>ULVN01114200.1_pt1 | contig 10179 bp, 10 predicted proteins | sample 1959491 | NCBI WGS metagenome assembly ULVN01 (sample SAMEA4835787, study PRJEB28245) | human gut metagenome | biome: gut microbiome; material: fecal sample | place: Denmark | collected 2008 | reverse complement strand
CACAACGCGGTTCGCCAGCATTTTGCCGACATCGGGCACGACGAGAGCGACCACTCCGTCACCTACGAGAATTGTCAGGCGCGCGAGCGGACGCAGGTGCTGATGGACGTGGCGAACAAAATCGGCGCGATTGTCCTTGGCACGGGCGATTTGAGCGAAATCGCGCTGGGCTGGTGCACTTACAACGCCGACCACATGAGCATGTATGGCGTGAACAGCGGCGTGCCCAAAACGCTGGTGCGCTGGGTGATTCAGACGGCGGCGGAGAACGAAGCCTTCTCATCCAGCCGCGAATGCCTGCAAAGCATCCTTGATACACCGATCAGCCCTGAGCTGCTGCCGCCGGATGAAAAAGGAAATATCCTCCAGCAGACGGAGGATGTCGTCGGGCCGTACGCGCTGCACGACTTCTTCCTCTACTATGCGATTCGCTTCGGATATCCGCCGAAAAAGGTGTTCGACCTGTGCTGCATTGCGTTCAAGGACGATTTCAGCTGCGAAACCATCCTCAAATGGCTGAAAAATTTCTATCGCCGCTTCTGGACGCAGCAGTTCAAGCGGAACTGTATGCCTGACGGCGTGAAAATCGGCTCCATTGCCCTGTCTCCGCGCGGCGACTGGCGTATGCCGTCGGATGCGCAGTACAAGGCGTGGATGGACGAATGCGATTGCATAAAGGCATAAAATGATAACGATAGGGCTTGCGTGAAACCACCAAATCTGGTATAATAGCAGCGAAACATCACGATGCGCCACAAGGGAGGCGAACGGCATGAGGTGTCAATACTGCAACTGCGCGGAGAGCAAGGTCATCGACTCGCGCCCGACCGAAGAGGGCAACAGCATTCGTCGGCGGCGGGAGTGCATGGGCTGCGGGCGGCGATTCACGACGTATGAGAAAATCGAGATGCTGCCGCTGATGGTTGTCAAGCGCGACGGCCGGCGGGAAACCTTTGACGCGCAGAAGATTAAGGCAGGCATTCTTCATGCCTGCGAGAAACTTCCGGTGTCCATGCAGCAGATTGACGCGATGACCACGAGCATCGAGCAGCGCGCCTATGCCAGCATGGAAGGGGAGATTTCCTCCCAGCGCATCGGCGACATGGTGATGGAGGAACTGAAAGCAACAAACGACGTGGCATATGTGCGCTTTGCGGCGGTGTATCGCCTCTTCACGGATATTGGAACGTTCATGCAGGAGCTGCAAAAACTGCTGGATGAGGGAAAAAAATAAAACAACCACAATGCGCTGGACGCGGAAAAATCGCGTTCCAGCGCATTTATATTGCACGAAAAAGGAGAAGCCGCTTATGCAGCTTCCCCTGATTTTTGCTTACTTCAGCATGGATTCTTCCCAGGAATCGAACGGCTTGATGCCCAGCAGACCCGCCACCGTCGGGGCGACGTTCGCCAGACCGAAGCCGTGACCATCCTTCAGTTCGTGACGCTCGTCTTTGTCGTACACGATGAAGGGGACGGGGTTCAGGCTGTGCGCCGTGCGGACGCTGATCTTGCCCTTCTTGTTCTTCTCCAGCATCTGGTCGGCATTGCCGTGGTCAGCCGTCACGCAGAGAATCGCGCCGTACTCGTCGCACGCCTTCTTCACGCGCGCAAGGCACAGGTCAACGGATTCCACCGCGATTTCGGTGGCCAGCAGGTTGCCGGTGTGGCCAACCATGTCGCCGTTGGGGTAGTTGCAGCGGATGAAGCCGTACTTGCCGCTCTTGATGGCGTCCACCACCAGGTCGGTGATTTCGGTCGCCTTCATCCACGGGCATTCGTCGAAGGAACGCACGTCGGAGGGCACTTCCACCCACGTTTCCAGCTCCTCGGAGAACTTTTCGGAGCGGTTGCCGTTCCAGAAGTACGTCACATGGCCAAACTTCTGCGTTTCGGAGCAGGCAAACTCGTTGACGCCGTTGGCGACAAGCAGCTCAGTCAGCGTGTTGCGGATTTCCGGCGGGTTGACGAGGAAGGACTTCGGGATGCACAGGTCGCCGTCATACTGGAGCATACCGGCATACTTGACCTTGGGCATTTCGCCGCGGTCGAACTTGTCGAACGAGCTGTCGCCGTCGAACGCCATCGAAATTTCCTGCGCGCGGTCGCCACGGAAGTTGAAGAGGATAACGCTGTCGCCGTCCTCCATCTTGCCAACGGGCTTGCCATTCTCCGCAATCACGAATGCCGGCAGGTCCTGGTCAATCACGCCGGTTTCCGCGCGGTAAGTCTCAATGGCTTCCTTCGCGGTCGCAAACTGACGGCCGATGCCATGCACATGCGTGTCCCAGCCCGCCTTGACCATCGGCCAGTTCGCCTGATAGCGGTCCATGGTGATGGTCATGCGGCCGCCGCCGGAAGCGATCTTGCCGTCGAAATCCGCGTCATTCAGGGAGGCGAGAACGTCTTCCAGCTCCTGCACATACTCCAGCGCGGAGGTGGCGGGCACGTCGCGGCCATCCAGCAGAATGTGGCAGCGGACGCGCTTTACGCCCTCCTTCTTGGCTTCCTTCAGCATCGCAATCAGGTGCGAAATGTTGGAGTGCACGTTGCCGTCGGACAGCAGACCGATGAAGTGCAGGGTTGCGCCATTGTCCTTCAGGTCGCTGACGAGGTTCTTCCACGCATCCGAGGTGTAAATCTTGCCAGATTCGATGGATTCGTTGACGAGCTTGGCGCCCTGCGAGTAAATCTGACCGCAGCCGAGCGCGTTGTGGCCGACTTCGGAGTTGCCCATATCGTCATCGGAGGGCAGACCGACTGCCGTACCGTGCGCCTTGATGATCTGCCACGGGCAGGTTTCCTTGAGTTCGTTGAGGGTCGGGGTCGTGGCCTTTTTGACCATGTTGCCCAGTTCTTCAGGGGTTTCGCCTACGCCGTCCATGACGACGAGAACAACCGGCTTTTTCATTGTTCAAAAATCCTCCTTAAAAAATACAGTACCGGGGAGAATCTGGTAGGCTGGGACGGGTGTCCGAGCCCACCCCATAGAATAGTCTATTTTTTCACGGATGTCAAGGGGCAGGGGCGGTTAAAAGGAATAAACACGCGGGAAAAGCGATAAACACGCGGGCATAGTATGACGAAGCGACCAACTGAATCGCGCGGAGGGGTCAAGGGGCGGAGCTCCCTTGTGGGGTTTGTGGCAACGCCCCAATTGTTCCTCGTTTAATCTACTCCAAGGGAAAAGTCAACAAGGCGCAGGCAGCGAAGCGTCCCTGCCAGTCACTTTGCGCTCCCGCAGGAGCGCCCCCAAGCTGCTCTTTCCACCTTGCTGCACATTGTCGCGCCCAATGGGCGCGACCGCCCATCCCAAAAGCCAAATAAATGACAGGTGCAGCAACCTTTCCGCACCTGCCGTTTTTATGCGCTTATATTATCTTCGTGCGCTCTACCGCATTAGCCGGGAGCAGCGCCATTTCTGCCCATACTTCCACTTCACCCTTCTCATCAGCTTCCTTTCAATCCTGCACGTCGGCTGCTGATACGCTACGAGCGGCAGAAAGTGAACCGCATCCGCAAAATCCTCGATTTTCGCCGCCTGCCCCTCCACCGCAAGCTGCTGGAAGTGCAGCAACATCCAGCGCACAAAGGCAGCCGTCTCCTTGTCCTTGCACCAGAAGGCGGTGTAGTACTCGTTGTCTGTATCAATGAAATTTAATTCGGGTGGTGTCTGATCTGCTGGAATGTATTTCCGCAGCACCATGCGGATGACGTTGTGGTCGAAGCTGGTGTCGAGCAGTTCCGCAACCTCCTGATAGGCTTCAGCGGGCAGCAGCAGCGGATTCCGGCGAACCGACACGAACAGCGCGTATAAATCCAGCAGCATATGATTCGATAACATAGGCGGTGTACCTCCTGACTGCGTTCATTCCAGCTGCGACGTTTCCCCGTTGTGATGCACCGGACATCCCAAATAGTGGCACTCACCCACGGAAAACCGCACCCGCGGGCGCAGCAGCTTCGCCATGTTCCATGTTCCGGGACACAGGCGATTCCGCACCCTGCCCACCAGCGACGTCTCCGCTTTGAGCCTTTGCCAATACACACCGATGGACGGATTCGCTTTCGCCGCGTGCTTCAACTCGCCGAAGCAGTAATCCACCTTGCCCTGACTGCTGGACACGATTTCCGCGAGTTTCTCCGCATCGTCCATCAGTGCCGGTATAAAGTCGGAGTGACACAGATACAGCGACAACAGCAGCAGATCACTGGGGGACGTCTGCCATTCTTCGTCATGCTGGGTGGCGGTGTACAGCGCGTTCAGCAGCTCACACGCCCGCCTGCGCTCCCCCGTCTCGGCATAGGCGACGACGAGCAGTTCATAGTAGGGGAAGTGCGGAAATGGGCATTCGCACTGCATCGTTTCGATATTCGCGGATATGTCATCCGTCCAATGCAGCAGTTCGGGCAGCATCAGCAGATAGCGTTTCGCGTCGTCCGGCTGATGCTGTTCGAGGGACAGCCACGCCAGCGCCGCGACCACCTCCGCCGACTGCGCGTTCCGCTGATGCGCCTGCTCGAAGTACCGCTTCGCCCGGCGCAGGTGCGGCGTGTCCATGTAGAACGCCCCCAGCAGCGCGAACAGGTGGTACGAAACCTCGGCGTCATGCGGATGCTTGGCAGATTTCATCAGCAGATGCCTGGCCTTGCAGCGGCGGAGCGCGAACTGCAAGGTCAGGCAATGCATCGGCAGACAGAGGTTGTGTTCGTCCATCAGGAACGCCGCGTAATTCACGGACGTCATGAGCGACGGATGCGCGCGGTAGTTCTGGCGAAACAGCGCGTGGGCGGCATCGGGGTCAAGGTCGTCCACAAGCTGAATTGCGCGGCAGTTAGTTAGTAGGGCTTCATTGGTGGACATTCGTAACTCCTTTTCTACAATTCATCGTTGTTTTATCCGGATTTTGCCGAAAGTTTCCGACCTCCACGTCCAAAACTTCACCGTCAGCAGATGGCAATCATCGGGCGTTTCATGCCGATGGACAGCGGCTCATTCGGTTTTCTCCTGTTCAGTCTTGACGTTTGGTATAATGACGAAAGTTGTTCGTCTTCGGTATATTCGTTGCTGGAAAAGCGGTTTCCTGCCTTTTGTGCGGTGGGGTGGCAGAATTTACAATTGTGCAGAACAGCGGCAGAAGCATATTGCCTCCGCCACTATTCCATATTTTCACTTCGCCCAGTGCTTCAGCTTTGGCAGCATGTCCGCCAAATACGCGCGCACCTGCTCCGGCTGCCACGCATCATTTGACATGTGCGGCACCAGAAACGCCATCAGCTCTTCCACCGAACTGTACGCAAATTTCCCATCCGTATAACACCACTTGCAGTAGTCTTCGTTGAATGCGCCGCCGGGCTCACGGCTGATGGTCGTGTCGTCGAGCGGCATACCGCAGCACTGGCAAATCAGCGTCCGCGGAGAACCGAGCAGCGTGTTAATCGAGACGTCGTAGAGCTTCGAGAGCAGCTTGAGTGTCTCCGTGTTCGGCAGGGTATCGCCCGTTTCCCAGCGGGACACAGCTTGGCGCGTCACAAACAGCTTCTCCGCGAGCGTCTCCTGCGACAGCCCGTGTTCTGTCCGCAGCTTCAAAAGCACATCCTTGGCTTCCATCAGTATCATCACCTCGCCTTTACTATATCACATTCGCTTTTCCTGCGCAAGCAACTGCTTGTTGCCCCGTTTGCGTCCGCCGAAAATGCTTTTTTTTGTTTTTTCCGGTGTAAACGGTTGAGTTCTGTTTCGCGCTGTGCTACACTATCGTTGGGAAAATTTCATTTCCCGACACCAACACCGAGGAATAAGCATCATGATTGAAAAATGGACAACCCCCATCCCGAAGCTGAGCGGGCGCGAGGGACGAACCGTCTATGTGTACGTCCCCGATGAAGCGCAGGAGAACCCCGAAGCGCGCTATCCTGTGCTGTACATGTTCGATGGCCATAACGTTTTCTTCGATTCCGACGCGACCTACGGGAAGTGCTGGGGGATGAAGGAATATCTTGAATCGACAAACACGCCGCTGATTGTCGTTGCGGTGGACTGCAACCATTCGCCGAATAACGGGCGGCTGAGCGAATATTCCCCCTTCACGTTTGAAGACCCGAAGCTCGGCTACATCCGCGGGCGCGGGCGCACGACGATGGACTGGTTCGCGCATACGCTGAAAGGCATGATTGACGAAAAGTACCCGACGCTGCCGGGGCGCGAAACGACGTGGATTGCGGGGTCGAGCATGGGCGGGCTGATGAGCCTGTACGCGGTGACTGCGTTTAACGACGTGTATTCGCGCGCGGCGTGCCTTTCGCCGAGCATCTGGTTTGCCACGCGCAGCCTTGACCGCCTGATTCGCGACGCGCAATTTGCCCCGGACACCGTGATTTATATGGACTACGGTTCGCGCGAGATGGCGCACCACGACAACATGCGCAAGCAGTACGCCGCCGTGACGAGCCGTCTGCTGGAAAAGCAGGTGCTGCTGACGAGCCGCATCGTCCCCAACGGTGACCACTGCGAAGCCTGCTGGGAAGAGCAGATTCCCTTCTTCATGCACATTCTGTTCTACAATCGCGAATAATAGGAGGCGCAACCCATGCAGACATATTACACAAAATGGTACAGCCCCTCCGTCGGGCGGGAGATGGAAATCAAGGTGTACGGCCACGCCGGCCGCCCAGTGCTGTTCATTCCCTGCCAAGACGGGCACTTTTTCGACTTCGAGAACTACCGCATGACCGACGCATGGGCGCCGTGGATTGAATCCGGGCAGTGCATGGTCTTTTCCATCGACACGCTGGATAAGGAGACGTATTCCGCGACCTACGACCCGCACGACCGCATCCGCCGCCATGAAGCGTGGATGAACTACATCGTGCGGGAGGTTGCGCCGTTCATCCAGTCCATGACGAACGACCGCAACGGCTGGGACGGCACGCCGGGCATCATTGCGTTCGGCTGCTCCCTGGGCGCGACGCACGCGGCAAACCTGTATTTCCGCTTCCCGGAGACGTTCGACGGGCTGCTGGCGCTCAGCGGCATTTACACCAGCGAATACGGCTTCCCCGGCTACATGGATGAGCTGGTGTACGCCAATTCCCCGGTGGATTATCTCGCCGGCATTTCGCCTGACCACCCGTTTATTCGCCTGTACAACGACCACAAGGCGGTGGTCGTCGTCGGGCAGGGCGCGTGGGAAGTGCCGGAGAGCACATTCCGCCTGCGCGACATTTGTGCGCAGAAGGACATTCACGTCTGGTTCGACATTTGGGGCTACGATGTGAAGCACGACTGGGACTGGTGGTATCAGCAAGTGGCTTATCATGTCCCGCACATTTTATGAGGGGAGGCGCCAGAGGCTCTGCCTCTGGACTCCGGCAGGGGGACTTCGTCCCGTTTCATTTGCCCTGCACCCACGAAGGGTCTTCGACCCTCTCGACACCCATTTCGCGATTGAGTTGGTAACACTTTCAGGCAATGCCCGCGTGTTTATCCAATGAACCTTCGGTTCAGTAAAAACAAAAGGATGAATCAAACCATGAAGAATTTCGTTTTCATTTCCCCGAATTTCCCCGTCAACTATTGGCAGTTCTGCCGTCAGCTGCGCAATAACGGGTTGCGCGTTCTCGGCATCGGCGATCAGCCCTATGATACACTCCTGCCCGAACTCAAGAGCGCCCTGCACGAATACTACAAGGTCGGCAGCATGGAGAATTACGACGAGGTGTACCGCGCTGTTGCGTTCTTTATCAGCAAATACGGCCGTATCGACTGGCTGGAGAGCAACAACGAATACTGGCTGGAGCGCGACGCCATGCTCCGTACCGATTTCCACATCACCAGCGGCTTCCAAGTCAGCGATATGCCGCGCATCAAGTTCAAGTCCAAGATGAAGGAATACTATCAGAAGGCCGGCATCGCGACGGCGCGCTACCATATGGTGGATAATTTCGATGGCTGCAAGGCGTTCATCAGCGAAGTCGGCTACCCCGTCATTGTCAAGCCGGATAACGGCGTGGGCGCGTCCCAAACCTACAAGCTGTCCAGCGACGATGACCTCCGCCACTTCCTCATCGTCAAAGAGCTGGAAGTTTCCTATATCATGGAGGAGTTTATCCACGCCGAAGTCAACAGCTACGACGCCATCATCAACAGCAAGGGCGAGCCGATTTTCGAGACGGGCAACGTCAGTCCCGTCTCTATCATGGACATTGTGAACAACGACGACAACTCCGTGTACTACATCGTCAAGGATTTGCACGATGATGTCCGCAAGGCGGGCCGCGCGACGGTGAAGTCCTTCGGCGTGCGCAGCCGGTTCGTGCACTTCGAGTTCTTCCGCTTGACAGAGGATCAGCCGTCGATGGGCAAGAAGGGCGACGTGGTTGCGCTGGAGGTCAACATGCGGCCGTGCGGCGGTTTCTCGCCGGACATGATGAATTTTGCCAACTCGACCGACGTGTACAAGATTTGGGCGGACATGATTGCCTATGACAGCACGCTGATGCCGCAGGGTGAGCACGCCTTCTGCGCATTTGCGGGTCGCCGCGACGGCAAGCACTTCTGCCTGTCCCACGAGCAGCTGATGACGAAGTACGCCGCGCAGATGAAGATGGTCGGCCGTGTGCCGGACGCTTTGTCGGGCGCAATGGGCAACATGATGTACGTCGCGAACTTCCCGACGGAGGACGCAATGAACGCGTTCTACGCGGATGCGTGCGGGACGGTGTAATCCCAAAAAAAATAAGCAGGCTGCCTCTGAAAGCATCGGAGGCAGCTTTTTCGTTACTTTTTCGTTTTCCTTTTCCGCTCAATGTCGCGAATTCCGCCCATTGAGGCACTTTTTCGTCAAAAAGTTAGCGTCACCTAATTTTTTCGCTTGACAAACCACCCATTATCCTGTAAAATATCCGTGTTAGCCAAAACTAACACGCAGGAGGACACCATCATGCTGGAACGCGCGCTGATTGACCACGGCTCCCCGACGCTGGCGAATATGAAGGTCGGCAGCCTGTTCACCTCGTCCTGCGCGGATGCGACGGGCTTTCGCGCGGAGTTCCGGCGTGTGCAGGCAGCGCTTGAATCGCGCGGCGTGTCGCTGACCATCCTGCGAGTGCAGCAGGAGCGCGCGCTGGTGTACGTCTATCGGCAGGAGGCGCTCGCGGCGCTGCTTGCACAGGCGGATGTTCAGGCGTTCCTGCAGGCAATGGGCTACGGGGACACATCCCCCGATGGCGCACTGGCATTCCTGCGGCAGCGCTTGGCGGAATCGCCCTGCTTCCCGCACGAAATCGGCGTCTTCCTCGGCTATCCCCTCAGCGACGTCATCGCGTTCATGCGCGACGGCGGGCGCGGCTGCCGATGCAGCGGATGCTGGAAGGCATACACGAACGAGTGCGAAGCGATGCGCGTTTTCCAGCGCTACAAGGCGTGCCGCGCGGCATACCAGACGCTTTTCCGCGCCGGATGGCCGCTTGAACGGCTGACCGTCCGCGCATAATTTCCTATTTTCTGCATCCGCCTGAGCCATCTGCTCATCCTCGCTGAAAATAGGACGACATTGAAAGGAAGTTTTTCTCATGAGCAAGATTGCGGTTATTTACTGGTCGGGCACGGGCAACACGCAGCAGATGGCGGAGGCCATTGCAAATCAGGCGCACGCGGATCTCTTCGCTGCGAGCGAGTTTACTGCCGATAAGGCGGCAAACTACGACGCGTTCGCTTTCGGATGCAGCGCGATGGGCGCGGAGCAGCTGGAAGAGGACGAGTTCGAGCCGATGTGGAACGCGGTTGCGCCCGTGCTGGGCAGCAAGAAGGTGGTGCTGTTCGGCAGCTACGGCTGGGGCGGCGGCGAGTGGATGGACATCTGGAAGCGTGACAACGCGGGGCTGAACATCGTCGATACGGTCATCTGCCAAGATGCGCCGGATGACGACGCGCTGGCGGCGTGCCGTTCGGCGGCGGACAAGCTGGCATAATCAGCAAAATTGCATCAAAACACAGGGCAATCGGCATAAAAAGCGGACTGCCCTGCTTGCTTATCCGTTCAAAAGCCGAAGCGCCGCCAGCGTTTCCGCGTCTGCCGCGCCGGATGCGTTAAGTCCGCTTTTCTGCTGGAATTGGCGGAGCGCCTGCTCGGTTTCCGCGCCGAAATCGCCGTCCGCGCCGTGCAGGGGCAGGGGGAA
>ULVN01029556.1_pt1 | contig 10198 bp, 7 predicted proteins | sample 1959491 | NCBI WGS metagenome assembly ULVN01 (sample SAMEA4835787, study PRJEB28245) | human gut metagenome | biome: gut microbiome; material: fecal sample | place: Denmark | collected 2008 | reverse complement strand
CCGCCGCTATACATAAAAACACCGCAAAAAGTATTTCTATAATTTTTTCAATAATATGCAAAATAAGCAGTATAACGCTGTACTTTGCAGGCTTTTCAATCGGGTTTTTATGATATCTTTCGGCAAGACGGCCGAGCGTAAACGAATTTGCAACCGGAATAAAGCTAAGCCACGGGTATTCAACCCCCGCGGTTTTAGACATTTTGTAAATTCCTATTGCGCGCAGGATATAAAGCGCTAAGCATACAGCCGCCATAACGGCGGTATAAAGCACAACCTCAAATATTATACCGAAAAGCGTTTCGCGGTCGATAGCGGACAGATCGGATTTAAAGTAAAAGTTAAACATATTTTAATCCCCTTACATAAAAAACTGCAAAGATTCCAAAATGCAAAAAACCGTAAAAATTATAATACATGGAGAGGTGAAAAACCACTTAAACCGCTGATTCAGCTTACTTTCGTTACCGTCCTCACCGAATTTGAAAAGCTCCGCTTGATTTTTTGAATGTAAAAGCGATATGATTCCCGCAAGCAGGCAAACCAAAAGAAAAACGGAATAAACGGCATTTTGCGCCGCCGCCGAGATACTGCCCGCAAAATAACTGAAAAATACCGAAACAAAATTATTGAATGCGTGAACCGCCATTGCAATTAAAAGCGAATCGGTTTTTACAACAATAAAGCCCAAAACAAGACCTATTATAAAGGCAAATGGCATTTGCTCGAAATTTCCGTGCATAAGCCCGAAAACAATTGCCGAGGTTAAAACCGCAAAGCCGTCCCCGTATTTTCTGAGCGAGCCTAAAATAAGCCCGCGGCAGGCAAATTCCTCAACAAGTGCAGGCACTATAACGGTAGACAGCATTGAAAGGCAAAACCCGAAAAAGCCTTTAGGGTCTTCCCCGTAATCAACGTTATAATTTATACCGAAGCTTTCAAAAATACTGCTTGCCTGACTTGTTGCTATATTTGCGAACGAACAAAACGAAATTCCAAGCAAAAACAGGGTAAGCCTGTTGCCCTTTTGCGGTTTTTTAAGCGGTACGGTCTCGCTTATGTTAAACCCAAACGATTTAAAAACAATTATAAACGGCACCGTAAATATAAAAGATGAAAGCACTATCTGGGCTACCTGCAAAGCCGCGGGGTCGGTAATAATTTCTCTTGCCTTTGCCACGGTAAAGCCAAGCCTTCCCATAACAAAAAAATACCCCGTAGCCCAAAACGTTGTTATTAAAAGCTCAACTATAAAAGCAATTCCTATAACAAGAGCGGTTTTTCTTATACCTTTTTTTTCGCTGTATGTTTTAGGCGTAAAGCCGTAGGGTACATAGGTAACATACGGCGGATAATTACTGCCGCCGCTGTACGGCGCGTTATCAAAGCTGTTGTTTTCCATATTTATCTGCCTTTCTTAAAATTATCCCTTGTACCCCTTAAATTTAAAGGCTTACTCCTCGGTATTCTCGGTTTCCTCGGTACTTTCCGGCTCAACCGCGCCTGCGTCCGCTTCGGGTGTTTCGGGCAGCTCGGTCGGTTCTTCGTCGCTGTGCTCTGTAACCGCTACCGAAAGTATCTTTTCACCCTCGCCCACCTTCATTACGCGCACGCCCTTGGCAGGACGGGCAAAGGTGGAAATATCGCCTGAGAATATCCTTATTATTATACCGTTCGAGGCTATCATTATAATATCCTCTTCGCCCGTTACCGCAAGCGACGCCGCAACATCGCCGTACTTTTCAACGCGGTAGTTGGTAAGACCTTTACCACCGCGCGATTGCAGGCGGTAATCGCTTATCGGGCTTATTCTTCCGTAGCCGGTTTCGGTAATGGTTAAAAGCTTGGTGTTTTCATCGGTTATTTCCATTGAAACCACGAAATCTTCGGGCTTCATTGTAATTGCCTTAACACCGCGCGCTCCTCTGCCCATAGCGCGAACCTGATTTTCGTTAAACTGAATTGCCATACCCTTTTTGGTGGCTATAAACAGGTTGTTTTCGCCGTTTGTCATTTTAACGAAGGTCAGCTCATCGTCATCGTCTATTGAAATTGCAATAATGCCGCTCTTTCTTGTGTTCCTGAATTCCGAAAGCTTGGTGCGCTTTATAATACCCTTCTTTGTAACCATGGTTATAAAGTGCTCCTCGTCAAGCTCGGAGGCGGGCAGAATTATTGTAATTTTTTCGTTTTGCATAAGGGGCAGAATATTTATAATATTCATTCCCTTTGAGGTGCGGCTGCCCTCAGGTATTTCGTATGCCTTAATGCGGTACATTCTGCCGAGGTTTGAGAACAGCATAATGTAATCGTGTGAAGAACATACAAACATATTTTCAACCGTATCGTCGTCACGCGTGGTCATACCCGTAATTCCTCTGCCGCCGCGGTGCTGAACGTTATAGGTATCGGCAGGCAGGCGCTTAATAAAGCCGTTTTCGGTCTTGGTAAGCACGCACTTCTCTTCGGGAATAAGGTCTTCAATATCAACGTCGCCCACAACGTCGGTAATTTCGGTGCGGCGGTCGTCCGAGAATTTATCGCGAAGATTTAAAGCCTCGGTCTTTACAATATCAAGTATACGTTCGTGACTCGCCAAAATTGCCTCGCACTCTTTTATAAAGTCTAACTTTTCCTGCAATTCGTCAAGAATTTTCTGTTTTTCAAGACCGGACAGCTTACCTAACTGCATCTGTACGATTGCGGTGGTCTGAATATCGTCAAGCCCGAAACGGTCGGATAACGCCTGCTTGCTTTCAGGTATGGTCTTGCTTGAGCGGATTATCGCTATAACCTCGTCGATAAAATCAAGCGCTACCTTTAAACCCTCTAAAATATGTGCTCTTTCCTCTGCCTTGCGCTTATCGTAAGCGGTGCGGCGGCGGATAATATCGCACTGGAAGTCTATGCAGTTTTGCAGCATATCCTTAAGCGTTAAAATCTGCGGCTTGCCGTTTACTATCGCAAGCAAAATAGCGCCTATTGTGGTTTGCAAAGCGGTGTTTTTGTAAAGCTTGTTAAGTATAACCTGCGGGTTGGCGTCCTTCTTTAAATCGACGATTATTCTTATACCGCCGTCACGCTTTGAGGAATAGTCTACAACGTCCTCTATCCCCTCAATTTTCTTATCCGCCGCCTGGTCGTATATTGCCTTAACAAGGTCTTTTTTGCGTACCTTGTAGGGTATTTCGGTTATAACTATGCGGTATTTGCCGTTTTTGGTCTCTTCAATTTCGGCTTTGCCGCGCAGGGTTATTTTGCCCCTTCCCGTAGCGTATGCCGCGCGTATACCGCTTCTGCCCATTATAATGCCGCCCGTCGGGAAATCGGGTCCCTTTATATACTGGCAAATTTCCTGTAAATCCGCCTCAGGGTTATCAATAAGGGCGCACATACCGTCAATTACTTCGCCTAAGTTATGCGGCGGAATTTCGGTTGCCATACCTACCGCTATACCGGAAGATCCGTTTACTAATAGCTGCGGAAATCTTACCGGCAGAACCTCCGGCTCGTTTAAACGGTTATCGTAGTTCGGCTGAAAATCTACCGTTTCCTTGTTTATATCGTCGAGCATATGAAGGGATAGCCTATTCATTCTCGATTCTGTATAACGGTAGGCAGCCGCGGGGTAACCGTCTATGTTACCGAAGTTTCCGTGACCGTCTATTAAAGGATAGCGGAGGGAAAAATCCTGCGCCATACGCACCATTGCGTCGTAAACGCTGGCGTCGCCGTGCGGATGATAACGACCGAGCACCGAACCTACGGTATCGGCGCATTTACGGTACGCCTTATCGGGCGTCAAGCCGTTTTCAAACATTGTGTAAAGTATTCTTCTGTGAACGGGCTTTAAGCCGTCGCGCACGTCGGGTATGGCGCGCCCCACCAGTACCGACATTGAGTACTGGAGCATACTGCCCTTAATTTCGTCTACAATTTCAACCGGAACGATTTTGGTTTCTTCATCGCTCGGCCAGTAAACATTTTCTTGCTTTGCCATTTCTTCTCACCCCTTAAATATCAAGATCCGTAGCGAATACCGCGTTATCTTCAATGAATTTTCTTCTCGGCTCTACTTCCTCGCCCATAAGCATTGTAAAGGTTTGGTCGGCAATTTCCGCGTCCTCCATATTTACCCTTAACATTGTTCTGTGTTCGGGATCAAGCGTGGTTTCCCACAGCTGTTCGGGGTTCATCTCACCAAGACCTTTATAGCGCTGAACGTCGGGGTCTCCGCCTAATTCCGCTACATATCTGTCCTTTTCCTCGTCTGTAAACGCGTCAAAATACCTTTTGCCCTTTGCAACGCGGTAAAGCGGCGGCTGAGCTAAATATATATGCCCCGTTTCAATAAGCTGCGGCATATAGCGGAAGAAGAATGTTAAAAGCAGCGTTCTGATATGCGAGCCGTCAACATCGGCATCCGCCATAATAACGATTTTATCATAGCGTAATTTGTTTATATCAAAGTTTTCCGCAATTCCAGTGCCTAAAGCTACTATTACGGGCGTCAGCTTATCGTTGCCGTAAACCTTATCAACCCTTGCTTTTTCAACGTTGAGCATTTTACCCCAAAGCGGAAGTATAGCCTGATAGGTGCTGTTTCTGCCCTCTACCGCCGAGCCGCCTGCCGAATCTCCCTCTACTATGAATATTTCGGTCTTAGTCGGGTCGTTTGAAATACAGTCGGTCAGCTTTTCAGGCATTCTGGTTTTTCCGCCTATACCCGATTTATTTCTTTGCAGCTCTCTTGCCTTTTGCGCCGCCTCTCGCGCGTTGGAGGAGGCAATTGATTTATCAAGAATTATCTTAGCCTCTGCGGGGTGGTCTTCAAGATAATTCATCATCTTTTCGGCAACTATATTATTTACAAGCGTACCTATTGCGGTGTTGCCTAATTTCGCCTTGGTTTGCGATTCAAACTGCGCGTCGGTTAATTTTACGCTTACAACCGCCACAAGTCCCTCGTTAATATCCTCGCTCTTTAAATTGGCGTCGCTTTCCTTTAAAAACTTAAAGGTGCGCGCGTATTTGTTTATAACCCTTGCAAGGCTGGTTTTAAAGGCGCTTTCGTGCGTACCGCCGTCCACCGTGTGAATGGTGTTCGCAAAGGACATTATTTTGGTATCATACCCCGTGCTCCACAAAAGCGCTATTTCCGCCATAGAGTCGCCCGATGCGCCGCTTAAATAAATAACATCCTGATTAAGTCTGTCCTTTTTGCTCTTTTCAAGCAAAAATTCAACGTATGATTTTATACCGCCCTCAAAGTGTAAATCCTCTTCGCGGTGGGGAATATCCGCGTCTGTCCGCTCGTCTTTCAGAACAATGCGTATGCCCGCATTTAAGAAAGCCTGCTCGCGAAGTCTTAAAAGCAGCGTATCAAAATCATACCTTGTGGTATCTGTAAATATGGTAGGATCCGGCTTAAAGGTAACCTTTGTACCTGTTTTTTCGGTATCGCCTATTATTTTAAGGTCGGTTTTTATGTTGCCGCATTCGTATCTCTGCAAATAAATATGCTTGCCGTCGCAAATTTCAACTTCAAGCCAAGAAGACAGAGCGTTTACTACCGAAGCGCCCACGCCGTGCAGACCGCCCGATACCTTATAGCCGCTGCCGCCGAATTTACCGCCCGCGTGCAGAATTGTGAAAACAACGCTTACGGTAGGTATTCCCTTTTGCGGATGAATACCAACGGGTATGCCGCGCCCGTTATCGGTAACTCTTATTACGCCGTCGTCTAATATTTCCACTAAAATCTTATCGCAGTAGCCCGCAAGCGCCTCGTCTATCGAGTTATCCACAATTTCATAAACCAAGTGGTGCAAGCCGCGCTCGCCCGTAGAGCCTATATACATACCGGGGCGCTTTCGCACCGCTTCAAGCCCTTCGAGCACCTGTATGGAATTTTCGTCGTAATTTTCCGTTACAGGGGTAGTAATGTCGTTACTCATTTTTAAAAAACATTCCTTTCGTAATATGAGAAGTTCATTTTATAAAGAATCAATAAAACCCGACCGTTTCAAAAGGGTAGATGTTGCAAGCTGAGAAATATATACCTTTGTTTTGCCGTTTTCACTCACAACCGCAAAGGATTTCGGCAATTCATAGGAAACGGTTATAACGTCGCCGTTTTTTTCCGCCTTTTCAAGAAATTTGCGCGTATGCTTTGAAACGGTGGTGCTGTCCAAATCAAAAATTCCCAACACATCCCGCGAGCGCACAACCGTGCCCTGCCCTAAGTGTATATACATTTATCAGCTCACCTGCCCGTTTTTAACATTTATTATTTTTCCTTTTTTAAGCTGCGCTATATTTGATGGGTCGCAGCAGGTTATAAAGGATTGTATGCCCTTAATATGGTTTAAAACGTAATTTTGCCGCTCCGGATCAAGCTCGCTCATAACGTCGTCCAGCAAAAACACGGGGTATTCGCCCGATATCTTATTTATAACCTCCGCCTCGGCAAGCTTTAAGGAAAGCGCTATACTGCGCTTTTGACCCTGCGAGGCAAAGCCCTTAGCTCTTATGCCGTTTATTTTAAATTCAATATCGTCTCTATGAGGCCCTACCGAGGTAACGCCCGAAAGCATATCCTCTTTTCTTGAATTTAAAAGGCTTTCCCTTAAATTTTCGGCACTGCTTATATATTCGGTTGAAAGTTCTTCTTTCTTTGAAGAAATACCGTCGTAAACCTTAGGCAAAAATTCGTTTAACGCCTTTAAATATCGTTTTCTGAACGACTCTATTTTAACGCCGTTTGCAGCTATTTCCTCTTCAAAAACATCTAACATAACCGAAAGGGAGCCGTCGTATCTGTAATCCTTAATAATGCGGTTTCTTTGGGTTACGGCGCGCGTGTAGCTTCTTAATACACCTATATAAGAGGGATAAAGCTGACCTATTCCTATATCGGCAAATCTGCGCCTTAGCTGCGGCCCGCCGCTTACTATATTCAAATCGTCCGGTGAAAAAACTATTGCGTTAAAATTACCTGCAAGAGCTGCTGCGGATTTTAATTTGTTATTGTTAAGAAAAGCTGTTTTTTTATCGCTTATTTTAATTTGCGCGTCGTTTTCTATTCCGCCGGCAATAAAATTTAATTTAAGCGCCGCCTCTTCTTTTCCGAATTTTATAAAATCCGCGTCCTTGGCGCCGCGAAAGCTTTTCATTCCGGTAAAAAGCCATATGCTCTCAAGCAGATTGGTCTTACCCTGCGCGTTTTCACCGCATATAACGTTCATATCGCAAAACATATCGGCTTTGATATGCTCTATGTTTCTGAAACCGCTGCATTCAATACTTAAAACCCTCATTCAATAACAAAACCGTTTGAGTTATATTCTACCTTATCGCCGCTGTGTAATTTTTTGCCCCTTTGGGTGCAAATTTCGCCGTTAACCTTAACCTCGCCGTTTTGTATTACTATTTTGGCGTGGCCGCCGGTGGAAACAAGGCTTGCCAATTTCATTGCGCTGTCAAGTCTTATAAAATCCTCTTTAACGGAAATTTTTTTATATTCCATTATCTTAACCTCATAGGCATTATCATATAGGTATAATCGTCGCCCTCAAGCGGCTTTATAAGCACGCCTGCGTTTGCCCCGTTAAATAATATCTGTATTTTTTCGTCCTCAATAGCCTTAAGCGCGTCAAGCAGATAGCGGCTGTTAAGACCTATTTCAAAGCCCTCGCCCTCAAGCTCGGTATTAAATGTTTCGGTTGCTCTGCCCATAGAGGTAGCGCAGGTAAATACCACGTTAAGCTCGTTGAAATAACAGCGAACAGGAGTGGAAAACGCCTCGCTTATAAGCAGCGAAACACGCTCTACCGTATCTATGAGTTCCATTGTATTAACAACCACCCTTTGCTTATGCTCTGCGGGAATGGTTTTTTTGTAATTAACAAACTCGCCCTCTAAAAGACGCGAAATAAATTCGTATCCGTTAATGTTAAAGGAAATAAGGTTGTTTCCTACCTTCATTTCAACCTCTTCGGTACTTTCGTCTATAAGCTTTACAGCCTCGCCTATTGCTCTGCCCGATACTATAAACGAAAAATCGTCCGAAATGTCAACCTTTTCTTTTCTTATTGCAAGTCTGTACCCGTCGATAGCTACAAACTGAATTATACCGTTTTCAACGGTTACGTTTATACCCGTAAGTATCGGCTTTGCGCCCTCGCTTTGGGCGGCGGCAAAAAACGTGCCCTTAACCATTTCCGAAAGCAAGCCGCCGTCTATTCTTATAATTTTATCCGATCCTACAAACGGCATTTCGGGAAAATCCTCTGCCGCCATACCCATAATATCAAATGTAGCCTCGCCGCATTTAATGTTGCAGGCAAGCTTTTCATTGGCGGTTATTACCACCTGCGGGGCGTTCATTCTTCTTAAAATATCGCAAAGCAGACGGGCGTTTATTACAATATCGCCCTCCTCGTCGCATTTAGCGTATATTTCCTTTTTCATTCCCATTTCAAGGTTATAGGAAATAAGGGTTACCTTGCCCTGCTCTGCGGAAAGAAGAATGCCCTCAAGCACGGGCATAGAGGTCTTTGAGCCTACCGCTCTTTGAAGACGGGTTACTGCCTCAAGCAAAGCAGAACGCTCAAGCGAAATAATCATATTTTTTCCTCCTAAAAACAAAATAAAAAATAACAGTAATAATAAGGGGTGTTAAAACAGTGGAAAACCCACTTAAAGAGTATTGAATAAAGGATTTATTCGTGTTAATAAAAAATTGGATAAATGTGGATAATTTTATCCTTAAAAAGTTATTAACAGGCGATTTTATAACTTGTCCGTTAATTAAGGTTAAAACGGTGGAAAACTAATACCCCGAATTTTCGCTTGTAAGGTTCTTTATAATATCGTCTACAAGCTCTTTTTCATATGGCTTGTCCTTTAAAAATTCCTCAATGCGGTTTACGTTGTAAAGCACTGTTGTGTGATCCTTGCCGAAGCTTTCGCCTATCGCCTTATAGGAAAGGTCGGTGGTTTCCCTTGCTATATACATTGCCACCTGACGGGCAAGAGCCAGCGCCTGAGTGCGGCGGTTTGATAAAATATCGTTTTCTGATACGTTGTAGGTCTTTGCAACCTCGGCTATTATCTTTTCTATTTTAACGGGTTCGGGCTGCGCGTCGTTTATAATATCGCGTATAAAGCCGCTTACTATCATTGTTGTAGGCTGCTTGCCCTGAATTGAAACATAAGCCTTAAGCTTTTTAACCACACCCTCAAGCTGGCGTGTATTGACCTTTATATGCTCCGCTATGTAATAAACTATCGATTTATCAAGGGTAAGATCAAGCTGTTCCGCCTTGTTTTCAACAATTCCCACCCTTGTTTCAAAATCGGGCGGAGTAATATCCGCAAAAAGACCGCTTTCAAAACGCGAACGTATGCGGTCGTCAAGGGTTTTTATTTCCTTCGGAGGGCGGTCAAGCGTTACAACTATCTGCTTATTGTTTTGAAGCAGGGTGTTAAAGGTATTGAAAAATTCCTCCTGTGTTTGCTCCTTGCCGGCGATAAAATGAATATCGTCTATTAAAAGCACGTCTACGTTTCTGAATTTGTTTCTGAAATCGTCTATCGTGCCGAGCCCCAGCTTACCGTCCTGCAGCGCCTTTATAAGCTGATTTGTAAAATCCTCGCAGCGGGTATATTCAATCTTTTTATAAGGAAAATTCTTTTTAAGCTCGTTTTTAATTGCCAACATAAGGTGGGTTTTTCCAACGCCCGACGGCCCGTAAATAACAAGCGGATTGTAGGTTATGTTGGGGTTGTTTGCAACCGCAAGCGCGGCGGCGTGGGCAAAGCGGTTTGTAGAGCCCACAACAAAGTTTGAAAAGGTAAAGAAATCCTCAAACGTAAGCCCGTAGCTTGCCTGCTCGGCTTTTAAAATTTTTTCTTCCTCGTCGTCGAAAACTATCCGCACCTTTACGTCTATACCCATAACCGCTTTAAGAGAGTTTTGCAAAAGCTCGGTATAATTCTGTTCAACCACCGTGCGCATATAATCGTTATTTATTGAAAGAACAAACTCGCCGCCGTTAAGGGAAAGCGGAACAAGATCCTTTAAAAAGCAATCGAACGCCACTTCGGATATTGTTTTTTTACATTCCTCGCAAACGGCGTACCAAATGTCGTTAATAGAGCTTATCGGCATTATGTAAACCATCCTTTTTGCTAT
>ULVN01133364.1_pt1 | contig 10227 bp, 10 predicted proteins | sample 1959491 | NCBI WGS metagenome assembly ULVN01 (sample SAMEA4835787, study PRJEB28245) | human gut metagenome | biome: gut microbiome; material: fecal sample | place: Denmark | collected 2008 | reverse complement strand
CCCGCCATTTTTCAAAATGGCGGGCGGATCTCTGTAGAAACAAAAAAACGCTGCTTTTCTTGTGAGGAAAAACGGCGCACATGTCCCGAATGCTACAGGCAGAGCTCGTCCCACGCATTCATCCTTTTCGCCGCAATATGCGGCGCTGACAGCAGTTCTTCTGACTTGCACTTTGGAAGCAGAATCTCTGTTTCCGCGCCCGTTTCCTGTCTTCTCGCGGTTCAATCCGCAATGACTGGCTTTCGCCCAGACAGCTTTTTGCTGCTTCGGAACGGTCTTGTGCGCACAGCTCCGGTCGAGTGGTTTTCCCTTTCTCTTACGCCAAAGCCTGCCCAGCGGCATGCCTCGGTTACTGTACATCGGATGGCAATATGAAATTGTGCGTCAGTTGACGCTGGAAAAAGCAAAATCTTGTGCTTTTTCGTCTGCTACTATACACGATATGGGCGTAATTTGCAAGCGATTTGAAAAAAATATGCCGCATTTGTTCCAGCCTCTTGAAAAAAGCCGAAGCTTGTGTCAAAATAAAGAAAACCGCTGCGGCGGCTTTTCAGCAGGATGCTGGTTAGATAAAACTAACTGGCAGATATGGAGAAATCCATGAAATACCATATTAAAAAACACCGTGCAAGAAACGCTCGTTATTCCGCTCTACGGGCGGAAAATGTGCTCGGAATTATATCCGAATCTCTACCGTGACGAGACGGCCCTGCGCCTGATCAATCAGATCGATTACGATTTTTCACTTCTGTCCAAAAAATCAAAGAGCCTCATGCAGCAGTTCGGCTTTCTGGAGGCCGCCATGCGCCAAAACGACCTTGCGTGGGAGGTGCGGGACTATCTGCGCCGGCATCCGAACGCAGCGGTTGTCAACCTCGGCTGCGGACTGGACGATACGGGCCGCAGCTGCGATAACGGAACGTGTAAAATCTACAATCTAGACTTTTCCGGCGTGATTGCCGTGCGCGACGCACTCCTGCCCGCAGGGGATCAGGAGGAAAACATCGCCTGCGACCTGAACGACACATCGTGGTTCCGCCGCATCGACGCGTCGGGCGGCGCGGTATTCTTTGCCGCGGGCGTATTCTACTATTTCCTGACGGAGCAGGTCAGAGCGCTCGTACAGGCCATGACGAAAGCGTTCCCCGGCAGCAGGCTGGTCTTCGACGCGGCAAATCAAAAGGCGGTGCGCCTGCGCGTGTCGAGCCGGGGCTATATGCTGGGCTATCAGAGTCTGGATGACCCGTCGGTTCCCGGCTTTTATCGGTTTCTTGCAAAAGTCGGCGACGGCATGATGCGCATGCAGATCGTTCAGCTGGAATTTGCGGAAGGAGAGAAGAAGCTATGAAATATGCAGGGATGCCCATGGGGATGTGGGCGCTGTTCGCCGGTTCGTTCCGGAGGGAACTGACCGCCGTTTTCGGCTATGATGCGGCTGCGGCCAAAGAAATTACGAAAAACGCAAAGCCGCGCTACCGGAAGATCATTGCCGGTCTGCCGGAATTTGAAAAGGCTGACCGCTTCAAAATGAACATCGTGAACTGTGCGATGCTGTGCGCGTTCGTCCTCAGCATGCCGCAGCGCCCGGACGTGCAGCGTCTGACGGATTACTATGCAAAGTCTATGATAACCGCACCCATGCGCTGGTTCTGCCGCAAGAGCGGGAAAAACAAGTTCTCCGAAAAGGATCTTGCCTCCATGCGTGCGACCGCAGCCCTACGCGCTGCCGACCGCAACCCCTATTCGTGGAACATGGAACTGTTTGAATATCCGGACGGCAGCGGCTATGAGGCGCGCTTTGACCGCTGCGGCATCTGTACGCTGATGCAGGAGTTGGGTCTGTACGACCTGACATCTGCTATGTGCCGCTTGGACTACACCATGAGCGATGCCGGCGGTGCGTCCGACTTCGTGCGCGAATATACCCTTGCCTCCGGTGGCCCCTACTGCGACTGCGGCTATCACCGCAAAAAGTAACTGCCGCCTCTCCACGGAACAAGGAAAAATTCGTACTGCACTTACCCGTTTCGTCATAGGGGGCAATGCCCACTCGGCTTGTTGAGGAGTAACGAATTTGCCGAAGACTACCGTAAAATCGGTACGTTTTGCCGGACCAATGTGGGAATCAGCCCCTACAACCGAAGATGCAAGTACATACAGATTCGCCGAAAATCAACATGAAGTCTGCAACGCTCTGCTGCACAACCTCTCCGGCTCGACTTCACCGATACCACCGCCCCTTCGCAATGGGGCGGCTTTTTTTCGTATTTTGTGTTTAAGACTCCAGTAGTATTGACAACAAAATAAGACTGTGGTATTATGTATGCGTGGCCACTACTGGAGTCTTATGAAAAGAGGTATGTATATGGACATCAAATTATTTGACTCTGAACTGAAGGTGATGGACGTGATCTGGCGCGAGGGGGATACCCCCGCCAAGGAGATCGCGCGGCAGCTGACAAATGAATTGGGCTGGAATGTCAATACGACTTATACGCTCATCAAGCGCTGCATGAAAAAGGGTGCGATCGAGCGCAGTGAGCCGGGCTTTCTGTGCCATGCGCTGATCCCGAAATCAGCGGTGCAGGAGGCGGAGACGGATGAACTCATCAACAAGGTCTATGACGGTTCTGCCGACAAGCTGTTCGCCGCGCTGCTGGGCAGAAAAAAACTCTCCGCCGAGCAGATCGAGCGGCTTCGGCAGATCGTCGGGGAACTGGAATGAGGTGCCCGGTATGAGCCTTCTGCAAATGAGCGTCACGGGCAGCGTCATGATCCTTGCAATTACGGTCCTCCGTGCGCTGGCGATGAACCATGTGCCGAAAAAGACGTTCCTGGCGCTTTGGGGCGCGGCGCTGCTGCGGCTGGGGCTGCCGGGCTCGCTGTCCTCCACCCTGAGCATCTATTCACTGCTGGGGCAGAAGACAGCCTTGAACGTGGTAGACGTGCCCGCAGCGGCAACTCCGGCCCTTTTGCCGGGGCAGGCTGTCGCTGCCCTGCCGCAGATAGACGCTGCACCGGTGCAGACAATCTCCGTATGGAGCATTGTATGGATTGCCGGGGTGGTTCTCTGCGCAGTCTTTTTCGCGGCGGTTTACTGGAAATGCTGCCGGGAGTTCCGCATGTCTTTTCCAGTGGACAATGATGCGTCCCGGCAGTGGCTGCAAACGCATCCGCTGCGGCGCGGGATCTGCATCCGGCAGTCTGACCAGATTTCGTCGCCCCTGACCTTCGGCGTCCTGCACCCGGTCATTCTGATGCCCAAAAAGACAGATTGGAACGACGAAACGGCGCTGCAATACGTTTTGGAGCACGAATTTGTACACATCCGGCGGTTCGACGCGGTTTCCAAGCTGCTTCTGATCGCGGCTGCATGTGTACACTGGTTCAATCCGCTGGTTTGGGTCATGTATGTGCTGGCAAACCGGGACATGGAGTTGTCCTGCGATGAATCCGTTGTTCGCCGTTTCGGCAGCGACGCAAGAGCCTCCTATGCAAATATTCTGATTAGCATGGAAGAAACAAGAAGCGGCTTCGCGCCGCTCTGCAATCACTTCAGCAGAAATGCGATTGAAGAAAGGATCACAGCAATTATGAAAACGAAAAAAATTACAGTCATGTCTCTGCTTCTGGCAGCACTGCTCGTAGCCGGAACGGTAACGGTTTTTGCAACCTCAGCGAAAACAGAGGAACCCAGTGTGCCGGTCAAGGGGACAGGCGCAGTTGTGGAACAAAACAGCGCGGCTGGCTCCGGCGGCTCTGTGGCTGTCGAAACCGGCGAACCGCTGGAGCCGAGCGCGGAATATGCTGCCGCCGGCATTCGCAGACAGGAAACCATGTGGTACTATCAGAAGCAGCCCATCGCCATGATTTACGACGACAACGGCAGTATTTATATGGATGAGGAAGCCGCGGACGGCATTTATCTGCATATCATACGGGGCAGCCGCAGCAGTATTTCAGAGGTAACCATCGTCACAAAGCAGCAGTGCCGTGAACTGGCGGATCGTCACATGAACGCTATAGAGCCCGAGTCCGCAGAAAACACGCTCATGTCCTACGTCGATCCGTCGGACGGCAAAACGTATTACAGCTTCGATGGCAGCAAGACCTTTGAGCCGATGACGGACGCGGAATTTGAAGCGCGTTTCCCGACACCGGACGTCGAATGGTGGACGTATGACGAATACAAGGCATGGCTCGACAACGAAAAGGTGCAGCTGCAAAGCCTGCTCGGCGAAGAGGCATGGACAAGCAGCGACGGCAGCTTCATCTGGACACAGGAGAAGATCGACGAGACGATTGCGCTGTATGAAGGCATTCTGGAAGACATGAAAAACGGCGTCATGTACTCCAAAAACGTGGACGGTCAGGACGACGTGCTGCTGAGTTATAACCCTGCCGATATCAGCACGTCGGCAGACTGACGTACAAAAGGCTCCATTTGGTGTCTTGGAAACGCCAAGCCGCCCCTGTTGCGCTATGCGCAGCAAGGGGCGGCTTTTGTTTGCTTTGATTATTTGAAAGCGGCTGCTCGTGCCTGCTCGGACGGGTAGCAGAGGTATGCTTCCGGGCGGAGGTCAAGGCGGATGGTCTGACCCGGTTCTGCGGGCGCGTTCTTGGGCAGCGCGGTACGGAGCAGCGGGGTGTTCTGATGCTCCGGGCGCAGGAGGACGATCGACGCATCCAAATCGCAGATTACGCGGGAGACAACGGCGCTGTAAGGCCCTGTGTGCAGCGTGACTGCGCTGTCCGGGACAGCGATAGTAACCTGCTCTGTTTCTGCCTGCAGCGGCAGTGTGAGCGCCCAGCCGTCCAGTTGGACGCCCTCTGCGCAGCGGTGCGCCGGAAGAAAATTGCGGCAGCCGGCCAGCCGTGCAGCGTCCTGTGTTGCAGGATGGAGAACCAGCACCTGCATATCCGTTACTGCACCGGAACGGCCATTTTCCATGACGCAGACTGTTTTGCAGTTGCGATAGCATTCACCGAGATCATGGCTGACCCACAGAATCGGGCCGGGAAAGTCCGCAAGCAGATCGGCTAACTCCAATTCCAGATTCCACTTGAGAAACGTATCCAGTGCGGAAAACGGCTCGTCAAGCAAAATCACGCGCGGTTCCGAGGCCAGAATACGCGCCAGCGCGACGCGCCGCTGCTGCGGCGTGAGATCAATGTGCTTTTCACTGTCAAACAGTGTCTCGCCGTCGAGGACAATGCGGCCACTGTCCGGTGTCATGATGCCCGCAATGCAGCGCAGCGTCACACTCTTTCCACAGCCGGATGCGCCGAGCAGAGCCATAGTGCCGCTGCTTGCTTCAAATTTGGAGCGGAGCATAAAATTCCCCAGCCTTTTTTCAATATCTACGAGCAAACTCATGCGCACTGCCTCCTTTCCCGGCCTGCCGCCGATAAACTCTTCTTTTCCAGCATGTTTACAACCAGCAGAATGATAGCGGAAATTCCAACGTTCACCATGACCCATTTGAGAGCCAATTCGTCGTTGTTGATCTGCCAAAGCTGATAGACCGTGGTGGAAACGGTTGCGGTTTTGCCGGGCGTGTAGCCTGCAATCATGCTTGTTGCGCCGTACTCGCCGAGCGCACGGGCAAATGCCAGCACCGCGCCTGCCAGAACGCCCTGACGGCAGTAGGGCATGCGGATGTGCCAGAAAATATAGGTGTTGGACAGACCGAGCGTCTGGCCTGCATAGGCCAGCGTCTCGTCAAAGGCTTCAAACGCGCCGCGTACTGTGCGGTACATCAGCGGGAACACGACTACGACTGTGGCGAAAATGGCTGACCACCAGGTCATCACCAGCCGGATACCGAACGTCTCCAGCACCCACGCGCCAATCAGGCGCTTCGGGCCCAGGACGCGCAGCAGAAGATACCCAACAACCGTGGGCGGCAATACCAGCGGAAGTGTAAGAAATACGTCTAAAACGCCTTTGACCAGACGCGGGAATTTTGCAATGTAATACGCTGCGGCAATGCCCGCAAAGAACACGACCACCGCGCTGATGGCGGCGATGCGCAGAGAGTTAACAAGCGGATACCAGTCCATTGCCTTCGACGAGCATATCAAGACCGTCAGGGTTCTTGTCAGCGTCGTCCTTGAGTGTGCCGTCCAGCGCATTCATCTGCTTGGGAGCGGCGGAAATGAACAGATCGCACACAGCACCTTCCTTGATCTGGGTGAGCAGCTTGCCGGAGGAATCGAAGTTGAAGCTGATCGTCACGTTTGGATTTTCCTGCATGTACTTCTCACCGATGGCGGTCAGGGACTCGGTCAGGGAGGCGGCAGCGAAGACTGTCAACTCGACGGGCTCGGCAGTCTCAACGGGCTGTTCCTCAACAACAGGCTCAGCGCCATGACCAGAACGAGAAGAAGCGCAAGTCACTTTTTCATTTTTGGGTTTCCTTTCTCAATGTGGGTATTTTATCTGATCGCAATTCTTTTGCGAAGATAACGGATTATGCTCTTACAGGGACGGGCCTGACTCTGTCGGCCCTCGTTCGCTTACGGATATGTAGGGGCCGATGTGGGCATCGGCCCCTACAATACGGTTTACTTCCCAAACGGACAGACCGGGTAATGGCATTCTGCGCATCCGAGGCACAATCCGCCCTCGCCGAGCGCCGTGATGTCGGCGCGCGTGACGGGAACATCCGCCGCGATTTTGGGCAGCATCAGGTCAAAAACCGTCGCGCCTGCATACATGACGCAGCCGGGCAGACCCATGACGGGCGTTTTATCTTCAAAATAACCGAGCAGGAACATTGCGCCCGGCAGGACCGGCGCGCCGTAGGCGACGATATCCGCCCCGGCTGCCTTGATGCCGCCGGGGGTATTGTCGTCCGGATCGACGCTCATGCCGCCGGTACAGAGGATCATATCGGGCTTCTTTGCCCGCATATCCAGAACCGCGTTCCGAACGGTTTCCACGCCGTCTCCGGAATAGACGACTTCCAGCGTCTCAATGCCGCAGGTTTTCAATTTCCCGATTACGACCGGTGTGAACGTGTCCCGGATGAGGCCGGACTTGACCTCGCTGCCGGTGGCGACAATGCATGCCGTTTTGCGCACGAACGGGCGCAGTGTCAGAAGCGGTGCGCTTCCGGCTGCCTGCTCCGCTTTGCGAAGCTTTTCTTCCTCAATCACCAGCGGAATGACGCGCATGCCTGCAAGCTTGTCGCCCTTGTGCACGGCCGTGCCGCCCTTGCGGGTGGCGATCATGACCTCGTCCTGGCTGTTTACCGCAATGAGCCGCGCTGAATCGACCAGAAACACGCCGCTGCATGCCGCGCGCAGTTCAATCTTGCCCTCTTTTACCTCCGTGCGGGTCATGTTTTCCTGTCCGCACAGGGCCAGCAGCCGCTCGGCTGCATCGTTTTCATCAAGCTTCGCATTGTCTCCGATGTTGGTGCGCGGCTTCCCATTTACTGCACCTCACAGGGGAAGGTCTTTCTGGCAAGCCGCCCGCCGCAGGAGGCTGAGTGCCTGCTCCGGCGTCTCTCGCTGGCGCCTTTTACGCCGTATACCGTGACGGATGTGCAGGAACTGATGCAGGAACTGGATGCGTGCCGTGCAAACGGCTACGCGATTGAAAATGGCGAGTATAAGATCGGCCTGCGCTCCATTTCTGCGCCGGTCTATACTGTCGAGGGTGAGGTGCGGTATACTGTCAGCGTGATCGGCATGTTCCGCAGTGTCCATTCAGACGAATTTCAGGTCGCCGTCAACTGCGTGCAGGACACTGCCCGCATGATTTCGACGGCGCTGGGCTATCAAAAGCAGGAGGAACCGATATGAGTTACACAGCAGCAGTCATTACCGTCAGCGACCTTGGCAGCCAGGGACTTCGGCAGGATACCAGTGGCCCCGCCGTCTGCGCGATGCTGGAAGGGATGGGTTTTTCTGTCGTGCATACCGCCATGCTCCCGGATGAGGCGGAGCAGATCAGCGCGGAACTTCGTGCGTGCGCGGACGAAAAAAAGATCGGCCTTATCGTGACCACCGGCGGCACCGGGCTTTCCCCGCGCGACGTGACCCCGGAGGCGACGCTTGCTGTGCTCGACCGCGAGATCCGCGCTATTCCGGTCGCCATGTGGGTCGAGGGTCTGAAAGCCACGCCCCGCGCCATGCTTTCGCGCGCTGTAGCCGGAACGCGCGGCAGCAGTCTGATCCTGAATCTTCCCGGTTCAGAAAAGGCTGCGCGGGAGAATCTCTCCGCCGTTCTCGGTGCGCTCGAACACGCCATGCACATGCTAGCCGCCGAAGGCCACGGCTGAGCTGTCCCCCCCCCAAGGCTTCTCCCTACAGGGTGCTGCGCATATTTTGGAGTGCTCCAAACGATGCTTTGTTGCTGTGCGGCTTTTCTTTTTTCTCTGTACAACCGCGATGGGTTCTGTTATAATATAAAAGATTATGACAGGATAAAGGGTGACACGCATGAAATTTTTGATCGATCTGATCTCCGAGCAGCTGGCAGGTGCATTTGAGCGGGCTGGGTTTGACGCGGCCTATGGCAAAGCGACGCTTTCCAACCGCCCGGATCTCTGTGAATACCAGTGCAACGGTGCGTTGGCAGCGGCAAAGCAGTATCATAAGGCTCCCATCCAGATCGCAAATGCGGTTCTGGACGCGCTGGGCGAAAATGAGTTGTTTTCCAGCGCCGAGGCCGTCATGCCTGGCTTTTTGAATCTGAAGATTTCCGAAGACTATCTGGCTTCCTATCTGCGCGAAATGGCGCAGGCCCCGCACTACGGCGCGCAGGACGATCCTGCTGCCTGCACCATCGTTCTGGACTACGGCGGGCCGAACGTCGCAAAGCCCCTGCACGTCGGACACCTGCGCAGCGCCATCATCGGTGAATCACTCAAGCGTATTTACCGGTTTTTCGGCAATCATGTGATCGGCGATATCCATCTGGGCGACTGGGGCTTGCAGATGGGGCTCATCATGGCGCAGCTTCAGGATGAAAAGCCGGGGCTTCCGTACTTCAACCCGGACTATACCGGCGAATATCCAGCCGAAGCGCCGTTTACAATCTCGGAACTTGAGCGCATCTATCCGGCAGCCAGCGCCCGCAGCAAGGAGGACGAAGCCTTTGCGGCCCGCGCGCATGAGGAGACGTTCCGCCTCCAGCATGGTGAACGGGGGGAACGTGCGCTCTGGCAGCACATTCTGCGCGTGTCCGTTGAAGATCTCAAACGCAACTATGATAATCTCGGCGTCAGCTTCGACGTATGGCTCGGCGAAAGCGACGCGCAGAAATACATCCCGCAGATGCTCGAGACGGTCAAGTCCAAGGGCCTCTGCGTGGAGTCCGAGGGTGCGCTGGTCGTGCCGGTGCAGGAGGAGACGGACGCAAAGGAGGTTCCGCCCTGCATTCTCGTCAAGTCCGACGGCGCGACGCTCTATGCCACAACCGATCTCGCTACTATTGTTCAGCGTGAACAGGATTATCACCCGCAGAAATACATGTATCTGACCGATAAGCGGCAGAATCTGCATTTTGAGCAGGTCTTCCGCGTGGCAAAAAAGGCCGGACTCGTTGGCGCGGATACGCAGCTTGGGCATATCGGCTTCGGCACGATGAACGGCAAAGACGGCAAGCCTTTCAAGACCCGCGCGGGCGGCGTCATGCGGTTGGAAACGCTGATTGCAGATGTGACGGACTATGTGACCAATAAGATCAAGGAGAACCAGACGGTTTCCGATGAAGAACTGTCGCAGACGGCCAAGTGCATCGCCATGGCGGCACTCAAATACGGCGATCTCAGCAACATGCCGACGAAGGATTATGTGTTCGATCTCGACCGCTTTTCGTCGTTCGAGGGCAACACCGGCCCGTATATTCTCTACACCATCGTGCGCATCAAGTCCATTCTTGCCAAATACGGCAAGTCTGTCTCGGGTGCGCAGCTGCTGCCGCCGGAAAGTGCGGAGCAGAAGCAGCTGATGCTGGTGCTCAGCCGTATGGCCGACGCACTCTGGACGGCCTACCGCGATTCCGCGCCGAACGCCATCTGTGCGTATATCTACGAGTTGGCGACAGCGGCAAATAAGTTCTATCACGATGTCAAGATCCTGACTGAGCCGGACGCAGCCAAACAGGCCAGCTATGCTGTGCTCATCGATCTGACACGGGGCGTTCTGGAGACGTGCATTGATCTGCTCGGCTTCTCCGCACCGGAAAGAATGTAACAAAAAGAAACATCGCCC
>ULVN01106711.1_pt1 | contig 10242 bp, 8 predicted proteins | sample 1959491 | NCBI WGS metagenome assembly ULVN01 (sample SAMEA4835787, study PRJEB28245) | human gut metagenome | biome: gut microbiome; material: fecal sample | place: Denmark | collected 2008 | reverse complement strand
CCGCTATATCCGGCTACATTTTGGGTATGGCGCAAATAGGATAAATTGAAACCAAAAATATCGCACACATGATTACAACATACGTAATAAAGATTAATGCCTTAAAAACAAAGAGCATGACAAATAACATTGCACCGAACCTAAATTTTTGAACAATCATTGCCTTGCTTTTGGCAAAATATCGCTTTTCAGACATGCAGTGATTAAATATTCCCATGGCTTTAGAGTCATAGTAGCAGTTAATGTGCTTGCTTAGAATCCACGGCACTTTTTTCTGTAAAATCCCAAGTTCAAAATTCCTGATATGCTTGAATCCATGTGTTTTTTTCAAGTTCAAGAATTCTTTTCGACATGCCAAAAATTCCTCATTTTAGTTCGTATCAATCGGATATTCAGACAGTATTCTATTGAATGCGAATTTCCTTATGTTCTTCCTGGGTCAACCAAAGATAACTCATATTTTCCAAGAATGCTTCTAATATCACCATTTTTATTCGTATTACTAAACCGATATCTTGCGATTTTGTGCCTTTCTTTAATTTCAGCTAACATAGTCATTTCAATATTTCTCCCGAGTGCCCGACATGATAAGCTGAAAAGCTGTAGCTCGTCACCTTCAATGGCAATCGCGCCCACGATGCCAAGGTCTGAAAAACGGTCTGAAACTCTGACCGAATACAATTTGAATTCCGGCTTTATTACATTGGCTTTCAATTCTTCGACAGTATATCTTATACCGTTTGTCATTCGGTTCGTGCGCTGCGTAAGTTCCGATATCCGTGCATATTCGATTGGAGTTGCTTCGTGAATATCCACTTTTATATCAAGCGAAGCAAGATATTCATCAAATGTTTGACAGTGCTTTTTCAGCTCGCGCCTGTATTCATCGGTTTTATATGCGTCATGGCGTTGCTTCACAGCGGCAGCATCTATGCCCCGCTTCAGATTAAAACACGAGAGGGCTTCATATATGCTATCCCGCTGATATAGAATAGGTGTAACCTCCGGCAACATATTGCGTATTGATTCGACCTCGAAATTAGAATCGTCAATAAACACCATACTGTCAAGACCGATATTGAGTGTTGCGGCAATATCTCTAAGGTTTTCTGCTTTTGTATGCCAATTTGCACGAAAGCACGCGATGTGCTCCTCTCTCAAGACCATATCGCTTTGTTCACGGAAAACTTTCAGCACATCTGACTCGTCATTCTTACTGCAAACAGTCAGAATAACGCCATGATGGTGCAGCATCAAAAGATATCTTTGAAAATCCTGATATGGTTTTCCAAGACCGGAAGAACTCAACTTGATATTTTCAAAACCGTCTTCCGAAAGTATTCCACCCCACAATACATTATCACAGTCAATCACGATACATTTCTTAGTGATTCCGTGCGTAATTAGGTATTGCTTATAGATTTCCAGTCCGATTTTTTCAGACAGCAATTGACTGTACAGATAATTCCATCTGTATTTATTTTTGGTGCTATATGCGTTCGGTATTCCGATGGAGGCAATCACTCGTTTTGTATCGATAAACGTGATTTCAGAGCCAAGTTCTTCTCGTATCTGAGCATTGATTTTGTCCACCAAGCCGTTCAAAGCATACTGCGAACCGAGCACAACAGACGAATTCCATTGCCAATCTTCATACCCGAACCATAACACAGACGCATTTGAATTTTCACTGACCGACGCCCGAATAAGACGCGCTTTTTCAAGTTCGAAATTAACAATCTCACTTACACCTGTCGTGGAATCTCCATCTAACAGACCGGGATATGCGTTTTCAAAATTCAAAAGAATCACAATAAAATCACTCTCAGCAAATCGTTGTAACGACTCAGCCGAACAATATTCATCGTAATTCACGGTGGCTATTCTAATCCGAATTCCGTTTTGCTCAAAGATCCGATTGACAGACGGCACCAAAAGCGGCTCGACAGACAGATTGGAGACAATTGTCATCGCAAAAAAAGACTTGCTCTGCATAGATTCCCCCGGCTTACGAATCACATGATTCAAGAACCGATTTATCGCTTTCCCCAACAGCGAGTTGGAGCACTTCCAACATCTTGTTAACCGAATTCATTTTGGTCAAAAGCAATTTTTCATCAGGTATCTCACATTCAAATGCCTCTTCAAGCGACACAATAATTTGAATGAATTTGATTGAATCCAATCCCAATTCAAGCAGATCGTCATCACATTGATCCACGGTCACTTCCATGTCTTGAACAGAATTGACGATTTCCAATATTTTTTCCTTTGTTATTTCTTTCATTCGCTTATCCCCAGAAAGACTCGCTTGTTGATTGCAATCTTTTCCTTATCCCGTTCTGTCAAGTCCTCTTTGATAAGGTCATACAGATTATCAGAATCAAGCCTTGTTTTGAAGTCACACTTCCATTCACGTCGTTCCTTTTCGCACAGCCCGTAGCAATTCAGAAGTGACTCCCCCTCCGGTGTTCTGAATGCTTCTATGTACTGCTTTAATACATCGTCATCAAATACCTGACCTGTATAGTATAAGACATAAAACACATAAGGAATAATCTCATATTCGGCACTCATGGCATATAGCTTGTCCAAAGGTATCGCATCAAGATTATTTTTCAGCAAGTAATATACATCCTTGAACATATCATATTTGATGCTTTTTCTCGTTGCAAGCAGAAAAAGAGAGTTCATGTCTTTATAGTGGTGAAGAATAAGCTGAATCATCGCCTTTAATGGGGGCAATGTTTTCACTTTGACACCGTAAATCTCCATTTCTATTGTGTCTGACAGGAATTCCTCAATGTCTATTCGTTTGCCTTCATATTCGCCCCAAAAGATGTCATAATTTAAGTCTATATAAATGGAATTTCCGTTTATATTTTTCGTATATGGTAACAATTGGTGCGAATTTGTAAGTACAAAAATTCTATCTTCTCTGCTATAATTGGAATATATATTCATAAAACCATTTGCTTGTAAGACCTCTTCAAGTTTTTTTAGATTTTTTCGCGAAACTAATATATCAATATCATTGTACAAACGCATGCCGTTTTTTTGATATGCCTCAATCGATAATGGCTCTCCTTTTACTATAGCAAATAAGTATTGTTGTGTATCAATGAGTAATTGTGATAACTGTTTGTAAAGAAATTTGCCCTCAATTAGATTCTTCATCTGAATAGCTTCTTGAATCATGATTTATACTACCTCGTTTAAAATATAATTATAAAAATTTTCAGAGCATTGATGAATGCAAAATAAATCATCGCAAATATCCAGATATTTAAACGGTATGTTTTGAATAATATAAGCAAACAACGTGGAATTCAGTATTTTTTTAACATGTTCGGGCAAAAGATAGCTAATTCCAACGATATTATTCAACAGTAAACTTTTCTTTTGTAATTCATTGTCTATATTCTTTACTTCAATCCCGCTTTTATTTCTAACTCTCCGTAAAAAGAATATGCATTTTAAATTGAATATTCCAGAAATATTTCCAAACCCCAAGTTAAGGCGTTGGATTTCTATAAATTTTTTCCCTTGTAAACTTTCTTTTGCAGTAACAAATATATTATCTTCATTTGAAAGACTTTTAAATGTACTGAAGTTCATTTTTAATGGCATACTATTAGAAAAACATGAAATGATACTATTAATCCTTGTTAAGTATAGTGTATCGTCTGAAAAAACATTTGTAAATTTTGTCAAATGTGAAGCAAAAGTAGTTTTTCCAACGCCTTTATCCGCGCAAAATGCTATAATTTTTTTATTACACTCAATACTGCTTGCATGAAGCAGGATATCTTTACAATTATGCGCCAAAATAGAAAAAGGCAAATTATAGAGTGTTGATTCAAGCTCATTTTTATTTTTATAATATGCCTTAATCCTATTGTTTTCCACATCAATAACATATGAAGTGAGTGGCGATTCAATAATGTAATCCTTATTATTTTTCGAGCAATAAATTCTTTCATTGTCGAATATTTTTTCATTATAGCAAGATAAATTTATGATACAATCTGTCGTAGAAAGATTTTCATTGCATTTAGGAAGAAAACTAAGTGGTATATTAGATTTTAAGATAAATTTATAACAATTATAAACATACTGCTCATTCATATTCTTTAATCACCTTATTAATCTCATAGGCGTTCGCCTGTTTTTCAAACATATCACGGTAATAACTGTTCGGATCGGAACATAATTGCTCATGTGTTCCAGATTCAATAATTTTTCCGTTATCAATCATTATAATTTTATCAGAGCAAACCGTCGTTGTTAGTCTGTGCGAAACAAATAAAGCAATCTGATCGGATGTCATTTGCATGATTTTTTCATTAAGCTTAAACTCTGCAAACGGGTCAAGAGAACTATTTGCCTCATCTAAAACAATAACTGACGAATTTCGAATATAAGCCCTTGACAAAGCTAGTTTTTGTAACTCGCCTCCAGAGAAATTGACCCCGCTTTCATCAAATTCCCGCCCGATATTTGCATTTATTCCCCCATCAATATCTTTAATCTTATGAGATAGTCCGCTGAACTCCAATGAGGCCTGGATATCTTTTTCATTATAAACTTCTCCCATTGATATATTCTCTCGAATGGAAAAAGCGAAGATATTGTAATCTTGCATGACCGTTGCAAAACATTTCCTTAAATCAACAATATTATAGTTTTTAATATTGGCGTTGTTTATCAATATCTCACCATCGGTTACATCGTACAGTCTTAATAATAGCTTGATAATAGTTGATTTCCCAGCACCGTTTCTTCCAACTATTGCCACCTTTTCGCCAGATGTTATACGAAATGATACATTGTCAAGAATCAGTACATCGTGATGAGGATATTTAAAAAAAACATTTTTGAACTCTATGGAAATAATCTTTTCAATACTTTTTTTATTTTCAATATCGTTTTCAATTGTTGGCTTATAATCCAAGATCCCACGTAAATGTGATACATAATATTCGCTTTCAAAATTTAATCGGTCAAAAGAATTGATAATACCAGCCAATTCACCTGAAATTTGATAACATGCTGAAAACAACACTGTGAAACTGCCGAGTGTAATATCTCCGGTAATCGTTTTAAATGTAATATAACCTAATAAAACAGGTGCTATCATTAAAGTATTTATTACACTGATAATGTATTTGAACCTCCAATATTTCGCCTTTGTTTCTTTGTATATTTTATACTTTTCAACAAATGTTTCATTAAGTTTATTAATTAAGAACTGTCCTAAGTTATAGAGCCTTACATCTTTGGCGAAGCCTTTGAAATGAGAAACCTTTTTTATGTATTCTGATTTTCTGTTAATTGTTTCCTCTGCTTCATACTGCTCCTGAGAATATCGGCTTGATCTGTTTTGATCAAAAAATGATACAACAACCATAACGGCAATGATAATAAGTATAAACGGATCTAATGTAATTATAATTGACGATAGCAGAATTACATTGAATACATTTTTGGCAATAGAAAAAAGTATATTTAAAAAGTCTAATGCTTTTGTATCCGCATACCTTATCGCTTTCGTATAATTATCATAAAATTTGAAATCTTCATAGCACTCCAAATCTTGTTTCATGGCTTTTTTTAAAAATACATTCTGCAAATTATTTCGCAACTTATATTCTCTGCTTGGTATAATAACATTGCTTATAATTGTAGAAGCGGAATATAAAATGAAAGAAATTGCCTGCAGAATAATGATATGCCTGATAACAATATTAAAAGAGTTTTTCGCCGTAATAGAATCTATAATCCACTTAATATATAAAGTTCCGACTGCAGTTTGTAGCGTTGCAATAATTAACGAAATGAATTTTAACGGTATTATAAATTTATCGCCATTCCAAATATATTTTAACATTAACTTAGTATCGGCTATTGTTATTTTTAGGGGATGCTTTTTATTTGTCATTTTAATCTCCATTCTGTCGCTTCGAGTCAGCACAAATAGTGATGAAAAAGTGCCGGATAGCAGTAATTTTGTAATAAAGTTGTTGTAAAATACATATGCAGGAGTATATACCAAACCTACGTTAGCGCAAGTCGCTCACGTAGCCGTAAATGCCGCAGACAATTCTCACTACCGCTTGAAGTATGAGCAAATCTCCAAATGCAGATGGAAGGAACATAACATTATTGCCATTGCACGGAATGCTCCTCACCGCCGTTTTCCCAATTATAGAAGGAATAAGAGGTGGTCAAACCTTGCTTTTGATGAACCTCCGTTGCCTACTTAATAGCTTGGGACAAAAGCCTTTCTCAAGAAGTTTACCTTAGGATTCCAGACCTCACCCGTGGCTATATTCGCTTTCGTTAACTCTGCCAAGAAATGTTTTGGTCAGGGCTTTCTTGTTGCACTTTCTCGGCGGTAAGTGATTCGTATCTTTCAAGCTATTTATTTTCTTCGAATTGATTTAATCATGTAATTATACTTATTCATTAGGACTTCTGATGTAACAATAAAATCATTTGGGCAACGATTATTACCATTTATAATTCTCGATTTAGGACAATTCTGAGCAAAACAAACAGGCAAATTGATGCATTCCTTGCATTTGCTTTCAAGTTCTATTTTTCCATTTGGCAAAACAAAACGGCTCCATTTATATAAATTAAATTCTATTCTTTCATTCTCAATTGTTCCCACAACATTAAATTTATCAAGTTCTTCATCTTCTTCGTTGCATTTTCTTAATTTTCCATCGCTCCCTAATGTAAAGTGATATGGCAACCCCGCGTAGCAAACTCGCTTGAATGGATTATAATAATTATAATTTGTTAAGGGTTCTATACCTTTTTTAATTGCCTCTTCCATTAACATAACTGTCGTGTACGGTTCTATAGAATAATCAATAACATCAAGAGCTTCATCGTTCTCGCCTCCCCATTTGCCAATAGTATGAAAAAACACGGTAAACCTACTATCAAGATTATCTTTTATTGCATCAAACAGTTCGTTTATACCAGCAAATGTTTCGTTATTATAGTTTACTCTGATAGAAATATGAAAATCAAACTCTTTAAAAGAATTAAAAATTTTTAAATTGTCAAATATTATATTCCATGTAGGTCGTCCATCTGAGAATGGTCTGTTGCTATTATGAGTTTCTTTATCTCCATCTATTGTAATTTGGAAAAAATCAAATTGATTGTTCAATAGATATTCAATCTGATCTTTAGAAAGCAAAGATCCATTTGTTGTTGCGCCATAATGATATCTAACATTTTTACCGTAAAAAAAATTATTCAAATTATCAGTAACTTTCTTTATTATATCAAATGAAATGAATGGCTCTCCACCAAACCACTCTATATAAAAATCTTTTAGCCCATGATCGTAATAATAATTTTTTATTGCTTTTATAAATTTATCTATGTTTTCATCAGAAATTACTTTTTTACCATGTTCTTGATAACAATATTTACATCTAAAGTTGCATATATTGTTGGGCATTATTATAAAAGACAAATTTGTAGGATCAAACATTTGTTTATAATATGATGCCATTACTTCTTGCACTTCATCAATATCATCAGGAACACAAAACGCTTTTTTTAATATGTCATTTTCTATATTATCACAGTCTTTTTTCTTTAAAGATAAAAGATCTCCTTTAAGTTTTTCTTCTTCATTATTGACAAAGATTTGTGCCCCATTTTTCATATTATATAATAATACGCCATCTTCTACTTCATGTATTACTGTATATTTTGATATTTTTAACATATATATTTTCTCCTTAAATTAAATAATACCATTCAGGTGGTCGGACTAAAACTTAAACTTATTCTGACATTAGTTGTGGTACAACATAGAACTTTAGTTTGGAATAAGTTCTATGTTGTACCCGCATTTTAACTACCGCAGGAACCTTGACATCCATTGCATTTGCCCTTGCAACCACAATTAGTGTCACATCCTGGAGGGCAATTGCTATTCGATCCCTTTAATGAATCGATATCAGATAAGAAATACATGCTTTTTCTCCTTTCGCTATAAAGTTATGTTATAGCACAAAAAATATTATCTTTATGCCAAAACATCAAAAAATCTTCGAACAATAATTCGCTTGTCTTTATATTTTTAATTCAAGTTATTTTCGAAAAAAATAAATTTTATTTTGGAAAATTCAACACTTGTTTTTCGTAGCATGTAAACTCAACTATTGAATCTTTTTATAATTTATTATACCTTTATTGCTAAATGTTACATGATATCGGCAAACAAATCATAGCTTCATGGCATGATACGATATTAAAATGCGATAAAAGAATATCCTATCTTAGGACGCCATGCGCTTTTAAAACAGTATTATAATTATGGCAAACAAAAATACTTGGAGAAGGAGAATATCCGTCACACAAATTATGCAGAAAATCAATTAAACGATCGTGATAAGCACCTATATTTCAAAACCTCACTGATGTTGCCAGAAGTCGTTTCCTCTATTTTTTGTTTATATGATAACATATTTGAGGATAGCGGAGCTCCGAGCGAGACAGACGCAGAATTTTGCATCAACGGGTCATGTAGCATAGCTACATTCAAGTTCGGTGGTGAAAAGTCCTTATGGTATCCAAGCCACTTATATGGCGGTCCGTTGATGATGTCCACAAAAATCATGACCTCATCGGAAGTGTAGTCGGCGATACGCTCTCTCTTTGGGATAAACCGATGTAGCATTCGATCGTGGCATTCAACAGTGCACTCCTATCATGACCAGTGCAGGTGCATATGGTGTCTCAGATACACTTTCTGCCCCGAGTCTGCTTTATATCTCTGTGCTCGACCGTGATACAAGGCTATAGTTCCGCATTAAATCTAATTCTAAATTGTGTTGTAAGATCATTCGAGGTGTCTCGCAACCCGTAGATTGACTAGCCGTTTTTTTCGACGCCTTTCAATTTCGTGTCATTCTTTCGAGGTTACAAGTTGGCATGGCATTCGCAATATTCTGTGATATAATAGGCGTTGTATATAACAATAATCACTCTGAAATTTAGAACCGTTGAAACTTTATTTTTGCAATTAAGCTACATGTTGGAGATTTAAAAACCCGCACAAGCGTGCCATAACAAAGTGGATGCACTTGTGCGGGAGAAGCCTAGGGTGGGTAAATGCGATTCGCACTTGCACTTTGAAGACTTACGTATTTACATTTCAACCAATTTCACTGGATTAAGTATAGCATGAGTGTTGCATTTTGTCAATATTAATATTTCGATTTATTGAAAATCGGAGATATCCACAAAAAATGCAGTTAAAAGGGTGCTCTCCTAATCTGGATTTTTGTGCATTATGCCCACGTGAAACTTGCCCAAAGAAAGCGATTTAAGATTTTGAATGGCAGTCACCGATTCATTTCCTTTTATATTGCTGTTATCACCGTGGTGGTCCTTACTTTCGTTCTGAATATGCCCCCATCTGTCACAGGCAAAACAAACCAATCGCTGTCTGCGGGCTTGTTGGCAATGTAGTATTCAAGCAGCGTTTTTGATACATGGAGCGGCACCTTTGTCGGTGTCACTTCCGCAAGCCACTGTTCCTGTTCGTTGGTCAGTAGGACAGATTCTGTCCGCAATGCGCCAAGCTCCAGTGCATCGGCAATCACATCATCAAAACGAAGGATCAGGTCGCCCTTCGTGCCTTCCGAGAAGATCGGGATCTGAAACTGAATGACCTTTTTCCGCCATGCGGTTTCAAGCCTTTCAATGTTGTCGGCAAGTTTATGTGTGGTTTTGCCCACTTTGTCGCGGTTGGTGTTAATGAAATTTGAGATGCCGCGCAGGTGGCGGATATACCATCCACAGCCGTCCTTGTCTACAAGTTCGGGAAACGCATCGTGAAGCTTATGAAAATCTGTTTTGAGCTGCCACTCCGCCTTTGGGGTAGCATTCTTTCTGTCAGGGATACTGCACCACGCGCAGAGAGCGCGGCGGGCATCGTCGGTGCGCTCATACGGATCACCGCCTTTCGGTGTCCCGTCCGGGTTGTGAAAGAGATATCCCCTCGCAAGGACAGTCAATATCCGCGCAAAGCCGTAGTTTTCCATGAGCATATCCATGGTAAACCGACCGAGAAAGCCGTTGTCCTTCTTGTTCCGGACGGCATAGGCCGGTTCTTTGGTATAGGCAAGAAATTCTGCCCATTCGTTTGTTATCGATTTCTCTATCATCCGTTTCCGCCTCCGATCAGATAAAATTCCGCTTCTT
>ULVN01118702.1_pt1 | contig 10244 bp, 9 predicted proteins | sample 1959491 | NCBI WGS metagenome assembly ULVN01 (sample SAMEA4835787, study PRJEB28245) | human gut metagenome | biome: gut microbiome; material: fecal sample | place: Denmark | collected 2008 | reverse complement strand
CAAAAAAATATGATACAATATATTAAGATTATAGTTATTTATCAAGGAGGTGTTTTATCATTTAAAAGAAAAATAAAAAGCAAAAAGATTTACTAGAAAACAAATTTGATGAATATTTAAAAAAGTTAACTAAAAATGAAAGATTACTCATTAATGATTTTTTTGTGTCTTTTGATGAACATTGTTTGTTAAATAAAGAAACTAAAAATAAACTAAGAGAAGATTTTAAAAATGCGATTGTTTATTATAATAAGAATAATGTTAGTTTAGAAGAATCTCTCAAGTATTTAGATGTAAGAAACTTAGGTGGATTTTATGCAAGACCTCCTGCTTTATGGTTTCCACTTGATGATGCAGCAAAAATTTATCCTTTATCAATGGCTCATGATAGAATGGCAATATTTAGATTATCTGTATATTTAAAAGAAGAAGTTGTTCCGGAAATTTTGCAAATGGCTTTGAATTTTACTATTAAAAGATTTCCAACTTTTGCAACTACTTTGAAAAAAGGATTTTTTTGGCATTATTTAGATACAACTAAAAGAAGATTTAGCGTTGAAGAAGAAAATGATGTTCCATCTCAGCCTATTAAAGTATCTGTTAGTGGTTCACAATCATTTAGAGTTAAATATTATAAAAATAGAATTAGTGTTGAATTTTTTCATGTTCTTACTGATGGAACTGGTGGAATGGAGTTTTTAAAATCATTAGTTAATGAATATTTAATCTTGTTAGGAAAAAAAGTTTCAAAAAATAATTTAATATTAGATATTAATGATGAACCAGTGTTTGATGAATTTGAAAATGCATTTGAGAAGGTTCCTAGTTCTGATTTGGCTTCTGGTTTTATTGATAAAATGGCTATTCAAATGGATGGAAAATTATCTAAAGTTAAACCATGTAAAATAATTCATTTTAAAATGGATGCTAAAGAATTAAAAAATGTTGCTAAGAGGTATAATGCAACTATTACTTCTTATTTACTAGTTCTTATATTTATTGCTGGTAAGAGTGCGACTGATAAATTACAAGGTGATGTAAGTATTCAAGTACCAGTTAATATGAGAAAGTTTTATCCTTCTAAGACTTTAAGAAATTTTTCGATGTATTGTGGTGTCAGGTTGCCCATAGGAAAGATAACTAAACCAGAAGAAATGGTTGATGAAATTAAGAATCAATTAAATTTTAAAACCTCTAAAGAAGAAATGAGTAAAATGATTACTTCAACTAAAAAACTAACTAACTTGTTAAAATATGTTCCTCTTGCGATTAAAGGCCCTATTGCTAGAATTGTCTACGGTTTTCTTGGCGATAAAATATTTTCCAGCACATTATCCAATTTAGGTGTAGTTAATTTTCCTGACGAAATAGCAAAAGAAATAGAAAGTATGGATTTTGTTTTAGGGGCTGGAATAACCAATAGAGCGGGTTGTTCAGTTGTAAGTGTAAATGATATAACAACTTTTTCGATAAACAAAATGACAGTAGATCCAACCTTTGAAGAAAAAATTTATGAATTATTAATAAGTGATGGGTTAGATGTTACAGTAGAAGGAAGTGCTTTATATGAAGATTAAAATAACATATCCTAAGGTAGCAAAAAGTAAGTTAGAAAGAAAAAAGTTAATTGCTATTACTAAGTGGCCTATTATTATAGCTATAGTAACTTGTCCGATTGTAAATATTGCAGTTGGTGGTAAAGCTTGGAGTTTAGTCGTGTTATGGTCAATTTATATGTTATGGACATTAGTTATTTCACCAGATTTAGTAGAATACAATCGAATTAGTCAGTTTGTTAAATTAATAACTTTAACGAGTATTTTGCTAACTATTATAGATTTATGTTTAGCTCCTGGATGGGCAATAGAAGTTGTATCAATATTAAATTTTAGTGCCTTATTTGTTGTTGGAGTATTATTTTTTACGGATTTAGAAAGACAAAAACAAAATATGATGCCACTATTATTTATTATATTTTATTCAATTGTTACCTCAGTTGTTGGTTTATCATTATATCATACAGAAGATAACTGGGCTTTAGCTGTTATGGGTGGGGTAGCATTTTTATTATTAGTATTGATGATGATTGTTTTAAAAGGAACTTTTATTAATGAATTTAAAAAAAGATTTCATACTATGTAATTATTAAAAATTAAGGATGGTAATTTTATGAAAAATAAAAAAATAGTTATTGTAAACATATTTGTTATAATTTGTTTGTTTGTTTTAGGATATTTGCTTTATTATTTCAATTTTATTCCACATAGAAAATATACTAATGAAGATTTTAATATTAAAACTTATGTTAGTAATATTGATAAGGATAATGACGGAATTGATGATCAAACTGATATTTTAATAAATACGAGAAAATATATTATTACTAAACCTAAATATAAAAGTAAATATTATGGTACTGGATATCCTGATGATAATTATGGGGTATGTACAGATGTAGTCGCGTTTGCTTTAAAAGATGCTGGTTATGATTTAAGAGAACTAGTAAATAATCATGTTAAAGAGAATCGAGATTTGTATAATATAGATGTAGTAGATAAAAATATTGATTTTAGAAGAGTATTAAATTTAAAAACTTATTTTGATTATAATGCGATTAGTTTAACAACTGATGTAAAAAGAATAGAAGAGTGGCAAGGTGGAGACATTGTTGTTTTTAAAAGGCATATTGGTATTGTATCTGATAAAAGAAATCATAAAGGAATTAATTTTGTGATTCATCATGCTAATCCTTATCAAAGATATTATGAAGAAGATATTTTAGAAAATCGAGATGATATAATTGGGCATTATCGTATAAGTTAGTGATATTGCTATAAATATATTAAAAAAAGAATCTATTGATTTTCTTTACTTCAATAGAAATTCTTATAAATTTATAATAGGTAATATTGTAATAGATTAAATTTCTACATTAATTATGAATTTATCTAAAAAATTAAGTTATATTGGAACTATAAATTGTGATAATACTGCTAAAAATATTGAACTTGTTTTAGATAAAACTTCTAAAATTAAACTTATAGGTGACTCATATGTAACAAAATTAACAAATAGTGATTCATCAAATAGTAATATTGATTTTAATGGTCATAAACTATATGTTAATAGAGTAGCGGTAAACTAAAAAACTAAAAAACAAAAAAACGAATCGAACTGATTCGTTAGTTTTTTATAATGGGGCGAAATGTGGGGATCGAACCCACGCATACCGGAGCCACAATCCGGCGTGTTAACCACTTCACCAATTCCGCCATGAACAAAGATAGTTTATCAAATAACTTGCAAAATTGCAAGTATTTGTTGTATAATTTGATTTATGAAGAAATTTTTAAGTGAAAATAAAGATTATATATTAAATATGTTCCTAGTATTTGGAACGAATGCCTTTTTATATTTTATAGTAAAACAGTTTATACCAAGTTATCATTTAATTACATTAAACATAGATGATAAGATGCCACTAGTACCATTTTTTATTATTTTTTATAGTATTTGGTATCCTTATTTATTTGTTGTATTTTACTTTATATTTAAAAAAGATAAAGGTAAATTTAAATCACTAATAAATAAATCTATTCTATGTGCTGTTATAGCTGACTTATGTTTTGTGATTTATCCGACAATGGTTTCGAGACCGGAAGTTAATGGTTTTAATTCGTTAGTAAGTTTAATGTTATATATTACTTACATAACTGATATACCAGTAAATTGTTTTCCATCTCTTCACTGCACATTTGCACTTCTTGTCATGTATGCAGTAACGTTTGATAAAAACATGAATAAAGTATTTAGAATCATTGTTGGGATAATTAGCCCATTAATATGTCTATCTACCGTTTTAGTTAAACAACATTCAGTTATAGATGTAGTAGGAGCTTTATTTTTATCATGTATTATCTATGTAGATTTTAAAAAGAAAAAGAGGAGGAAAATATGCTAAAATTATTTAAAAATCTAACTAAAAAAGAAGTTGTTTATATAATAATAAGTTCATTACTTATTATTTTTCAAGTTGCCTTAGAGCTTAAAATGCCTGATTATATGTCACAAATAACTGTATTAGTTCAAACTGAAGGAGCAAATTTTAGTGATATATTAACAAGTGGTGCATATATGCTTTTATGTGCAATAGGCAGCTTATTATCAGCAGTATTTACTGGTTATTTAATTGCTGAAATAACCAGTAAATTTAGTTTAAATACTAGAAGTAAATTATATAAAAAAATTATTCATTTAGATACCGATAAAACTAAAGAATTCAAAACATCTTCACTAATAACTAGAACAACTAATGATATAACACAGGTAGAAAATTTGCTTGGTTTTGGTATGCAAATGTTAATTAAAGCACCGCTTACAGCAGCTTGGGCTATTACCAAAATATTAAATAAAAATATTGAGTGGAGTATTGCTACAATTATTGCCGTTCTAATATTAATATTTACATTATTAAATATTATGCTTAGAGTGTTACCTAGATTTAAAATAGTACAAAGTTTAATCGATAAATTAAATGGAGTAGAAAGAGAAAATCTTCAAGGAATTAGAGTAGTAAGAGCGTTTAATGCTGAAAAATATTCAGAGGATAAATTTGATAAAGTAAATAATGATTTAACATTTAATCAATTAAAGAATCAAAGATTATTTGCAATTCTAAGCCCAGTTATGTATTTAGTTATGAATGGATTATCTTTATCAATTTATATAATAGGTGCTATACTAATAAGTAATTCATTATTAATCGATAAATTAACTTTATTTAGTAACATGGTTGTGTTTTATTCATATGCTATGCAAGTTATAATGTCATTTTTAATGCTTGTTATGGTGTTCATGATGCTTCCTAGAGCAGAAGTTTCAGCTAAACGTATTAATGAAGTATTAGACGTTGAAGATAAAATAATTGAAGGAAATATTATTAAAGGTAGTGAAGTTGGAACAGTTGAGTTCAAAAATGTTTCATTTAAATATCCTGATGCGGAAGAATATGTTTTAGAAAATATATCTTTTAAAGCAAATAAGGGAGAAACTATCGCCTTTATAGGATCAACCGGTTCTGGTAAATCAACACTAATTAATCTTATTCCAAGATTTTATGATGTAACAAGTGGTGAAATATTAGTTGATGGAATAAATGTTAAAGATTATCAAAAAGAAATACTTAACAATATAATTGGATATGTTTCACAAAAAGCAGTTATTTTTAGTGGTACTGTTAAAAGTAATATTAAGTTTGGTAAATCAAATAATAAAATAAGTGAAAAAGATATATTAGATGCTGCTAAAATAGCTGAAGCTAAGGAATTTGTTGAGAAAATGGAAGATACGTATAACTCTCATATTTCGCAGGGTGGAACTAATATTTCAGGTGGTCAAAAGCAAAGATTATCTATTGCTAGAGCTGTTGCTAAAGATCCAGAAATTTATATTTTTGATGATTCATTTAGTGCTTTAGATTATAAAACAGATGCGGTATTAAGACATAATTTAAAGAAAAATAAGAAGGATGCTACTATGTTAATTGTTGCTCAAAGAATTGGAACAATTATGAATGCGGATAAAATTATGGTACTAGATAATGGTAAATGTGTTGGAATAGGCACACATAAAGAATTACTTAAAAATTGTGAGATATATAAAGAAATTGCGTTATCACAATTATCAAAGGAGGAATTAGAAAATGCATAATAAAAGTCGTAATGATGTTCCTTCAAAACCAAAAGATTTTAACAAATCAATTATGAGATTATTTAAGGAATTAAATAGTTATAAAGTGTTAGTAATTATATCAATAATTCTTGCTGTTGCATCAACAATACTTACAATATTTTGTCCTAATAAAATGGCGGATTTAACAGATGAAATTAGATATGGCATAACAATTAATACAAGTGCGTTAAATGAGGTTGTAACTAAAACTCGTGAGAAACTTCAAGAGAAAAGACTAGAGAATATTGAAGTGAATGGTGTAACCATTAGTCCTCAAGATCAAATCGTATTTATGTCTATTATGCAGAAAGTTGATGGAGAAGAGACAGCAAGTCTTTATAAAGCATATGAAGAATTACCTGAAAGCATAAAAGACGCTATTAAACCAGTAATGAATATGGATAAAATTAAAGATATTGCAATACTTCTTGGTACATTATATATAATAAGTAGTTTATTTAGTTATTTTGAATCATTAATAATGACAGATATTTCTAATAAATATGCAAATACGTTAAGAAGTAAAATTAATGCTAAAATTAATAGGTTACCTTTAAGTTATTTTGATAAAACTTCATATGGAGATATCTTATCAAGAACAACTAATGATGTAGATACAATTGCATCATCATTTAATAACTCATTGTCTACTTTAGTTAGTGCATCAGTTCTTTTAATAGGTATTACATTTATGATGTTTAAAACTAATGTGTATATGAGTTTAGCAGCTATTTTATCAAGTATTATTGGTTTTGCCTTAATGTTTGGAATTATGGGAAAGAGCCAAAAATATTTTGATTTAAGACAAAAAGAATTAGGTGCTTTAAATGGACATATTGAAGAAGTATATTCGGGATTAAATGTAATTAAAACTTATAACGCAGAAGAAGAAGTTACTAAGAAATTTGATAAATATAATGAAAAAGTATATGTTGCTAATAAGAAGAGTGAGTTCTTTTCTGGACTTATGCATCCATTAATGGGATTTATAGGAAATTTAGGTTATGTTTCAGTATGTGTATTAGGCGCAGTTCTGGTAAGTAAAAATATTATTACATTTGGTACAATAATTGCCTTTATATCTTATTGTCGTTTATTTACATCACCTCTTACTCAGTTAGGACAAGTTGTTGCATCTCTTCAAGGTGCTGCATCAGCAAGTGATAGAGTATTTGAATTTTTAGATGGTAAAGAATTAAGCGATGAATCATCCTTTACTAAAAATTTGGATAAAAAAGATGTTAAGGGGAATATTGAATTTAAAAATGTATCATTTAGTTATGATGAAGGTAAAGAAATAATTAAAAACTTTAGTGCTAAGTGTAAAGCTCATGATAAAATTGCTATTGTTGGTCCAACAGGGGCTGGTAAAACAACTATGGTCAATTTACTTATGAAATTTTATGAAATAAATAAAGGAGATATTTTAATTGATGGAGTATCAACTAAAGAATTAACAAGGGAAAATATTCATGATTTATTTACAATGGTTTTACAAGATACTTGGTTATTTAATGGAACGATTAAAGAAAACTTAATATATAATAGAGAAAATATAACTGAAGATGAAATAAAAAAAGTATGTAAAATAGTTGGAATTGATCATTTTATTAAAACCTTATCGGATGGATATGATACAGTTATTAATGATCAAGATCAAATATCAATTGGACAAAAACAATTATTAACAATTGCAAGAGCTATGCTTTCTGATACACCATTTATAATTTTAGATGAAGCAACATCTAATGTTGATACTAGAACTGAAGAATTAGTTCAAAAAGCAATGGATAAATTAATGAAAAATAAAACATCATTTATAATTGCTCATAGGTTATCAACTATTAAGAATGCTGATTTAATACTAGTTATGAAAGATGGTAATATTATTGAAAGTGGAAATCATGAAGAATTATTAAAACAAGGTGGCTTTTATAGTGAACTTTATAATTCTCAGTTTAGTGAAGAATAAAACGAGTGAAAAAATTCATTCGTTTTTATTTGAAAAGAAGTTAGTTTACTTGAATTTAAAACTATTAATGATATAATTTTGTTATAGGGTAAGGAGTGAGAGTAATAATGAAAAATAAAAAAGGTTTTACATTAGTTGAAATATTAGTTTCAATCGGATTACTGGCGTTATTAGGATCAGTAATAGCTATTTCATTAAATAGAGTATTTAAAGATAATAATGAAAAACATTATAATGAATATGTGGAAAAAATTAAATCATCAGCAATGTTGTTTGTTAATAATACGGTAGATATTATAAATGATTTAAATGATAATTCATTTAAGATAATAACAATAGGTGATTTAATAGATAATGGTTATGTTAATGATACATTAGTAAATCCAAGTACCGATGAAAAAGTTGGTAAGGAAGAAAAAATACAAGTATCTTATGATAGTGATCATGAATTAATAGTAGTTTATCCGTATACTAATGATAATAAAGATAGCTATTTATATACTTTAAATTATAGTGTAATGTATGGAGATACAACCGAAGATTTATGTTATGTAGGACTTAATACTAGAAGTTTACAATTAATAAATACAAATGGTATAAAGGATAAAGATTTAAAGAAGAATGATACTATAAAAGCATATATGGAAAATGGTGAAGTGTGTACAAACCTAACAAGTGAAAAAATAGGAACATATAAAATAAGATATGACTATATCAAAGAAGATAATAAAACACTTGATGATAGTGATGTAAATAAAAGAAGTGCGGAAAGAACAATAACAGTTAAACCAAGTAAGCCTGTGATAAATAATTTTGAAGTTACCAAAGATAAAAATGCTGTATATAAATCAACAATAACTTATAATGTAAGCGATAGTAGTAAAAAAACGGATATGGAATTAAAATACTGTATAAACACAACGGGAAAAATAAGTGATTGTAGTAATTGGAATGAAGCAAAAAATAGTCAAGATACTACATTAAAAATAAATCTAAATGAAATAGATAAAAATATAAGTGGTAATAATAAAGTTGATATCTATTTCTTTGTAAAGAATGGGTTTGAAGAATATACATATAAGAGTCAGAATTACAAAATAAAAACAGAAGTAAAAGTAGAACTAAAAGGTGGAAAATATGATAATGATGCAACTGATTTTACAAAATATGTAGATGATGGAGTTAAATTAGGAAGCGTAATAACATTTAGTTTATTTACAAGAGATAATCATGCATTTGAAGGATTAAAAAATACAAGTGGAACAAGTTATACTGCAGACACAGTAATAACAGATGATGTAACACTTACTGCACAATGGTATGAATATTGTGTTAATAAAACTTTACAATCAACATCATGTTCAAAAACATGTGGAAAAGGAAATATTATAAATCATTATGTAGATGCTAAAGATTCAAGCCATAAATGTCCTGATGAACCAACATCTACATCTTGTAAAATTCAAGAATGTTATACAAGATGTTCTGAACAAGTAGTCGTTGAAAAGTGTATAAATTTTTGTGTAAATGCTAATGATTGCTGGGGTGATCAGATTTTCCGATATCCTTATGATGCAAGAGATGGATCATCTTGTTACTACAATGAGTTAACTGGGGAAGGTTATCCGACAGGCAAAGCGTGCGGAGGATCTGGTAGTTCCGAAAACAAGTGTCAATGTTTGACTACTCCGCAACCAACACTTGGCTGTGATTGTGGAAATACCGGTGAGGCTGATACATCTGGTTTATACGAATATCATTATACAGATAAAAAAACCGGTCAGGGACTATGTTGCTGTATACGTGCTGGTTGTAAGTGGTAATAATTTAATTTTACATAAAAGTGTGTCAAATGACACATTTTTTATTTTCTTTTAAGGAAACTATCTTGCTAATAAAAACTTATTGTAGTATTATAATGGTAGCAGGTGGCAGAAAGTGGAAGAAAGTGGTGAATGTGTATGCTAATGGGGGAATTTCATCATAATATAGATGATAAAGGAAGATTAATAATACCAGCTAAATTTAGAGAAGATCTTGGTAATGAGTTTGTAGTTACTAGAGGAATTGAAAAATGTTTATTTGTCTATTCTAAAGAAGAGTGGAACAAAATAGTTGAAAAGTTAAAAAAACTTCCATTTACCAATAAAGACGCAAGAAACTTTACTCGTTTTTTCTTATCTGGTGCCTCAATGTGCGAATTCGACCGTCAAGGTAGAATAAACATATCCTCAAACTTAATTAATTATGCATCATTAAACAAAGAATGCGTAGTAATTGGTGCCAATGATCGTTTAGAAATTTGGAGTGAGGAATTATGGAATAATTTCTTTGAATCAAATGAAGATAACTTATCAGATATAGCTGAAAACTTATTTAAGGATAATTTATATGAAACATTATAGTGTATTAAAAAAAGAACTTATTGATGGATTAAATATAAATCCTGATGGAATATATGTAGATGCTACCTTAGGTTATGCAGGAGATTCAAGTGAAATTTTAAAGCGAATGAAAAGGGGTTTTCTTTTCGCCTTTGATC
>ULVN01102255.1_pt1 | contig 10274 bp, 7 predicted proteins | sample 1959491 | NCBI WGS metagenome assembly ULVN01 (sample SAMEA4835787, study PRJEB28245) | human gut metagenome | biome: gut microbiome; material: fecal sample | place: Denmark | collected 2008 | reverse complement strand
GGATATATGGGGAGCACATTTAAAATATTCTCTGCAACACCATTATTCAATTATTCTGATTTAATAGAAATCTTCAAACTTAACAAAGAAAAATACAAAAATTCAAAAGTAGGTGCTGCAATTCCACATTTAAATAAAGAATTATTTAAGGAATCTCTAATTGCAGTTCCACCTTTTGATGAACAACAGCGAATAGTTAAAAAAATAAATTTCTTTGAACAGTTAATCAAAGAATATGATCACAATGAAAAACAATTAACTGAGCTCGAATCTTCGTTTGCAGATAAGTTGAAGAAATCAATTCTCCAATATGCAATTGAAGGAAAATTAGTTAAACAAGATCCAAACGATGAACCAGCATCAGTACTTCTTGAACGTATAAAAAATGAAAAAGAGCAGCTTATTAAAGAAGGCAAAATTAAGCGTGACAAGAATGAATCATACATCTTCCAAGGTGATGATAAAAATTATTATGAGAAGGTTGGAAAATTAGCTGGGAAAATTGATATCCCGTTTGTCATTCCCGCCACATGGAGTTGGATAAAATCTAAAATGATTCTTAGAAATATCCAATACGGATTTAATGGTGCAGGATTGCCAAGTGGAACAGTTAAAATGCTTAGGATTACCGATATTCAAAATAATAAAGTGGACTGGAATGCGCTTCCGTATTGTGCAATATCAAATGAAGCAATTAATGATTACCAAATTGAAAAGGATGATTTATTCATCGCTAGAACAGGAGGTACAATAGGGAAATCGTTTAGGCTTCAAGAAGATCGCAAAAATGTTGTGTTTGCAGGATATTTGATAAGATTTCAATTAGTCGATTTATCTCAGGGCCCATATATTGAAAAATACCTAAATTCTCCTCTATATTGGTCGCAAGTTGAAAATAAAGCAGCAGGAACAGGACAACCGAATATTAATGGTGTTTCTCTTAGCAATCTATTAATCCCAATTCCTCCATATAAAGAACAGATTCGAATAATAAATAAAATTAACTCTATATTTTCTCGAATAGATTAAGAATTCTATCTACAATTTTATCTTGTGCTTTTTTAGGTGGTAATGGTATTAATAGACTTCCTATTGTTTTGGCATATAATTCGATTTGATTTGTTGATCCTTCGCACATCTCTTCTACATGGTTTTGAAAAAACGGATTCAAAAAATAGAAGTACAGATACTTTGGATTTATTTCTTTGCTAGGTCTCAATGTGGATATATGTGAATCGGGCAATATAACTGGATAACTTTCAAATATGTAATCTGGAAGAATGTTTGTCCTTCCGACTGTTCCGCCACCAGTTGAATTGATTATCACGTCTCCAGCGCAAGATATCCTATCCCAAGAGTATTTGGAGAGGTTTTCTCTTTTTGTGAACAAGCATTTTTCAAGATGAACTCTATCCCATTGATTGCATTTCTGTGCAAGAATTGGAATCTCTTTTTCGTTGGAATAATTCGGACTTTTTCCTCTTTTTATAAATAAGCAGACATTTTTTACTTGAGTTAACGCCCATTTATCTGGCAAGTTCTCATAATAATTTTTATTAGTTGAGTTTGCCGAGAAAGCCTAGCTAAATTAGTGTCATATAATTCATTTATCCATACAAATAACAGGAGGATGAATTATGGAAAAATTTAAAGCTTTTTTGGTGCACGAAAATCTAGCACCTAACACTGTATCTGCTTATCTTGTCGCGATAAAAGGATACTATGAGATCAATGATGAAATAACAAAGAAAAAACTGCTTCTTTGGAAAACTCATCTAATAGAAACATTCAAAGCCAAGACGGTAAATCTGAAGATCCAGGCGATGAATAAATATCTGGAATACATAAAAAAGCCGAATCTGCGAATAAAGTCGGTCAAGGTGCAGCAGCGAACATTTCTCGAGAACGTAATTAGTGATGCTGATTACGTTTTTTTCAAAAGAAAACTCAAACAAGAGCCAAACATAGAATGGTACTTCATCGTGAGGTTCTTATGCGCCACTGGTGCCAGAGTTAGCGAGTTAATCAAGATCAAAGTCGAACATGTGAACGCTGGCTTCATCGACCTCTATACGAAAGGCGGAAAAATTAGAAGGATCTATATTCCGATCAAACTTAAGGAAGAAACGATTGTATGGATAAAAAATGACCTTAAAATTGAGTCGGGGTACATCTTTCTAAACAGATTCAAAGAGAGAATCACTACCAGAGGAATAGCGCAGCAATTAAAGAACTTTGCCATCAAATACGGCATCGATCCGAAAGTTGTTTATCCGCATTCGTTCAGGCATCGCTTTGCTAAAAACTTCTTGGAGAAATACAATGACATCTCGTTACTAGCGGATTTAATGGGGCATGAATCAATCGAAACAACTCGTATCTACCTAAGAAAAACAGCAAGCGAACAACAAGCGATAGTAGACAAAATAGTCACATGGTAAAAGGAAAATGGGCTTCAATTGCGAGGCCCATTATTTCATCAGTTAATATTAGAATGCTTAAAGAAAAAGGTGTTGAAGTATATTTTGAAAAAGAAAACATTTATACCTTTGATTCATCAGGAGAACTTCTTCTTACAATTATGTCATCTTTAGCTCAGGAAGAATCTAGATCTATATCAGGTAACGTTACATGGGGTAAAAGAAAAGCATTTCAAGATGGTAAAGTATCTCTTCCTTATAAAACATTTCTAGGATATAAAAAAGGTGAAGATGGCTTACCTCAGGTTGTAGAAAAGGAAGCTGATTTAGTAAGACGAATTTATAGAATGTTTATATCTGGAATGAACCAATCAACAATCGCTAGAATTCTAATAAAAGAAAAGATACCAACTCCAGGAGGCAAAACGCACTGGCAGTATTCAACAATAGATTCTATTTTAAGAAATGAGAAATATAAAGGTTCCGCTCTTCTTCAAAAAAGATATACTGTAGATTTCCTTACTAAGAAAGTTAAGAAAAATGAAGGTGAAGTTAATCAATATTATGTTGATGAATCTCATGAAGGTATTATTGATAAAGATGATTGGGATATCGTACAAGCTGAACTTTATGAAAAAGAAAAAATACCAACCAAATCACGTTCAGACAGTGTCTTAGCTGGTAAGATTATATGCGGTTGTTGTGGTAAAGTGTATGGTTCTAAAGTATGGCATTCAACTGATAAATATAGAAAAGTAATATGGCAGTGCAACAATAAATATAATGGCGATGTATGTGATACTCCTAACATTCAGGAAAATGCCGTTAAATCACTGTATTTAAAAGCCTTAGGAAAACTATTAGATGATAAAGAAAAGCTAATTGAAGGCTTAATTTATGTGCGAGACAACGTCTTTAGTGATGATTTTATAAAAGAAATGGGTGACACAAAAAATGAACTTGATTTAATATCTGCAGGTATTAGAAAGCATATAGATGATAATGCCAGAAAAGAATCTGATGTTACTGAATATATGAATTACTACAAAGAACTTACAATCAGGTACACCAGAACTCAAGATAAATGGAATGACCTTCTTCGTGAAGAAGTTAATCGCAGAATGAAAGTCATCAAGATAAACGGCATGATTAAAGAAATAAGGGACTTAAATAAATTAAACTTAGAATTCAACAATAGATTATTCAATCTTACAATCAGCCATATTAAAGTAAATACTAATGGAAACTTAGACTTTGTCTTTAAAGATGAATCTATAATTACACTACCTTATGAGGCCTAGGATGTAATAGTCTTAGGTCTTTTTTATGGTTCGAGTCCCATCGATGCCTAGGATCTTAGCATTAAACCTAGAGAAACAATAATTTTTATAAAATCTGTCACGTCTGTCACGCTCTGTCACGTTTTTGGGTGTGACACTTTTTTATCTATTTAGAGCTCAAAACCTGCAAAAGCATATCAAATATAGGTGTTTTAGCACCAAAATCATTAGTTTTAGCTTCTAGTGTCACGTCTGTCACGTTTGTCACGCCATTTCCTAGTGTATTTATGAAAATTATTAATTACAGCATTATATACATATATTTATATATATAGTAGTAGTTTAACGATATATAACAATTTAACGATTACTTTTGTATTAAGAGATTAGTACTTCTATTCTTATGCACCCTATTTAAATTACTACTATAAATTTTGATGAAAACTTATGAAAATATGCTGTTTTTAGGCTCAAAATAACAAAAAAAGTCCAATACACTTGGTATTGAACGATTTATACGATAATGGTGACCCGTACGGGATTCGAACCCATGAGTGCATGCGTGAAAGGCATGTGAGTTAAGCCACTTCTCCAACGGGCCATATAAAATGGCGCTTAGTGCAGGGCTCGAACCTGCGACCGATCGGTTAACAGCCGATTGCTCTGCCAGCTGAGCTAACTAAGCGGCTTGATTATTGTAGCATGTGCCAAATTATAATGCAATATTTTTTTGAAAAAATTTAAATTAAATATTGAATTTGTTTTGCAATATCAATTGATTTTTTCTCATCGAATAATAATTTAATTATTTCTAATCCAAGATCTATACTTGCACCTAGACCTCTTGCTGTAGATATTAATCCGTCTGTTATAACTTTTTCTGGACAGTATATAGCATCTTTTAAATATTGTTCAAATCCAGGATAGCATGTAGCCTTTTTATTTTTTAAAAATCCGTGATGCCCTAAAATTACTGCAGGAGCTGCACAAATTGCAGCTATTCTTTTATTATTTTCTAATTGTTTATCAATTAATTTGATAATTTTTGAATTGTTTGACAAATTTGCCGCTCCAGGCATTCCACCGGGAAAAAATAATATATCAGCATCTTCATAGGAAGAATTTTCTAAAAGATTATCAGCTTTAATGACAATTCCGTGAGAGAATTTGACATCCAAAGAATTGGTTATAGAAATTGTTTTTGTTTCGATTCCAGCTCTTTTTAAAATATCAACTACATTGATATATTCCCCTTCTTCATTTCCATCAGCGATAAAGGTATAACATTTTTTCATTTTTCAGCTCCTCAAATATTCTTTTTTGTTACTATCATAAATCTCCATTTGTTCGAATAATCTTTTAAAAATTCATAATTGAATCTTGGAAAAAAAGATTTGAATTTCAAATATTCATCATGATGCAACGCTGAAGTTTCAAAAAAAGCTATTCCATCTTTTGAAAGAACTTTGGAAAGATTTGTTAAAATTCGATAATATGGTTCCATTCCATTATTAGGAGCAAATAAAGCCATTTCTGGTTCGTATTTTATTTCTTCTCCAATTTCATCATCTGTTCCGATATAAGGCGGATTTGAAACAATTAAATCAAACGTTTTTTTGCTTCTAAGAAATTCGGATAGAAAATCGCTTTGCACAATTTCGTAGTCTACGTTATTATGTTTGGCATTTAATGTTGCAACTTTTAAAGCAGGTACAGATAAATCAGATAATGTAACAGGAATATTTAATTGTTTGCTGAGCGAAATACCGATAACTCCACTTCCAGTTCCAATGTCTAAAATATTGGTAAATTTTTTAGTTGATGCATAGCGTTTGATTATCAAATCCACTAATTCTTCAGTTTCTTGTCGTGGAATCAATACGGCTGGAGTAATTTTGAATTTTAATTTATAAAAAGTCACTTCACCAATTAAGTAATCAATAGGATAATTTGGGTTGTTCTTTATAGTTTTTAAAATAGGTTGAAGTATATTATCATCTAATTCAAGCTCGCTGCTTAATTCGTATTTTAATGAAAATAAGCGCTCGATTAAACGACGACTAGCAAAATAGTCGTATTTTGAGTTTTTAGTTAATATTCTTAGAAACTCATAAGCTTTCACTTTTTCATTGACTCCAAGACTAAATCTTTTTGATGCTCAGTTAAAAGAGCTTCAATAATTTCATCCAATTCACCTTCCATTACACGATCAAGTTTTTGTGTTGTAAAGCCAATTCTATGATCGGTAACTCTATTTTGTGGATAATTGTAGGTTCTAATTTTTTCGCTTCTTTCGCCAGTACCAACTTTAAGTCTTCTTTCAGCACCGATTTTAGCATTTTGTTCTTCATCATATTTGGCTTTTAATCTAGCTCTTAAAAGTTCCATTGCTATTTCACGGTTTTGTATTTGTGATCTTTCGACTTGGCAGGTGACAACAATTCCAGTAGGTACATGGGTAATACGAACGGCACTTTCAGTTTTATTGACGTTTTGTCCACCGGCACCTTGGCTTCTATATGTATCTATTTCAAGATCGCTTTCGTTGATTTTTACATCTACTGCGGTTGTTTCTGGCATAACTAATACCGTGGCAGTTGATGTATGAATTCGACCATTTGTCTCTGTCTTCGGAACACGTTGAACACGGTGGGATCCACTTTCAAATTTTAACTTTGAATAGACATCTTTCCCTTTAATTTTAAATGAAACGAAGGAAAATCCCCCCAAACTTGTAGGAGATTCATCGATAAGTTGCATTTTCCAATGATTTTTTTCAGCGTATTTAACATACATTCTATAAAGATCACCAGCGAAAATATTTGCTTCATCACCGCCGACAGCACCACGGATTTCCATGATAATGTTTTTCCCATCATTTTCATCTTTAGGAAGCAATGAGATTTGAATCTTATCATATAATTCTTCCATTAAATTTGATTGCTTTGTGTATTCTTCAGAACCTAAAAGTTGTAATTCAGGATCTTTTTCCATCTTTAATAATTCAGCATCTTCCTTGTTTTGTTTAGCTTGGAGATATTGATTATATAGATTTACTGTTTCTTCAATATTGCTATGTTCAATATTTAAACTGCGAACTTTATCAGAATCTTTTAAAATTTCATCATCTGTTAATAATCTATCTATTTCATCATAGCGTTTTTTGGTAATTTCAGCTGTGTCTAATACATAATCTTTTTCCATTATCTTTTCCTCTTTCTACTATTAGGGTTTACATTGTAACGTCTTTTAATTTTCTTTTCTTTTTCCCAAATTTCTTTATCGTACCAATGAGTTTTTATATTCATATAAGAATATTTGTAAAACTTATCATTGATGTGCATAGCCATATAAATATATGACATTCCTAAGAAGATCAAAAGACCTATAATGGTATATTTTGCTCCTTGGCTTAATCCTTCTGGACTATAGGACAAAGTGTAGTTTATAAATTGATTTTCTTCGTTGCTATTAATAGATTCAAATCCGATTAATCCGCCTTGTGAGCGATACATTTTAACATTTTCTGATGTTGCTTTTCCACCTTCAGTATAAGAGCGTGTTAAAGTCCAACCATTATCGTATGGAATATTCAAGACTGTATAATGTAATTTATCTTCAGTGAAATCAGTAGTAAACTTCAAAGTATTTGCATCACGATAGGTGATATTGTAGTGTTTATTCTCTTCAAGTTGCTTATCTGTATCTTCAATGTATTGAGAATAATATGAATATTGAACTGAAGGTTGTGGGAACATATTTGTGAGTGAAGTTGTATTATTTCCACGAATATCACCCATGACAAATCCAACTATCTTTTTAACTGGTCGATCTGTATAAAATCCACGGGCATATTTCCAGTCATAAGAACCATCATAGGTATTAACATAATGGTGATCATAATTGATTATTTGATCATCTTCATCGATTAGGAAGAATTTTAAATTGAAGCCGAATTTAGCATTAACACTGACATAGCAACCGGAATCCTTATCATCGCGATTAGCTCCAGAGCAGACAGGAGTATTGAAATTCATTACGATTCTTGTCCAATAAGGAAGATAACCATTGATGACATATTCATTTCCATCTTCATCTATAGGAGTTTTGCTATGGGATTTATCAAGATCATTCCATCTTGTATAAATCATATCGCTTTCTATTTCAGAAACTTCATTATAGCTTCCATTTTCAGTTCCTAAAATATGACTTCCATCAGAAGACCAGTCAGGAATTCTAACTTCTAAATTATAACTTGCATTTGATAAAGTTCTTGTTGCTTTTGAATAATAAGATGAAGAATTGTTCAAAGTATCATTTTCTCCAGAAAGATGATTAAATGTTTTTGCATCTTCAGATTTTAAAGTCTTTAAATCATCGCTATTGATTATTCCGTATTTTAAGTAAACTGTTTCATTTTTATTTTCATTTACATAACTTGTGGACATAGCACTAGAAGAAATTAATGTGTCATATGTAAAGAATGTATCGATATAGCGAGTATTTAAATATAATTTGTGATTTGTTTTATTCTTTTCAAGAACATTTTGTAAATTTTTTAATTCTTCATCGCCATTTGCATCAAGTGTTGAGACATCGACAAAACCATAAGGAATGTTGACATCATCTGCTTTTAATAAATAGTATTTAATGCCTAATATTGAATCAAGATTATATCTTTTTTCATTGACACTCATCGACCAAGAATCATTGTAATTAATTCTTGACCATCTTAACATATCTCTTAAATCAGTAGCGTAGTTAGTGTTAAATGTTGATATACCATTGTATCCGATGTTCATTTGATAGTTATTGGCACCGCGATCTACGGTAGAATCAAAAATTCTAAAGAAAGTTGTATCGTAATTATTTAAGGCAGAGACTATTTCTCTTTCTTGTGAAAGATTGTTGATACCTCCAGCTAAATCTTGATATCTTTGAACTCCTTGACCAACGATTGTCGCATTTCCTTGAATTACAGCTTCTAAAGCAACTAAAGCCAAAACAATATTTGGAAGTTGTTGCTTTTTGAACATTGTGCGCATGATAACATAGCAAATTAAAGAATAAATAATTTGATATATGACAACCCAGTTTCGACCATCAGGATCATAGAATGTATTGGTATTGTTCTTTTGAATATTATCGGCTAAGAAATATGTGATAATCATCATGGTAATTGAAAAGACAATACTTATATCTAAATAGTATTTAGGCATTTCTTTTCTGTTTTCAAAGTGAATTAAGAAAAAGACAATCATCCAGCAAGAAGCCATAACTTCCCAACGGCCATATAAAGCAGAACCACCGAAAAATACGTAATAGGCAAAAGGAGTAAAAAGCATTAGCATTGTGCCAAAACATCCGACAAGATGAGACCATTTTTTGGTTCTTATTGAATCTAAAATTGAAGGAACAAGCATGAGCATTAAAGGAGTGAAAACAAAGATTGAACTCATAGTGTTGTTATACCATCTTGGACGATATAAATTGCTAGAGAAACAATTGAAGTTCATAAAGAAGAACGATGATAAAGGATAAGCGGCTTCATAACTTGTTGGGAAAACAAACAATAATTTTAATAAGGATAAAGAATCTTTAGCATCGAGTAATTGTTTGAAATAATTTGAACCATTTCTAATTGAAGAAATATTTAAACCGACTTTTAATGAAGGAATCCAAACGACAGCTGTGATCATTACGCCAGCTAGATATCCTAAAACACCTTCAGCAAAAATTCTTAAAGTTTCATTTCCAGAACGAGTTTTCCAAGTTTGAATTACTCTGAAGAAAACGTATACCATACTGGAAATCAAAAAACATATCATGAAGAAATAATTGGTAAATCCTAATAAGCAGATAGAAATTATCAAAACGATATTTCCTTTTTTGCTCAGTACTCTTTCAATTCCCCATAAAAGCAAAGGTAAAAAACAAACTACATCAAGGAAATGGAACCAGAGATTATAGAAAACATATCCGCAGAATGCGAAGGCGATAGCTCCGATTCGTTTTGTTGATTCTTGCATTTTGAAAGAGCCAAGATAACAATAGAATAACAATCCAGCAGTGGTTATTTTGACCATTTGTAAAATTCCTTGAATTTGTGAAATCCAATTTCTAGGAAAAATTAAATATATAAGAGTCCAAGGAGAAGTTAAATTATAAAAAGAATAAGCCCCAATATTGTTTACACCGAGAAATCCTGATGTGTCCCAAAGAGGAAAAACTCCTGTTTGGAAGAAATAATGCCAATCATCATAAGCATTATAAGCAAAAGGAATCATTTGTAAGACATAATCACCACCCATAGGAACGGTAAACATATTTGTAAAATATGTTGTGGCGAAACATAAGAAAGACAATACAAATAAAATAAATCCTATTTGGCAATATTTATTTCTTTTAATTTTATCCCATTGTCTTTTTAACCAAATTTGGCCTTCTTCAAGCCAATGAGGAATATAATATGGAATTAAATCTTGAAAAAAGTATTTAATTGAATTGGTATTCATTATAAATCTCCTTTTTTTGTTTAGCTATGCTATGGGTGATATTTTAACACAAAAATATA
>ULVN01071541.1_pt1 | contig 10286 bp, 12 predicted proteins | sample 1959491 | NCBI WGS metagenome assembly ULVN01 (sample SAMEA4835787, study PRJEB28245) | human gut metagenome | biome: gut microbiome; material: fecal sample | place: Denmark | collected 2008 | reverse complement strand
CGCAGTCATCAAGCAGTGCGGACGCCGCCGCAATTGTGCGCGTATCGAATATGTTACCCATGGCGGTCATCTTGTCCGCCTCGGTGAGATTGTTGAGTGCTGCATTAAGATTTTTCAGCACTGTCTGCATCGGGATGAGATTTCCCTGTGCATCCGCCGTGTTAATGCCGAGCGCTTTCAACTCGTCCGCCGCGGTCTTGGTCGGCGTATACAGGTTTTTCAGCGTATTTCTCAGCGCTGTGCCGCCCTCACTGCCTTTAATACCCTTGTCGGCAAGTATGCCGAGAGCCGTGTTCATTTCCTCAACGCTCATGTTTGCAAGCTTGGCTTGTCCGCCTGCTATGAGCACCGCCTCGCCGAGCTGCTGAACACTCGTGTTAGATTTCGACGCTGCCATGGCAAGCTGGTCGGAGAAATTCGCCATGCTGTCGATTCCCAACCCCATGACCGCCATGCTGTCGGTCAAAAGGTCGGACGCATATGCAAGGTCCATTCCGCCTGCCGCGGCAAGGTTGAGCACCTGCGGCAGTGCCGCACAGCTTTCCTCTGCCGTGTATCCGGCAAGCGACAGATATTCGAGGGCGTTGGCAGCCTGTGTCGCGGTGAATTTTGTAGCTTCGCCCATCTCCTGCGCCTTGGCTTTGAGCATATCGTACTGCTCGCTGGTAGCCATAGAAATGGCGGATACGGACGACATAGCCTCCTCAAAATCCATGCCTGCCTTTGTTGCGGCGGCTATTCCGCCGGCAGCGGCAGCACCTACGGCGGCAAAGCCTTTAATCGCCGTGCCTTTGAGTTTTTCGACACCGCTTTCAAACTCTTTTGTGTCTATTTTGGTGTCGAATTTAATAGAGCCATCGTATTTTGCCAACATCCTCACATCCTTTTATCTATGTTAATTCCGTCGGCACATCATGGCTCTACTCAGTTATTTTGATTTCAAATTCTTTTTTGCAGTGCCGCCCTTTGCACCGCACATAAATCCCTTTGCACCGTGCAAAAGGTTTGTAGCGTATCGGCATTTTGTAGCCGCAGTAGGGGCACTCAACCTGCTTCATTTTTGTTATTTCAATCTTTCTCACTCCCTTACCAGAGCATATTTCCTAAATCGTTCTCCTTCTCCTGCTCCGTCCGCATATCCGGCAGAGCATAGATTTTCTTAAGCTTTGCATAGTGCTTCTTGAGGTCTTTGTCTTTTATATCACTCAGCCTCATTGCCCTTATGCTCATTATCTCGCATATCTTTTCTTCCTTGCAGAGACTGTCAAACAACGCCCTAAACGCCCACCAGTGAAATTTATCGGTGAGCAGATTAATGTTGTATTGACTTTTGAACGCGGCAAAAATATATTTGCCGTCAATATCCCAGTCGTAAATCCGCTTTTCTTTCCTCGGTTTTTCCTCATCTGCTTCCTCATCGGCGGCATCGTCTTTGTTTTTATCTTCGTTTTTTTCCATGCCCTCTCCGGCACGGTAGAAATCAAACAATCCCTTGAGCGTGTCCTGCCATGTCGGGGGCAGTGTTAAAATGCCGTTTGAATCGCGCTTAAAACACATTTTAACGGCGTTTATAAATACCGTTTCCGCATCTTCATTATCATTTCTGAATAGCTTTTCAAATCCTATCCATACGCGGAAATCTGTGTTTATAGGGTAATCCTTGCCGCAGATGTTCACGCTCTCCGGCAGCTCTTTTGTCAGGTCAATCATTTTTTAACCTTCCGCAGCTGCGCACGGTTAAGCCTATATGATTCCTGTTCGCTTCTCTTTTTTGCCTCGTATTCGTTGAGTGCCGTCATAATGTACACTGCAATGTCTACGCAGTCATGCAGATTCGCGGCTCTGCCGTTGAATATCTCACTTGCCGCACCCTCACCGAATGCCGAGTCAAGTCTTGAACAAAATCCGCATATCTGCTCCTCTAACTCCGTGCGCTCCGCCTTGCCGGCAAGAACCTTTTCGGAGAATTTAACAAGCTCGTTATGCGCATTGATGATGTCAATTTTAATCATCTCCGCATCGCCGCCGAGTTTGACTCCGGCAATGTCAACTTCAAATTCTGTTGTTGAAAATTCAAATCTTTTCATAGTTACAACTCCTTTTGTTTTCACAAACTTTATTTTGGTACAGGGCGCGTATTATGGTTTTGACAAGCGATAGCAGCGCAAGTATGCGTGTCTTGGCAAAACATAATACACGCCCTGTACCTGCGCCGCCTTTTCTGCCTTTATTCCGCCTCTGTGAATGTGCAGGTCATCCATCCGTCCGTAGATGTCGCAGTGCCCTCTATGGGCGAACTCTTGCTTTTGAACTCCGCACTGTAACCGTAGTGGTCGGTGTCCGAACCCTCGTCACCCGGCACTACGGAGAATTTTCTCTTTCGTGCCGCAAAGTGTCCTGCTTTGCCTGTCGCAGCCTTTGTAAGGTCAACTATGACTATGTCACGCACCGCAGCGTCACCGGTCATCTCCTTGTCGAATATCTCTGCTATGTCGTCATGCACGGGATTATCCGTATGCTGGTCGAGCGCCACGCTCACCGTCGGCGCATAGCCGATTACATCCGACTCCTCAAAATCCTCGTCCACATACTGTCTGGAGTATTCCACAGGGTTCTTGCTCTGCGAAATCTCGGTAAACTGTTTCATTCTGTGATATGTGGTCGTTCCGTCTTTCGTGACGCCGTAGAATGCTACTTTGTCACTTCTCTTTACCATTACCATGTCGTTTTCCTCCTTGTTTTTTGGCGTAACCGTGTGTGTTTTCATTCCGACCGAGCGAGTTCAGCGCCACTGCACTGCTGTCCGAGCGAATCGGAATTAAAACACATACGGGTTCCGCCTTGTTATTCCTTTTCATACAGCAATCTTAACTGTATCTGATACCTTGCAGTTTTAAGGTCTGTCTTAAACTGATATCCGCTTGAGAGCACCTCCCAGCCGACAGGCTCAAGACCGTCAACAAGCATCGGGAATGTGCGTTTTTCGTCGCATTCCTCTATCCAGTCATAGAATTTTTCATAAAACTCCGCGGTTTTTAACTGCTCCCTTGTGTCCGCATCAAAATATTCTCTGGTAGCGAACACGAACACAAACTGCCTCAGACTGCCGCCGTCGGGATACTTGCGCACAATGCGTCCCGTCGGCGATGCCTCAATGCAGCATGATGTCGGTTTTTCGCCCAGGCAGTCAAGCTTGAGCTTTTTGCCGACAAGCAGTGGACAGTTGTTTTCAAAGAATTTTTTGATTGACTCTTCTATCATTTCTTACCTCCCGTTATTCGCCGCGCACCGTCCAAAATGGCGTCCTTGTGGTCTGCCTTCATGCGCTCAAAATAATTCGGACCTCTCAGTCCGTTGTTGCGAGCAATTTTTAATCTTTTGTGCGCATACGGCGTGTTTACGACCACTTCGCCGCTGCCTATCTCCGTGCCGGTTTTCATGGATTCCACCATGACACCTGTCAGAAAAGGCATATACGGCTCCATGCAGCGCATTACTTCGCTGTCCACGAAAACCTGCGCCTCGCCGAGCAAACCTCTGTCACGCATCAGCTCTTCGGTCGGGCGCATTTCAAACTTAACGCCTACATTCTTGCTCATACGGCATCAATCCTCCAGTGCGGCGACGTGCATTTGCGGTTGTCGCAAAAGGCAACCACCTTGAGACATTCGCCCTTGGATATGCTGCCCTCTGCAATACCGATGTAAATGTAATCATCCGTGGATATGTCAATCGTTGAGGTCGTCGGAATCCGCACCTTGCAGGTGTTTCCGTGCACAAATCCGCCGTCTGACACGTCTGTGCGCGTCTCGTTGTAGATGTGTGCAGCGTAAAATACCGTCGGCGCGTATTCTTCCGTCTCCTCGTTCCAATGCCATACCGTCACGGCTCCGTTTACCGTCATATCGTCACCCCCGATAGAGCAACCCTGTGCCGGTAAGCCAACGCTCGGCAATGCCCTGTGCCTCAGTCTCTGCACCTTTTGCGGTGTCAAAGCTGACGGAATATCCGTCCGTTGTTTCGGATGTTATTCCGCGCCGTGCGTCATGCGCACATATACACTCGGCTATGTCACAGCAGGCGTTTTTAACCTCCTCAGGGTAGGGTTCGCTCGGTTTGTGGCGGATGATGGTGTTGAGATAGGCGCTTGCCTGTCTCAGATAAAAAGTCCGCTCACTTTCCGCGATTTTCGGCGCTCTTCCACCGCAATACTCGGTGTAGTAGCTTTCATCGGCGTATATTATCATGTGGCAAGCACCTGCCTTTCCTTACGCCTTGGGCACTGCGTTTGCGTAGCCGACAGCGACAATCTTGCTGTCGGAATCCACCTCCGCAACTTCGATTATGTCGCCGCTCTTAGCCGCAATCGCGGTAGTGCCCGATGTCAGTGCCGTCCAGTCGGTCACTGCATCGCCGTATTTTGCTCTGTTCGCACCGGCTATTCTGTAATACAGGCTGCCGGTGTTGCCTGTCACGGTTGCTATCGTGTTGCCCTTGGTGCCGCCCTCGGCACAGGTTACCGCAAGCACGCTCGGCGAATATACCGCACGGAATGCCGCAGAGCGGAGTACCTTGTGCGCATACACCTGTCTGCCCTGAACAGCGGACGCGCCTATATATTTGCCGCTTGCCGACAAATCTTGTACATGGACGGGCACGGACCATTCCTTAACCCTCGTAGCGAATCTCGGGTGACCGGCAAGCATCTGCAGATTCGCCGTGCTGTCATTCCACAGAATAACATTGAATCCGGCAATCTTGCCGATTGCTCCGGTCTCCTTGTATTTGTCGCCGAGATTGGATGCCGCGGTAAACTCCGGCGATGTGAGGATGAGTGCCTCACAGTCGGGAGTGACAAGCAAAAATCTCTTGCCGTCGTCCGGAATATTCGCCTTGTTGAGCGCCTTGCGCACATTGACGATGTTTGCATACACATTGTCCTTTGTAAGCGCCGCAATGCCCATTGTAGGTGCGGCAGCCAACAGCACCGTGCCGCCGTCCTTGTCAATCTGCAGGGCAAGCGAATAACCGCCGCTGTCCAGTCTGTCGGCAACAAGGTTGTCGGGTACGGCTGCGCTGTCGTAGCCGTCTATGATTTCATTCATGGCCTTGTCTTTGTCTATGAGTATTGTCTCATAACCCGTGCTTGAGGCAGTGCCGGCAATGCCGTTTGCCTTGTCATAGTCGGAAACGACCACCTCTGTGTCCCTCACGGGAACCTTAACCGCTCCGGCGGTCGGTTTGCCCTCGTAATCGTTGTTGAATACTACACCGTCTTTGAGTACAAGTTCCTGGCGTATCTTAGCGTTGACGAGCGCCGAATATCTTTCCTGTGCTTCATGTGCCATCTTAAAATTCCTCCTTAATCAATTTTGATTCCCTCGTTTTTGGCGAGAAAACTCTTTGTTACTCCGTCCATGGTCGGCTCGGCAGTGCCGTGCGCCATGCCCGTGCCCTCGGGTTCTTTGCCGAACAGCCAGGGGTTCTCCTCCTTGACCGTCGCCAGCTGCTGACCGAATCCGTCAAGTCCCTCATCGGTAAGAGTAAGCTTGTCGGGGTCAATCAGTGCGCCGAGTGTTTTTGTGTTCCTTGCGCCGCTTGTGGCGAGTGCCAGGCTAAGCGCGGAATCAAACTTGAGTTTGCTTATGTCGCCCTCAAGCTTTGCCTTGTCCGCACGCAGGGTCTCAAGCTCCTCCGAGTTGTCCGGCGTGGTCCTGAACTTTTCAAGTTCGCCGCTCAGCTTGTCATAATCGGCTTTTGCGATGTATGAGCCATCGGCAATGTTCGCAAGCTTAACGCCGTCTGCGGCATTGATTTTCTCCTCAACCTGAGCAAAAAGCTCATCGCCGAGGATTTCTTTCAAAAACTCCATTTTTGTGTCCTCCTTAATTTTTTGTATAATAAAAACACCCCGTAGGGTGCTTGTATTATTTAATTCACTTTGTAAACGATATCAAAAAGGCTATAACCGCCAAAATCATTGCAAGCGAATAACCCATCCAACCATCATCGTAATTCATGTCCTCACCGCCTTAATTTTTTGCAATTAAAAACACCCCGTAGGGTGTCTTATGCGCTATATGTTACTTTTACGATATCCTCACGATATACAATGGGTGTATCAATTGCTCTGCCGTCACTGTCCGAAATTTCGACCATAAAAGCTTTGCCGCTATCGAAGACTTCAAGTACAGTTCCTATACGACCGTCCTTCAGCTGAACACAATCAAATTCCTTGATTTTCATTTCTTTTTTCCATTCCCTTTCTCAAAAATATATACGCTTGTAAGTCTCGGATTTTGTTTGCCTTTATCAATTATCCATCCTGTTTTAACTTTTGCCTTTTTGCCGTTGATACCCTTCATAATCATCCTGACTTCATATGGTTTTCCAAATTCGGTCTCGGTTCTTGCCTTTGCAATGTTTTCATTCAGTCCTTTGCGTATTTCGGCATCAAGCAATTCCGCATTATCTAAAGTATAACCTAAATACTTCTCAAATGCAATAGCTTTGTCTTTTCCAAACGGATGATTTTTGTTAAGGGCATATCCTGTCAGTTTTTCAGGCGCTATAACCGCCTCTTTGTAGTTCGGCAGCTTTTGTTTTTCAAACGCCTGCACCGCCTTACCGCTCACACTCTTGCCGAATCCTTTGATTCCGTTTTCGGTAGCTGTCGCAAACACCTGTTCGCGGCTTGTTTCTCTCTGCAAGCCCGTCTGCTCGCAAAAATCCTTTATCTCCGCCTCTTTGCGCTTGAGTTTTGCTGCCGCGTCGTTAAATTCCGCTTGCCACGGAATCCGCTCCTCCGGCTCTATGGTGTTCTTCGCCGCCTCGTCATACGCCACAAGCTCCTGCTTGTATCTGCGCACAGAGCGCTCCATTGCTCTCTGCCGCTCGCGCGCCTGCCACACGGGCATTTCCTCGCCCTCGTATGTCACAGTCTCGTTTTTCAAGTTTTCAAGCTGCTCCGGCGTGTACGCCCTGCGGCTGTATCCCTCAAAATACATATGCCAGTTGTGCCGGCAGTTTGCACCCATGAATCCGTCCACCGCACCGTAGCCGATGTCGTCAAGGCTTAAATATCCGCTCCGACCCGAGCGCGAAACAACCTGACCCTGCCACTCCGCATGAGTGGGGCGCGCACCGAAATGCGCCGTTGTCTCCATGAGGTCAACCTCGTATTCGTCCGCTCTCAGCTCCTGCAGCTTGCCGCAAGTCTGATTCACTCCGGTGAGCACCGCTCTGCGCACCGCCGCGTCCAGGCTTGATGCCCGTCCGGTGGGGTAGCGCACCTTAAAGCCTTGCACTGCCGCGCTTTTCACAGCCTGGCGAATTGCCTCGTTGTAGCTGAATGCTCCGCTTGCTATCTGCATATGCGCCACATCACACGCATTTACAAATGCGGTCTGCGTTGTCACTGCCGTAGTTTTGGTTATGTTCTTTGCCGCCGTGTATGTCTTCAGTCCGGCGGAAAAGAGAATACTTTTCATCATCGGCGAAATGTTGCGGAATGCCCTCGGGTCAATCCCGGCACTCTCCAATGCCTCGTTGTCGTAGTTGAATACTTCCGTCTCCGCCGCTTTGAATGCTGCGCGCACTTCGGCGGCGGTTCTGTCTGTCCTTATTGACACCTCGGTGATAATGTTGTCATAGAGCATTCCGCTCTGCTGCAGTTTTTCCGCTTGCCATGCCGCAGTGTCCGTGACGGTAAAGTTTGTTTTCAGTATCCGCCGCACCATGTCTCGCAGTATGCTCTCCTGCAATTCCTTGTGTACACTCAGCATATTGAGTCTCATGTCAAGCCATTCGGGAGTAATCATGCCTTATTCCTCCGCAAATTCTGCCGCGGCAAGCTCCGCACAGAATTTTTTCGCCGCGTCCTCTGTCTCGTTGAGGTAATATGTTCTCAGCTCCCACGGCGCACATACACCGCTCTGCACAAGCTGCAGCCGTCTTGTAAACTCTGTGCCCTTGTCCTCTATGATGCTGTCGTCAAAGTCTATCTTGACGGTGACATCACCCTTGTAGTCCATAAACTCAACCAGCGACCGCACAAGACCGATGAGCGCGGATTTTAAGAGTATTTCATGCTTTTTGAGGTTGCGGAACAGTTCCGACTGCTCCGATACCACCTCTGTCGCCGTCTTGACCTCGTGCCGGGAGTATGAATATCTGTCGCTGCCCAGACCGCATTTGTCGCTGAGCAGATTAAGGCACTGCTGCAGCGCGTCTTTGTGCTCCGTGCCCCTTATGTTCATGTCAATCTCTTTCGGCATCTGCGTCCTGTCATCCTTGCCTGGGATAGCGTAGAACACCGTGTCGTTTGTATCAAACACAGGCTCGGTTATTCCGTCTTTTTCAAGCTGTCTCTGCGCCATCGTCTCCGGCACGATTATTCTCTTTTTGCCGACCGTAAATTCATTCATGTAGCTGTCGTACACAAGGTCAATGCCCCTTATCTCGTCCCACGCATTCGCAAGTATGGAAATTCCCAGGGGCGAATCATATTCCATGTTGTTGACCGTGTTCGGACGTATTATCTGAAATTTCGCCTGCATACTGCCCGTGTGCCACTCACCGAGAACTCCGCTCGGCAATGAAATTTCTGCAAAACCGTCTTTCTCATACAGTCGGTTGTACACCACATATTCGCCGCCGATTATCCTGTGGATATTCACATAGTAACAGCTAACACCGCCGATTACCTTAACCGACACAAAAGCGCACTCCGTCACGGTGCTCCCCGTCCAGCTGATAGGGTATATCATGTCGGCGGTTATGTAATCAATGTGTATTCTGCCGTCGTTGTCTTTGTACTCCGTAAACGCTCCGCTGCCGAATGCAAAGGATTTTTCAATCAACGCGTTTGCCTCAACATAAAAATTGTTTTCTTCAAACACTTTATACATCCGCTCGTTTAATGCGTCGTCATCCACATTTATCTGCACTTTCTCATTCATCAGCAGATTCGCCCAGTCCTCGCAGATTCTCTTGCCCATCCTGAGGCTCTTTCTCTCCCTGCCGACAAACTGCTTGCCGTTGTATATCTTGTAGTTGTGGAAACTCGGCACAATGCCCTTGTATATCTCTTTCCACAGCTCAATATGCGGCTGCATTAAACTGTCGCATTTGCACCCGACTATTTTCTGTATATCCACCATATTAACCACCTCACCATACTATCATCGTGTCCATATACGGCTCAATGCTGTACTCGCTTGCGTCAAGACTGTCCACATTGTATGAGCCGTTGTCGAGCCGCTTGTCCTTGAACACATTCGATTCCCACACCGCCTCTTGGTATGCCTTGATAAGATGTGTGCAGCCTTTGCATATCTTGTACCTGTCAAAGCTCATCAGCCTGTTGGTGAACCGTATACGCTCAATCGGCAGATTCTTTCGGGCATTAATTACGCTTACGCTCAATCCCTCGCGCGCCGCTGCCATTCTCAAGCCTTTAATAAGCGTTGATTCTGCGCTGTCGCAGTATGCCTCGTGCACTCTGTATCTGCCCTGTGCCCTTCGGGCGAATGATATAAACTCACTCTCAAGCTCTGCCGGAGATATCTGCTTTTTAAGATAAAATTCATCCAGTGTGATTGCCTGTTCAAATCCTTTCGTAAAGCCTGTGAGGACAAACGCATGAGCCGACCGGGTACCGCCGAAATCCACACCGATTGTCGCGAACTTTATTTCTTCGGAGTTCACGCCGTCTATGATAAACCTCTGCGGATTGTCTGCAAACAGCGGATATATAACTCCCTCTGCCGCTTTCCATAAGCCGAGTATGAATCTGTCATAGTCCACTCCGACATATTCCTTTTTGATTTTGCTCACATAATCACCGGCGAGAAATGTGTTGTCGTCTATCGTGTATTTGAGATTAAGCAAATCAAGCTCGTCCGCGCGGTCAAGGTACTTCATCTTTAACCAGTGCGTAGGTCTGTCGGGGTTTGTCGTTCCGAGCAGAAACGCCCTTTCAACCGATAATCGGGAGAGCAGCATTCTAAAGAAATTCTCGTCAAGCAGCGTAATCTCGTCGCAGTATGCTCCGGCGAGGGTCATGCCTCGGATTTTGTCCTCGCTGAGCACATTATCCGCGCCCTCAAGATATATCTTTCTGCCGAACAGGCGAGCCTCTTTCCGCGGCACACTGTACATAAAGTTTTCGCTGCCCACAAGCTCCTGCAACAATTCAAGGCAGTTACGCTTGAGTGTTGTCAATGTGCGCCCGACCATTATGCCGCGCTCGTTGTAGTCTCTTGTGCTCATCATCAGCGCCCAGA
>ULVN01120859.1_pt1 | contig 10304 bp, 8 predicted proteins | sample 1959491 | NCBI WGS metagenome assembly ULVN01 (sample SAMEA4835787, study PRJEB28245) | human gut metagenome | biome: gut microbiome; material: fecal sample | place: Denmark | collected 2008 | reverse complement strand
TGCCGAGATTAATGATGAGATTAATCAGAAATACGCTTCTATCGGCATGATGGTTTACAAATCCACTCTCGGTGAGGCTACGGAGGCAGATTCTATCGACGAGACCTGCGCACAGATTACCGAGCTTATCGAAAAGAAGGGGGAATATACCGAGGCGCTCGGCAGAATGTCCAACAAAAAGACTTGTGAAGCCTGTGGAGAAAAAATTCCTGCCGACAGCGCGTATTGCCCTAAATGCGGTGCAAAAGCGGAATAATGACTTTTTTTCAAAAAAAGCATGAATTTTGGGTTGACTGCCGTCAAACTTTGTGCTACAATAAACATATCTTCGGGGGAGGGTGAGATTCCCGACCGGTGGTAAGAGCTTGTTTTTCTTGCTCAAAGCCCACGAGCCAAACGATATTTTGGCAGATGCGGTGAGTTTTTGCTGACAATTCCGCAGCCGACGGTAAAGTCCGGATGAGAGAAGATTATTTTCGTGTCTTTTTATGCACCCCGATTTGGGGTGCATTTTTTCGCCTCCGAAAATTTATTTTATCTGGAGATGGATTGTGTATGAAAAGAGAAAAAACCGCTTACATGACAAAAATCGGGCTTCTGTCCGCAATGGCCGCAGTGCTTATGTATTTTGATTTTCCGCTGTGGTTTGCGCCGCCGTTCTACAAAATCGACCTGAGCGATTTGTGTGCGCTCATAGGCGCGTTTGCCATCGGGCCGCTTGCGGGAGCGCTTGTTGAGGGAATCAAGAATCTGCTTATTCTCCTGTTCAAGGGCAGCGCCACCCTCGGCATAGGCGAGCTTTCAAACTTCGTCATAGGCTGTTCGTTTGTGCTTCCTGCGGCGCTCATCTATGGGCACAGCAAATCCAAAAAGCAGGCAACAATAGGCATGGCGGTCGGCACGCTTATCATGGCTACCGTCGGCAGCATAATGAATGCCTTTGTCCTCATACCTGCCTATGTCAGCGTAATGAGGATGCCCCTCGATTCGATAATATCTATGGGCACTGCAGTCAATCACCGTATTCACGACATCTACTCTCTGGTGTTCTGGGCGGTTGTTCCGTTCAATCTGCTCAAGGGCGTTACAGTCTCGCTCATCACCGCGCTTATTTACAAAAGAATCAGCATATTGCTGAAAAAATAGTTTTTCAAAAAAGGTGGTACTTATGGATAAGAAATCGCTGCGAAGGCATTATATCTCCCTGCGCTCGGCTCAAACGGAGCAGCTCAGGGCAGACGCTTCGTTTGAAATATGCAAAAGGACGGTTAATGATTCGCTTTGGATAAACGCAGACAGCGTGATGATATACGCTGCTTACAACAGTGAGGTCGATGTGTGGCAGCTTGCAAAAATCGGCATGGGGCTGAGCAAAGAAATATATCTGCCCGTCATTGACGGCGACAGTATGCTTGCGTGTCGGGTAAAATCACTTGATTTTGAAAAGGATTTTTGCAAGAACCGCTACGGCATTTTGGAGCCGCGCGATGTGAGCGAATGCGTCGGAGCGGAAAATCTTGACCTCGTGATAGCGCCCATGGTTGCGGCAGACGCGCGCAAATGCCGCCTTGGCTACGGCGGCGGATTTTACGACCGCTTTCTCAAGGGTTGCGCAGTGCCGACCATCGGCGTATGCTATGATGTTCAGCTGCTTAAGGAGCCTGATTTTTTGCCGAGCGAGGAGCATGACATAAAAATGGACAGAATTTATACCGAGACGAGGGATATAATTTAAGCTGCCGGTAAATGCACAAATATGAAATTAACGATGATTTTGTTGCAAATCGGTAATTTTTATGATATGATTAGCATATAACGCGGCAATGGCGGAAAACTTTTTTTAAATAAACGCTGCGAGGTGACCAACGTTTGAACAAACCGAACTACATATCGCTCAGCCCCGGGATACAGGCGAAAATAAGAGCGGACAAAAGAATAATTACATATGACGACAACGCAATACGCCGCAACCCGTCGCATGATATTGCAAATCTGTGGCGACCGGCATATGTGCGCGATACGGAAAAAATAATGCATTGCCCATACTACAACCGTTATGCCGATAAGACTCAGGTTTTTTCGCTGTACAAAAACGACGATATAACGCGCCGCGCTCTTCATGTGCAGTTTGTTTCGCGCATAGCGCGCAACATCGGCAGAATGCTGGCGCTGAATCTCGATTTAATAGAGGCAATGGCGCTCGGTCATGACATAGGTCACACACCATTCGGTCATGCCGGCGAAAAATATCTTGCAGAACTCTATGCCGAGAACACGGGCAGGGTTTTTCTGCACAATCTGCAAAGCATAAGAGTGCTCGACAAAATCTTTCACTACAACATATCCATGCAGACTCTCGACGGAATTTTGAGCCACAACGGAGAAATAGAGATGCAGGAATATGTTCCGCAGCCGCTTGCCGATTTTGATGAATTTGACGCAAAATTCGAGCGCTGCTGCACCGACAGAGCATATGCCAACTCCATTATGCCGTCAACTCTTGAGGGCTGCGTTGTGCGAATAAGCGACCTGATAGCTTACCTCGGCAAGGACAGGCAGGACGCTGTCAAGGCAAATATAATAAAAGATGATTCCGTGTTCGATGACGGCAGCGTAATCGGCAGCTTTAATTCTGCCATAATAAACAATCTGATTGTAAATGTGATAGAAAACAGCTACGGCAAGGAAAGAATAATCCTGAGCCCCGAATATTTTGAGGCGCTCGGCAAGGCGAAAAGCGACAATTACCGATTGATTTACAAATCAAAGGAGGTTGCGCTGCCTCAGGAGCACATTTTCAAAAATATGTTCACGAAGCTGTATAAAAAACTGCTTGACGACGTGGTTAGCGAAAACACTGCATCGCCGATTTTCAAGCACCACATATATTTTGCCGGAAAGTGGTCAAAATACTACCACGGCGAGGATTACTCAAAAACAGAGCCGAATCAGATTGTCGTTGACTACATCGCCAGCATGACGGACGATTATTTCATCGACCTGTTTTCACTCCTTTTTCCGGGTGAGGGCACTATTGAATATAAATCGTATTTCGGCGGCTGACAAAAAAGCCATCATATATTCCCGTGATTGATAATAAAATTATTATATATCACGAGAGAGGTGGAATACCGAATGAAGGTCTTTGTGCTGACAAAAAAATCCGTAATGCTCTATACAATGTTGATTTGCTTTATTGCCTGCCTGGTGGGCTTTAACTGGCAAAAAACCGTCAGCGTGTTTGAGAATAACGGAAAGAGAGATTTGCCGATATATTGCGTGGACAAAAACGAAAATGAAAAAGTATGCTCGCTCAGCTTTGACGCGGCTTGGGGCAACGAGGACACGCACACGCTGATAAAAGAGCTCGGCGACTACGGAGTTAAGGCAACATTTTTTGTGGTGGGCTCATGGGTGGATAAATATCCCGAATCGGTAAAGGAGCTGCACGAAGCAGGGCATGAGATAATGAATCATTCCAACACGCATCCGCATATGCCTCAGCTCACTCCGGAGCAGATGAAATCCGAGGTGTCGCTGTGCGACGACAAGATAGAGGCTATAACCGGTGTGCGCCCGAATCTTTTTCGTCCTCCCTACGGTGATTACGACAACGCGCTTGTCGGGGCAATGAGAGATATAAATCACTATACAATTCAATGGTCGGTAGACAGTCTGGATTGGAAAGACCTTTCCGCGCAGGCTATCTACGAGCGGGTGACTACCAAGATAGAGCCGGGGTCGATAGTGCTCTTCCACAACGCGGCAAAGCACACTCCCGAGGCACTGCCTATGATACTCAAATATCTGAAGGACAACGGTTACACCGCAGTGCCGATATCGGAGCTGATATATAAGGAAAACTATAAAATCGATACTGCCGGCAAGCAGATATCGACAGCCGAGGTGCAAACGACGGAATAAAAAACTACGGAGGATTATTCTATGAACATTGTAATAACCGGAGCGAGCTCCGGCATAGGCAGAGATATGGCGCGCGTGTTCGGAGCGGACAAGGACAATGTGATATACGCCGCTGCCCGGCGCGCCGACAGGCTCGGTGAGCTCGCCGACGAGCTGAATTGCCGCCTTGTACCTTTGGTGCATGACCTCAGCCGCAGGGAGGAGTGTCTTGCGCTGTATGACGAGCTTGCCGACAAGGATATAGATATTTTCGTAAACAATGCCGGCTTCGGACTATGCGGCAAATTTGACGAAACGCCGCTTGAACGTGAGCTTGAGATGATAGACACCAACATAACCGCGGTGCATATACTCACAAAGCTTTTTTATGCAAAATTCAGGGCGGCAGGCAAGGGGAGAATTCTCAACGTCGCCTCAAGCGCAGGGTTTATGATGGGGCCTTTTCTTGCAACCTACTATGCCACCAAGGCATATGTTTTGCGCCTCAGCGAGGCAGTGAACCGCGAATCCGAGGAGGACAAGTCGCCCGTCATGGTGTCCGTGCTTTGTCCCGGCCCTGTCAGGACGGAGTTCGACTCCGTAGCCAATGTCAAATTTTCGCTGTCGGGATTATCGAGCGAGTATGTTGCCCGATATGCAATAAAAAAGCTTATGAAAGGCAAAATGCTTATAGTACCGGGAGTTTCAATCAAACTTCTGCTGTTTTTCTCTCGTTTAGTGCCCGACAGACTGCTATCTAAAATAACCTATCATGTTCAGAGGAAGAAAACCTCATAATCAACGATTTTGACACTCGGGGTTGAGTTTTTTAACCTTTGACACATAAGGAAAACCTGTTTTATAATGAAAACATATCATTAATAAGGCAGGTTTTATATTTTATGACTGACATACCGCAATACTATCAAAAACACATGGATGATGCAATCGGCAGATATTCTGCAATAAAGGGCGATGCATCGTGAATATTTTCAACGGATTTTCATGCACATGACAATACATTTGTCTGTGTGGAACTGATGAAATATCTAAATGAGACAACGGGAATTAAAGATGTATTCGTCGGCGGCGATTTTCCCTATGCTTTCGGCACGGAAATCAGCTGTCTGTACGACAAGAATCGGTGCCGGTGAGGACAGGGTGTTTGATTATTGAAAAATGAGGATGTGCGAAATGTGCACATCCTCGTTTTTCATATCATTCTTTGGTTTCTGCATCGGCATCATCTGCCGCAGCATCGGTTGTTTCAACAGTATTTTCAATTTCTGCTTTTTTTCCGTCTGTATCGCCGAAATAAATTTTTTCAAATTCCTCTCCGGAGATTTTTTCTTTCTCCATGAGCACCTTGGCAACACGGTCGAGGCGGTCGGCATTTTCGCTCAGCAGCTTAAGGCATTTTTCATAAGCTCCGTCGATAATTCCGCGTACCTCTTCGTCTATCTCTGCGGCAAACTCCTCGCTCAGATTTTTGCTCTGAACAAAATCTCTGCCTATGAACACCTCATCGTTGCTCGAGCCTAAGTGAATAGGGCCAATTCTGTCGCTCATACCGAACTTGGTTACCATCTGACGGGCAATCTTGGTTGCGCGCTCAATGTCATTGGAGGCTCCCGTGCTTATGTCGTCAAGCTTGAGCTTCTCTGCGGCTCTGCCGCCAAGCAGTACTATAATGCCGTCTATCATGTCGCTCTTGGTCTCGTAATATTTGTCCTCTTTCGGCAGACTCATGGTGTATCCGCCCGCTCTGCCGCGCGGTATGATAGATATCTGATGAACAGGGTCCTGAGAGGGGAGAAGCTTTGTCACAATGGCGTGACCTGCCTCATGATAAGCCGTGAGCTTTCTCTCTTTCTCGCCCATGTTTCTGGTCTTTTTCTCTGTGCCGATAACAACCTTTATCATCGCGTCCTCAATCTCGGGCATCTCTATAAATGCCTTGGCGCGCCTTGCTGCAAGCAAAGCTGCCTCGTTGAGCAGGTTGGCAAGGTCTGCTCCCGTGAATCCTGCGGTTGATTTTGCAATGACAGAAAGGTCTACGCCGTTTGCAAGCGGTTTGTTGCGCGCGTGTACACGCAGTATAGCCTCTCTCGCTTTAAGGTCGGGCACATCCACAACAACCTGGCGGTCAAATCTGCCGGGACGCAGAAGTGCGCTGTCGAGTATATCGGGACGGTTGGTAGCCGCAATGACTATTACGCCCTGGTTTGCCGCAAATCCGTCCATCTCTACAAGCAGCTGATTAAGCGTCTGCTCTCTCTCGTCGTGACCGCCGCCCAAGCCTGCGCCTCTCTGACGTCCCACGGCGTCTATCTCGTCTATGAATATAATGCTCGGCGCAGCCTTCTTTGCCTGTTCAAACAAATCACGCACACGCGACGCACCCACGCCGACAAACATCTCCACAAAATCTGAACCGCTGATAGAGAAGAAGGGAACGCCTGCCTCACCGGCAACAGCCTTGGCAAGCAGCGTTTTACCTGTTCCCGGAGGGCCTACAAGCAGAACTCCGCGGGGTATCTTTGCGCCGAGCTTCTGGAATCTTGACGGGTCGCGCAGAAAATCGACAATCTCCTCAAGCTCGCCTTTTTCCACATCCGCTCCGGCAACATCGTTAAATGTAACCTTCTCTTTGTCGTTAATATGAATTTTTGCATTGCTCTTGCCGAAATTCATTGTGCCTTTTCCGCCTCCACCCTGGGTCTGACGGATAAAGTATATCATAAAAGCAATGGGTATTATCATCACAAGCAGCGTAGGCAAAAGCGAAAGCCACCATGGGGGCGTCTGCGGTTCCGGCGTCTTGTAGGTTATCGAGCCGTCCGCAATCTGTTTGTCAAGCGCCTCTCCTGCGTGATAGTAGAGTACCGTCATGGACGGCATGTAGCACTCCGATTTTGTGCCGTCCTTTTTTTCGACAACAGCTATGTTGTCGGTTATTTCAAGCGTAGCCACCTGCTCGTTGTTTATTGCATTTATGAGGTCTCCGAATTCCATTCGGGTAGGTTCTGCCGAATAGTTCAGGAGAAAATATATCACAAATATAACTGCAAGCAGCAGTGCATAAAAGCTGAAACCTTTTATGTATTTTTTCAAAACTTCCTCGCCTCCGGTTTTTTATAAATGTCAGGAATATATATCTGATTTGAGAATTCCTATGTACGGGAGATTTCTGAATTGCTGAGCATAATCGAGTCCGTAGCCGACTATAAAATATTCCTTTTCCATGGTGAAGCCGACATATGATGCGCTTACGTCGTGCTCGCGTCTCTGCGGCTTGTCAATCAGCGTACACACCTTAATCGACCTTGGATTCATGGCGCCGAGGTGCTTAAGCAGATGAGTCATGGTAAAGCCGGTGTCGAGGATGTCCTCCACAATCACCACATCCTTGCCCTCTATGTCAAGGCTGAGCCCTTTTTTTACAAGGAAATTGCCGCTCGTTGTGGAGCCGTCGCCATAAGTTGACACCTGCATAAAATCTATTCTGCAATCGGCGGTAATATTCTTTAATAAATCAGCGGTAAACATGAACGCGCCGTTGAGTATGGAAATAAAGGTTATCTCCTTGCCGGCGTAATCACGCGATATTTCCTCGGCGAGTTCCTTGCATCTTTGAGCGATTTCCTCCTTTGAATAAAGAATCTTTTCGCATACTTCAGTATTGGAATTAGTCATTTGTCCCTCCAGAAATAGATATTTTGAGTATATTTTTTGTTTTATCAGTAACGATAAAATCCGCTCCGACCCTCATTCCGAGTATGGCGGCGATTTTGTCGTCGGTGCATAAAAGAGGTATGCTGTTCCGCACGGCAGGCGGAAGCTTCGCGTCTATGAAGAATTTTTTCAGCTTTTTCTCACCTTTCATTCCGGAAGGGGAGAAGCTGTCGCCCTCACGCCTTGCGCGCAAGGTTATTCTGCCGCGCGCCAGCTTGTCATAATCTATATATACATATGAGCTGTCGCTTATATCATTGTTGCCTGTAATTTCACATTTTATACTGTATCCGCCCAAATTGAGCTCACAGGGAAATTTGCACAGCTGCACGGCAGCCGTGTTTTTTGAGCCGCCGATTTCCGATTCGGATTTGCGGCTGAACACGAGCTTGCCGTACTCGGTTCGCACGGTTATTCCGCAGCCGATATCAAAGCTTTTGCCCGTCCTTCCGGCTTCGTCGCACCTCAGAATCATGTCGATGTGCTTCTGCTCAATGTCATTTTTGTCACCCTTGAGTAAAAAAACAGTATATAGTATTATACGCTTTTTTATGCAATTATGCAAGCCTTTACCGCCAAAATTAACAATTATGTCACAATTGTTTTTCGCTATGCAGTCATTATACAGTTCTTTTGCATAATCATTTATAAAATCATCATCGCAGGCTATGTTTTTTGAATCGTTGAATATGGTAGACACAACCGACGGATTGATTCTTTTCAGCAGCGGCATTACTTCGTTTCTGATTATGTTGCGCGTGTACGCATCGCTTTCGTTGGTGCTGTCCTGCATGAAGGGTATGTTTTTTTCTCCGAGATATTTTTCAATATCCTCTCTTGACGTCTCTATGAGCGGCCGAACCACACTGCCGTTGATCGGCGCAATTCCGCGCAGCCCGTTGAGCGAACAGCCGCGCACAAGCTTCATGATGACCGTCTCCGCGCTGTCGTTTTTGTTGTGCGCCACGGCGATTTTATCTGCCGAGATTTTCTCTTTCAGCTCGTGAAATATCTTGTATCGCAGCTTTCTGCCTGCGAGTTCCTCCGAAATCTTTTCATCTTTGGCTATCTGCGGTATATTTACCCTTTCGCAGAAGAATTCCGCGCCCAGCTCGGCGCAGATTTTTTTGCAGTATTCCTCATCTCTGTCCGCCTCCGCACCGCGTATGCCGTGATTAACGTGGATTGCCGCAAGTGAGAGCGAAAGGGGAGAGCGAAGTATGCTCAGTGCGCACAGCAGCGACACGGAATCCGCGCCGCCGGATAGCGCCACAAGGATTTTTTCTCCGCTTTTTATCATATTATATTTTTTGATTGTGCAAAGCACATTTTTTTCAAAATCAAACATTAATTCTGCACCTTTTTGGAAAGATTCATAAACTTGGTGTACTCGGGTCTCCAGCCGAGCTGTATGGTGTCCGTGCTGCCGTTACGGAATTTTGCTATGATACATTCGGCAATATTTTTGTTCTCGCTTTCTTCCTCGCCGTTTTTGTAGTAATCGTCTCTGTACAGAAACATTACCATATCGGCGTCCTGCTCTATGGAGCCCGAATCTCTCAAATCGCTGAGCACAGGGCGGTGCTGCTCTCTCTTTTCGCTTGCTCGGCTAAGCTGTGACAGCGTAATAACCGGCACATCAAGCTCCTTTGCAAGGATTTTTAGCAGACGGCTGTTTTCGCCGACCTCATTTTGTCTGCCGTCGCGCGTGTTTCCCTGAATAAGCTGAAGATAGTCGATAACAACCAGCCCGAGTTGGTCTTTCATCTTGAGCTTTTTGCATTTTCCCTTAATCTCGGAAACAGTTATGCCGGCGGTGTCGTCGATATATATCGGCGCCTTGGAAAGCTCGTTAATCGTCATTACAAGCTGGCGCATTTCGTCGCCGTTTATATCGGCTTTTTTCATCTTTTCGCTCGGGATAAGCGCCTCGGAGCAAAGTATTCTGTTGGCAAGCTGCTCCTTGCTCATCTCAAGACTGAATATCGCCACGGGGATGTTATATTTAACGGCGACATTTGTGGCTATGTTGAGCGCAAAACTCGTCTTGCCCATTGCCGGACGCGCCGCAATGAGCACAAGGTCGGACGGCTGAAAGCCGTTTATGTGGTTATCAAGGTCCGTAAATCCCGTCCGAACACCCGTGGAGCTGTTGTCGCTCTGAAGCATTTCCTCAAGCCTCGACAGGTTCTCGGCAAGAATCCCCTTGATGTGATACAAATCCGACATCTCTTTTTTCTGCATGATGTCGTATATCTTGGTTTCGGCGTTGTTCAGTATTATGTTGACGTCCTCGTTTGCGTTGTAGCTTGCATCCGAAATATCTCCGCAGGCTCTTATCAGCTTGCGCAGTATCGACATATCCTCAATTATTTTTATGTGATGCTTCAAATTGGACGTGGTGGTTACCATCAGCCGAATCTCGGTCAGGTATTCCACGCCGCCGGTGCTGTCGAACACGCCCTTAAGCTCATTTTTGAGCGTGATGATATCCACCGGCTGCGATTTATTCGACAGCTCTATTACCGCATTGTATATCTGCTTGTGCTGCTCAAGATAAAAATCCTCTGTCCTTAGACTGCTCAGCACATCGGCAATGCACTCGTTATCGAATATTACAGAGCCGAGAACATACTGCTCCGCTTCAATGCTGCATGGCATTGTTC
>ULVN01097121.1_pt1 | contig 10328 bp, 10 predicted proteins | sample 1959491 | NCBI WGS metagenome assembly ULVN01 (sample SAMEA4835787, study PRJEB28245) | human gut metagenome | biome: gut microbiome; material: fecal sample | place: Denmark | collected 2008 | reverse complement strand
AGAATCGGTGAGTTGTGGTTTGGAAATAAAGGAGAATAGAAGTTATGCTGACAATAGGATGTCATTTATCATCGTCCAAAGGATATCTTGCCATGGGAAAAGAGGCGGTGTCCATCGGGGCGAATACCTTTCAGTTTTTTACAAGAAACCCGAGAGGAAGCAAGGCGAAAGCCATCGACGAGGCGGATGTCGCAGCGTTTCTTTCTTACAGTAAGGAGCATGGAATCGAGCGCATTTTGGCACATGCGCCGTACACGCTGAATCCGTGCTCGAAGGATGCGCACACGAGAGAGTTTGCATGGATGACGATGGCGGATGATCTGAAACGGATGGAGTATACGCCGGGAAACTGCTACAATTTCCACCCGGGCAGCCATACCGGACAGGGGGCGGAAGAGGGAGTCCGTCTGATTTCGGAGATGCTGAATGAAATTTTAAAACCGGAGCAGACGACCACGGTGCTGCTCGAGACGATGGCAGGAAAAGGAACCGAAGTCGGCCGCTCGTTTGAGGAGCTGGCGGCGATTCTGGAGCGCGTGGAATTAAAAGACCACATGGGTGTCTGCCTGGATACGTGCCATGTGTACGATGCGGGATACGATATTGTGGATCACCTCGATGATGTGCTTGAGGGGTTCGATCGCGTGGTAGGACTTTCGAAGCTGAAAGCGGTTCATCTGAACGACAGCAAGAATCCGTTTGAGAGCCATAAGGACCGCCATGAGAAGATCGGCGAGGGATCGCTGGGGCTTGCGGCATTTGAGCGGATTGTGACACATCCGGCGCTGGCGGGACTGCCGTTCTATCTGGAAACACCGAATGAGCTGGACGGATATGCAAAAGAGATCGCGCTGCTGCGCGGGTTTGCGAAATAGAGGAAGAAGGTAAGAGAAAGTGGAAAACACGAGAGAGAAGAATAAAAGAGCTGACGGAAGAAAAAAGACGTATTTCGACAGGGAAAATAAAAAGAAAGCCGTTCGTACAAAGAAAACAAAGAGCGTGGCACCGGAAAAAGGAAAGCAGAAAAAGAGTTCATCATCGTCGAAATGTCCTTATCAGAAAAAATGCGGCGGATGCACATATCTGAACCTCTCCTACGAAGAGCAGCTCGCGAAAAAAGAGCAGTTCCTGAAGAAGACTCTGAAGGGCATCGTCCCGGTCAAAGGCATGGTTGGCATGGAAAATCCTTATCATTACCGGAATAAAGTCAATTCCGCCTTTGCACGCAAAAAAGACGGAACGATCATATCCGGCATTTATGAAAAGGGCACACACAAAGTGGTCCCGGTCGATGAGTGTCTGCTCGAGGATCAGCGTGCCGATGCCATCATCCGCGATATCCGCAGTCTGCTGAAGAGCTTCAAAATCATGATCTACAACGAGGACAGCGGCTACGGCCTCCTGCGCCACGTCATGGTGCGCACCGGCTTTACTTCCGGCGAGATCATGGTCGTCCTCGTCTGCGTATCACCAGTCTTCCCGTCAAAAAACAACTTCGTAAAGGCCCTGCGCAAACTCCACCCGGAGATCACCACGATCGTACTGAACGTCAACGACCGCACCGACAGCATGGTACTCGGAAAACGCGACATTGTCCTCTTCGGACGCGGTTACATCGAGGATGAACTCTGCGGCTGCACCTTCCGCATCTCCCCGCAGTCCTTCTACCAGGTCAACCCGGTTCAGACGAAAAACCTGTACGAAAAAGCCATCTCCCTGGCCGGCCTCACCGGAAACGAACGCGTCATGGACGCCTACTGCGGAATCGGAACCATCGGCCTCATCGCATCCCGCGATGCCAGAGAAGTCATCAGCGTCGAACTGAACCCGGACGCCGTCCGCGATGCCGTAACAAACGCCAAACGAAACCAAATCAAAAACGTCTCTTTCTACCAGAACGACGCCGGCGCCTTCATGGTCTCCATGGCCGAAAAAGGCGAAAAAGCCGACGTCGTCTTCATGGACCCGCCAAGAGCCGGCAGTGATGAAGCCTTTCTGTCCTCTGTCGTAACCCTTTCACCGAAAAAAGTGGTCTATGTCTCCTGCAATCCGGAGACATTGGCGAGAGACCTGCGGTATCTGACGAAACACGGATATAAGGCAGAAGAGGCATGGGGGTATGATATGTTCGCGTGGTCGGAGCATGTGGAGACGGTCTGTTTACTAACGCAAAAGAAGGCTTAATACAACAGAAGAAAATAATTTCGTGAAACAGATGAAGAGGCTTGTCTGAAAAAAGAAGGAATGAAAAAACAGGAGAGGAAAAAAGAAACATGGCAGTAAATAAAAATGGAATCGTAGTATTAGGAGCAGTTTTTGTGGATATCAAAGGTTTTCCAGAGGACATCTACGTCCCGGACGGCAGAAACGCCGGCCATGTCGAATACATCCACGGCGGTGTGAGCCGAAACGTGGTGGAGGATATCGCAAACCTGGAACTGCGCCCGACCTTCCTTGGAATCGCGGATAATACCGCACTCGGCGAGGATGTTGTGCGCAAACTGCAGCGCCACAAAGTTAATACCGAATACATGAAAGAAATCCCGAACGGTATGGGAACATGGCTTGCTGTCTTCGATCACAACGGTGACCTGGCGGGCTCCATTTCCCAGCGCCCGAACCTGATGCCGATTCTCGATATTCTGGAAGAAAACGGAGATGAAATTATCGAAAACTGCGATTCCATTGTGGCAGAGATCGATATGGACAAAGAGATCATCAAAAAGCTGGTACAGCTCTGTGAAAAATACGATAAAAAACTGTACGGCGTTGTCAGCAACATGAACATCGCGGTCAGCAGAAGAGATCTTCTGCAGAAATTTGACTGCCTGATCTGCAACCAGCTCGAGGCAGGCGTTTTCTTCTCCGATGATTACAGCGAAAAAACACCGGCCGAGATGGAAAAGATTCTCGCCGAGCGTCTGAAAGCGGCAAATGTTCCGGCCATGGTCGTAACAATGGGCGGTGACGGAGCGGTTTATGCGGAAGCAGACGGAGAGAGCGGCTTCTGCCCGGCGCAGAAAGTACAGGTAAAAGATACAACAGGAGCCGGTGATGCGTTCTGTGCAGGTGTTTCCGCCGGTCTGACCTATGGAAAAACGCTTGGCCAGGCAGTTGAAATCGGTACGCGTCTTGCTGCATCTGTTATCACATCGTCGGAAAATGTCTGCCCGCGCTTCCGCCCGGAAGAGTTCGGCATCGAGGCATAAAAGGGGGCAGAAATGAAGTTACTGTACGGAACCGGCAACCCGGCAAAACTCGACGCGATGCGTCACCGCCTTGCCGGTCTTGGGATTGAGCTGATCGGGCTGAAAGATCTTGGCGGTGTTAAGCAGCCAGAGATTATCGAGGATGGAAAAACGCCGCTGGAAAATGCCAGGAAAAAGGCGGAGGCGTATTTCAACGCGCTTCATATGCCGGTGTTCTCCTGTGATTCCGGTCTGTATTTTGACAACGTGGCAGAGGACGACCAGCCCGGCGTCCATGTGCGGACCGTGAACGGAAAGTATCTGTCCGATGAAGAAATGACCGCGCATTACGCCGCCCTTGCGGAAAAGTACGGCGGCCTGACGGGACGCTACCAAAACGCAGTTTCGCTGATTCTTGATACGGACCACCGCTATGACGCGATGGACCCGTCAATGGAGAGCGCTCCTTTCCGCATGGTCAGCACACCCCATCCGATGAGCAAAAAAGGCTTTCCGCTCGACCGTCTGTCGATCGATCTGCGGACCGGAAAATATTATTACGATCTGAATGAGCAAGAAGCCGCGCTCGATCAGCTTGCCGTGGAAGACGGTTTTCTGCAGTTTTTTGAGCGGGCAATGGAGGAATACCATAAAATGGAACAATATGAACTTCGAACCATCCGCCAGGATGAAATGGAACAGGGCGTTGCCATTGAGCTGGCGTGCTTTCCGCCGAATGAGGCGTGCTCCGAAAAGAGCATGCGCGAGCGGGTGCAGTACGCGCCGGAGCTGTTTCTGGCGGCAGTAGACAAAGAAACCGGAAAAATCGCCGGAACGCTGAACGGACTTGCAACAAACGAGACAAAATTCCGTGATGCCTTTTTCGATGAAATCAGTCTGTACGACCCGAAGGGAGAAAACGTCATGCTGCTGGGTCTCAGTGTCCTGCCGGAATACCGCGGCCAGGGAATCGCCCGCGCGCTGATGGAAGAGTACAGCCGCCGGGAACAGAAAAACGGAAGAAAACAGCTCATTCTGACCTGCCTGCAGGATAAGGTGGAGATGTACAAAAAGATGAATTTCCGCGACGAGGGAATCTCCGCATCCACCTGGGGCGGCGAGGAATGGCATGATATGACGAGAAAATTAAACGATTAAGAAAATTTGCAGAGAAAATTTTGGAGCAAAACCAAACATGTATCCACTTCCGGTTCTGATTATTGCAACATATGACAAAGATGGCAACCCGGATGCCATGAATGCTGCATGGGGTGTAGTCACAGATTTCAATGAGATCTCCATCAGCATGGGCGACCACAAGACAACAGACAACCTTGCCGCAACCGGTGCCTTCACCGTCAGCATGGCAACCGAGGATACTGTTGTTGGCTGCGATTACGTCGGCATCGAGTCCGGCAGAAAAGTTCCGGATAAATTTGCACGCGCCGGTTTCCATGCAACGAAGAGCGAATTCGTCAACGCGCCGCTGATCGACGAGCTTCCGATGGCACTGGAGTGCAAAGTGAAAAGCTTTGACAACGGCATTCTGGTCGGCGAGATCGTGAACGTCTGCGCAGACGAGAGCGTTCTGACCGACGGAAAGATCGACCCGAAAAAACTGAAACCAATCGCCTTCGACCCGGTCAACAATACCTATCTCGCCATGGGCGACAAAGTCGGCGACGCATTCGGTTCCGGAAAAGCCCTGAAATAAACACAGATGATGACATGACAGCGAATATGTAAAAATTTTATATATTCCCCTTGACAAACCACCTCCATAGTCTTATGATATGTATAAATTTTATATATATAAATATTTTACATATCAGAAACTAACGGAGGTGGTTTTTTATGTATTTTCCGGTATCAGCACTGCTGATCGAATTTATGATCCTGTCGATTGTGAATCGGGAAGATTCTTATGGATATGAAATCAGCCAGACGATCAAACTGGTTGCCGACATCAAAGAGTCGACACTGTACCCGATCCTGAAAAAACTGGAAAAGGCGGGCTACGTGACGACGTATTCCGCAGAGTACCAGGGCAGAAAACGGAAGTATTATTCGATCACAGAAGCAGGAAAAACACAGATGGCGTACCTGCAGGGCGAATGGAAGTCCTACCGTGACACCATTGACAACATCATCGAGTGGAGGAAAAAAGAATGACGAGTGGGGAATATCTGAAACAATTGGAAAAGTATCTGAGGAAGCTTCCGCAGAGCGACTATGAAGATGCGATGGAATACTTCACCGAGTATTTTGCAGATGCCGGTCCGGAAAATGAGCAGGCCGTGATCAAAGAACTCGGAACACCGAAACAGGCAGCCGCCGAGCTGATGCGGAATCTTCTGGACAAAAAAGTAGATGAACGCGAGGCAATGGAAAAGGAAGAAAAACAGAAAGAGAAGAAAAAAACGACAGGCGCCAACGTCGTCTGGATCGCGATTCTCGCCCTGTTTGCAGCCCCGATCGGAGCCCCGATTCTGATCAGCATTCTCATCGTTCTGCTCTGCGCGGCCCTCTGTGCGGCACTGCTTGATATGAGCGTCTTTCTGATTGCAGTTGTCGGCGTGGTCGCCGGAATTAAAATGCTGCTGCGCGGCATTCTGGCAGTTACGGTTTCCTTCGGCGGATTCTGCTTTATTACCGGAATGGGCGTTTTCATGCTGGGAATCAGTATTCTGTGCGCAGTGTTCGGCGTATACTTTGCAAAATGGATGGGACGGCTGTTCGTGTGGTGTACACGTAAGGTAACGAAAAAAGGAGGAAGCAGATCATGAAAAAATGGACAAAAACAGCATTACTGACAGGATGTGCCTGCTGTATTGCCGGTGCAGTGCTGATGTTCAGCGGATGGGCAAGCGGCGGAAAAGCATACGCGGAAACGTATGATCTGAATGCGATGAGCGGTTCTGCGAAGAAGGAAGACGGCATTTCCACACAGGAAAAGATAAAACTTGATGATTTTGATGAACTGCAGGCAGACCTTACAATCGGCGACCTGAACATCCTTCCGTCCGGTGACGATTCCTGTTATCTCGCCTGGCGGATTCCGTCCAAAAAAGGAGAGACTGCAGTGGAATATCGCGTGCGGGACGGTGTTCTGAGCATCGAAGAGACAAGCGCAGTGTCCGATACGATTTACATTAATATTGACTTTACGGAAGAAATCTTAAGTGGCGGTAAACAGTCGGAAACAGGAGTGATTCTGTATGTACCGGAAAAGAAGGTACTGAAAAAAATAGAGGTAACGATGGGATTCGGTGATGTGCAGATGAATGGCATCCAGGCGGAAAGCGGAAGACTGCAAAATGCGGATGGAGATATCACACTTTTCGGATGTGACATGCAGAATATCAAATGTAAAGCAGATTACGGTGATGTGGAACTGAAGAGCGGAACGTGGGAAAATGGGTCGATCACGCTGGAGGATGGCGATGCGAAAATCCAAAATACGAAGCTTTCCGGAGACGTGTCGGTGGAAAACTCCTACGGCGATATTGAACTTGAACTGGGTAAAAAAGATCTGGAACGGCTGGAAATTACGGCAAAGACAGATTTTGGGGAGATCGATGTACCGGATACCATGGAGAATCTGATGCAGAAAGAGGAGGACGAGCAGAGCTTTTCTTATGTACCGGATCAGGCTGCGGGCAGAATCACACTGATGACAAAGGATGGTGATATCTCGTTGGAAAACGATTAAGCGTTTGTGACTGTTCAGGGGCATATGAAATTCCGGAAAAATCGCAAAGCATGCCTGCATGAATGAGCGTTTTTGAAAAATAAGACAAAAGTGACAAAAACACAGGAGGCTGTTTGGATGGTTTCACCAGAAAAAGGGAAATGATCCAAACAGTCGCTTGTTTTTTTGTACTTAAATTTTCAGCTTTTAACTTGATTTGTAGATTGCGGTGCTTTAAAATAAAAGTAATCAAGCATTGTGGAACGGGCTCCACAGACCGGCAGCGGGGGAAAAGCCGGAACGAGTCAGAGAAAACAGCCCAGTGTTAGAATAGGAGTTAGGAGAAACTATGGCAAGTATTAGAGATGTCGCGATCAAAGCGGGAGTAGGAATCGGAACGGTATCCCGTGCACTCAATGGAAGCGGGTATATTTCCGATGAAACAAAACAGAAGATCATGCAGGCGGTGGAGGAACTGAACTATAAACCAAATGAGCTTGCCCAGAACCTGTTCCGCAACAAGTCCGGTTTTATCGGAATTGTTGTTAAGAATCTTTCACATCCGTTTATGGCATCTCTGGTTAAACATGTCGAGAATAATCTGTACACCAATGGCTACAAGTGCATGCTCTGCGAGGTTGGGGACAATCCGAACCGCATCGAGGAATTTGTGGAAATGCTGCAGCGAAATGTCATGGACGGCATTATCTGCTGTGCGGATATCCCGTCTTCTATCAGCCTGGCGGAAATTCACCGTCCGATTGTCATGATTGACCGCTACGCCACCGAAGGGATTCCGTGTATACATTCCGACCATAAGCGCGGCGGTGAGCTTGCGGCGCAGGCACTTTTGAGCGCAGGATGTAAGAACGTGCTCTATTTTGCATCGAGTGCAACAGAGTGTGGTTACGCGATGGATCGTTACCGACGGTTTGCGGAAGTCTGCAAACAGCATAAATGTAAAATTACGGCGATTGATGCCGGAAGCAAGATTCCGAATTTTCAGAGCGGCCCGACGATCTGGAAAAAATACATCAGCCATTTTGATGGAATTGATGGACTCTTTACAGACGATGTCACAGCGGCAGCGTGCATGAAGATGCTGCAGAAAAAAGGGATTAAGATTCCGAAAAAACTGAAGGTGGTCGGCTACGACGGCCTGGATTTTACCCGCTTTTTGACACCGGAGCTGACGACGGTCCGTCAGAATGTGCCGGAAATCGCAAAGCGGAGCGTGGACACAATCATCCGCATGATTGACGGAAAGAAGATTGAGGAGATGGAACAGATTGTGGATGTGACCTTCCGAAAAGGGGAAAGTACCTGAAAATAACGAAACAGGAAAGCACTGAATTTTGGATTATTTTCCGGGAATGCAATAAAACAGAAGAAGAACAGATATCAGAGATACTCGATCTGAAAAGAGAGGGTGTCTCTTTTTTATGTATAAAATAAAAATGAAATAAAACCAACTTATATGCGGCAAAAGGACAGAAAGACTGAGCAAAAGAATATGAAATCGCTGTTGAAACAGTTGCAATTGTCGAAAAAATAGTGAAAAACGGAAAAGTGGAACATATGGAACAAAAAAACGCATGGAACAGCGAAATGTGTGGAACAGAAGAATGGGAGAAGAAAGAAAATATGTGTGGGCTTCATGAAAAATAAGATACATATTGCACAAAAACACGAAATAGAAATTGTGAAAATGTTAAAAATGACGAAAAAATATTGAGAACTTGTTGACATTGGGCGAACTGCGTACTATGATACAGATATGGAACAGGTTCCACAATACAAAGTGCCAAAACGGAAACAATGCGAATGTGGAACGAAAAGCGGTTGGTAAAGCTTTTAGAGAAATAAGGAGGGAACTATGAAGAAAAAAACGTCATCGCCGAAAACGGCAGAAAGTGGAAAATTGAAAAAAGCGCTCTCGTGCTGGCAGCTGTACATCCTGCTGATTCCTGCACTGATCTGGCTGATCGTTTTTGCTTACTATCCAATGTACGGCCTGATCATCGCCTTTAAGGATTTTAAAGGCCGCATAGGAATCATGGGAAGCCCGTGGGCAGATCCGATTTTCAAGTATTTCAAGATGTTCTTCAGTACCAGTATTGCCATGACGGCAATCAAGAACACAATCATCATCAGTCTGGAGAGCCTGATCATCGGATTCCCGATTCCGGTTATCTTCGCACTCTTACTGAACCAGGTACAGAGAAGCGGACCGAGACGAATCATCCAGACCATCTCCTACGCACCGTACTTCATGTCAAACGTAGTTGTAGTCAGCCTGATTTCCGTACTGTTTTCCGCAAACGGTCTTGTAAACCACGCAGTTATGGGAGCCGGCGGAAAAGCAATCATGTTCACCAGCCTTCCGGAGTACTTCCGCAAACTCTTCATCGGAAGTAACATCTGGCAGACGATGGGATTCAATGCCATCATCTTCATCGCAGCACTGACCGCAATCAGCCCGGAATATTACGAAGCAGCAACGATGGATGGTGCTTCCAGATTTCAGAAAATCCTTTACATTGATTTACCTCTGATTATGCCGACCATCATCCTGATGCTGATCCTTCAGGTAGGTAACATTATGAACGTGGGATATGAAAAAGCTTATCTGATGCAGAACGGTACCAATACAACCGTCAGTGAGATCATTTCGACATACGTATACAAAGTAGGTCTCCAGACCGCGCAGTACAGTTTTGCGACAGCCGTTGGCTTGTTTAACTCCGTTGTAAACTTCATTATTCTGGTTATCACAAACGCAGTTGCAAAGAAGACCAGCGATATCAGTATTTTCTAAGAGTCAGGGGGCTTGAAAAATGGCAAATAATAACACTGTGAAAAAGAAAAAAGTAAAAATGAGTACGGGAGACAAGGTCTTTGCCGTGATCAATACCATCATCATGATCCTTGTCTGCATTGCAATTGTATATCCTCTGTATTACGTGCTTCTGGCATCTGTTACAGACCCGGTTGTTGTAAGCTCCGGTAAATTCCTTCTCTATCCGGAAGCATGGTACACCAACGGATATGCAACCACACTGAAATATCAGCCGCTCTGGACCGGCTATGCAAACACCATCAAGTATACCGTAGTAGGAACGCTGATTTCCCTGGTATGCACCATTCCGGCCGGATATGCACTTTCCAGATACGATATGGTAGGAAGAAAACCAATCATGTTCCTGTTCACCTTCACGATGTTCTTCAGCGGCGGTATGATTCCGATGTACTTAACCGTACAGCAGCTGCACATCTACAACACAACATGGGCTATGATTCTTCCGGTGGCAGTATCCGCTTACAACCTGATAGTATGCCGCTCCTTCTTTGAAAGCGGTATTCCGGTCGAGCTTCTTGAAGCAGCAAAAATCGACGGTTGCAGCGACTTTGGATTTTTCTTCAAAATTGCAATTCCGCTGTCGAAAACG
>ULVN01093462.1_pt1 | contig 10359 bp, 7 predicted proteins | sample 1959491 | NCBI WGS metagenome assembly ULVN01 (sample SAMEA4835787, study PRJEB28245) | human gut metagenome | biome: gut microbiome; material: fecal sample | place: Denmark | collected 2008 | reverse complement strand
GTCTGTAACGGATAGTTCGTCTCCTTGTTCATTAATACCAGGCCCTGGAAATACTCGTTCCAGTAACCAACAGATGTGAAGAGGACGATGGTTGCGATAACCGGTTTGGAACACGGAACTACGATCTGCCACAGGATACGCCACGGGCCGGCACCGTCTACACGGGCTGCCTCCTCAAGGTCTCCTGGGATACCGCGGAAGAAGTTCATCATAAGGAGTACGTTGAATACCGGAACAGAACCAGCCAGAACCAGCGCTGCCATGGTATCGATCATACCATAGTTTTTAACGGTGATGAACCACGGAATGGTACCACCATTGAACAGCATACAGAATACCAGGATCCACATCAGGACGTTTCTCGGTTTGTACTCTGTTTTGCTCTTTGCCAGCGGATAGGACATCATGATCAGGACAACCATGGTCCATACGGTTCCGATGACAACTCGTTTGATGGAAATCCAGAAGGAATTCCAGAATGCGGAATCACCCATGATCAGGCTGTAGGATTTTACGTTCGGTCCGATCGGGTAAACAGTTACAAGACCGCCCTCAGCGGCTGCCTTCGAAGAAATGGATACGCAGAACGTATACCATAACGGATAAAAACAGCTGAATGCCAGGAGAATCAGGATGATGGCATTTATGACTTTAAACGCTTTGCTGCCAAAACTCTTGCTTTCTATCATAATTTCTGCCCTCCTTAGAAAATCTTGTAATCAGCAAACTTGTAAGCACAAACATAAGAAGTAACAACCAGCACGAAGCTGACAACAGATTTGAAGAGACCTGCTGCAGTAGCCAGCGAGAACTGCATGTTTGTAATACCAACACGGTATACATATGTATCAATGATATCACCAGTTTCAATAACCAGCTGGTTGTACATGTTGAATACCTGGTCGAAACCAGCATTCAGAACGTTGCCCATTGCCAGTGTGGTCAGAAGGACGATGGTCGGAACCAGACCCGGGATGGTGATGTGCCATACTCGTTTCCAGCGGCTTGCACCGTCGATAGCAGCTGCCTCATAAAGACTCGGGCTGATGCCGGTCAGGGCTGCCAGATAAATAACTGCGTTGTAACCGAACTCTTTCCATACATCGGTTCCGATCAGTAACTGACGGAAGATGCCAGGAATCGTCATTGGAAGAACCGTATCCGTTGCACCGAATGCACTGCGGACGGTATTGAAGATTCCGTTTGCACCAAGGATATTGGTGATGATGTTTGCCAGGATAACCCAGGATACGAAGTGCGGCAGATATACGATCGTCTGAACCGTCTTTTTGAACTTCATATTCTTTACCTCATTCAGCAGCAGTGCGAACACCAGCGGAATGATGATATTCAGGATAACCTTTGCAATTGCAATGATCAGTGTGTTGACAAGTGCCCGTTTTGCATCCGGGATAACCGTCAGGTATTTAAACCATTTCATGCCTACCCACGGAGAGCCGAACCATCCTTTACTAGGATTGTAATCCTGGAATGCCATTACAATACCGACCATCGGGACGATGGAAAACATGAACAGCCAGATATAACCCGGCAGAACCATTAACGTATAGTGAAAGGAATTTGACAGCCCAAGATGGCCTTTTTTCTTCTTCACGGCAAGATCCTCCTTTGATGTCATTTTTTTAAAGTGATGGGGTACAGGTTTTCCTGTACCCCACCCTCCACATCATATATTTACATAAGTTACTCAGCCAGGTAATCTTTTACCAGTTCAAGGATCTGATCACCGCCCTGTACATGCCAGTCAGTGCAGAACTGATCCCACTCGTCAAGGCTCTTAGCACCTGTGATGAACTGAAGGACGCTCTTGTCTTCCAGGTCAGAAATCTGGGTCCAGTAGGTATCCATTCCATCGATGGTGTAGTACAGCTCAGAGTAGATCTTGTGATCCGGCTCAAGTGTTGCATATGGACGGTCACCGATCAGCAGTGCATAGAATCTGTTGAACTGTCCGTTGTTGGTATTAACATCCATATCGGTTACAGCCAGGTCTCTGGATCCATCATAATCAGAAGAAATAACTTCGCTTAAGGTTGCAGCATCGTTTGCAAGGTTCTTGTACAGACCGTTGAATTTACTTCCGCCCTGCTGATAATCATCTGCAGACGATTCGCCTTTGAGGATGCCCATCAGTGCATCATACTCATACTCGCACTCGTCAGTAGCTGCCATACAGTTACGCAGCGGATACCAGCCGATTGCTACAGAAGTATCGAAGGTAGACTCATCACGAACGAGTACGTTGTTCATGATAACAATGGCTTTCTTCACATCATCAGATGCGTTTTTGTTTACCATTGTGTAAGTGGTTCCAACGTCTTTCATATGAACATTCCACTCACCATCGTTGGTGTACAGCGGATATGCCTGCCAGTTTGCGTTGTTGTCGTTACGGAAGGAATCCGGGTTGCCGTATCCAAGGCTCCACCATGGTCCCATGAAGATACCGCAGGTTCCGTTCTTAACGTTGTTTGCATTGTCACCGTTGGTTGTGGTACCAACCTCCGGGTTGATGAGGCCTTTTTCATACCAGTCATGCAGAGTGGTAAGGGCTTCTTTCATCTCATCTGTTGTAGTTCCCCAATACAGCTCGCCGGAATCGTCTTTCAGGAAGTATCCCGGTGTTGCGTTGAATGCCTGATATACAGCATCGAAACCGTATCCATTGTTGGAGGAGTTCAGGAAGTTGGAGTAGGTTCTTCCGCCGTTGTCGATACCTGCAATAGCGTAATCCGGGCTGAGACCTGCATCTTTAAATTTCTGAGCTACTTCGCCAAGTTCGTCAACTGTCTTCGGAACTTCCAGTCCTAACTTGTCCAGCCAGTCCTGACGGATGAAATACAGGTAAACACCGTCGGTATCTACGGATACGTTCGGCAGTGCACAGAAGGTTCCGTCAACCGTTGCGTTGTTGATTGCACGTCCTTCGGTGGTCTCGATGATCTCTTTTACCTGTTTGGATGCGTACTGGTTGAACTCCGGCCAGAGGTCTGCAAGAAGATCTGCTCTTGCGGCCTGTACCAGGTAGTTACGGGTCGGTGCGATGACTGCATCCGGAAGGGAAGCAGATGCGATTGCCAGAGAAACTTTCTGCTGGAAGTCTGCAGTATTACCTGCTGTCCAGTCGCAGACAACTTTGATGTTGTAGTTGTCCAGAAGGTATCTGGTGTACTGGTTGTTATCTACGGAGTCGCCGTCCGGAAGTGTGGTATCCTTCGGGTCGATCTGATATCCATAATGTACTTCTACGACATGATCAAATTTCTCGAATGCTCTGTCGTCATTTTCTCCAGGTACAGCGTCATCTTCCAGTGTAGAAGATTCGATCCAGTCAGCGGAAGCTGCGGAATCTCCGGAGCCGCTGCCTGATTCAGCAGTTGCTGCATCGTCGCCGCCTGCGGTGCTTGTTGCTGTTGTGCCGCTTCCTTTGCTGCTTGCGTCAGAACTGTCGCCGCCTGTGCTGCCGCATGCAACCAGGCTTACGATCATGGTGCTTGCCAATAATGCAGAAATTACTTTCTTTTTCATTTGGTGTCCTCCTTGTGTTTTACGTTCTTTTTGGTGTGTTCCGTTGTTGTTTTTGTCCAGGCTGACGAATCATCTCTCTTTTACAATCATACGTTTTGCCTAAAACTTTCACATTTTCGTCACACTTTTTATGCAACGATTATACCTCTCTTCCACACGTTTTTGCAAGCACTTTTTATATATTTTTCACAATTTATTTCATTTTTTTACTTCATATTGTCGATTTTATACACTATTTTTAAATTTATAGTCAATCTTGACTTTTTTGATATCGGTATTTCTTTTAATCTCAACTAATTTTTCATTCGTTTTTCCGTCATTTTGTATATTTTACACTTGTTCGAACGTTTGGTACAGAAAAAGAACCTCTTAATTTTTCTCCAGAAGGCTCCTTCCAGGAAAACTAAGAGGTTCTTTTTTAATTATCTCTTCTTTATTCTGCTTTTTTCTTCTCTTTTGGAATAATAATATTCAGCACAATCGCTGCAACCGCTGCCGGAACGATACCGGAACCGCCGAAGATCAGCTGGATATAATAAGGAAGCTCGGAAGTTGCTCCTGCTGTGGAACCAAGGCCGTAGCCAAGACCCAGTGCAACAGAAACGATCGTGATCTCACGGCTCGTAATCGGCTCTTTTGTGATGAGCTGGATACCGGAAACCAGAATTGACGCAAACATCATAACGGCTGCACCGCCGAGTACGGACTGCGGCATAATGGATACAAATGCTGCAATCTTCGGGCAGAGTCCGCAGAGGATCAGGAAAATGGCTCCGCAGGAAAGTGCCATACGGTTTACGACTTTTGTCATCGAAATAATGCCGACGTTCTGTGCAAAAGAAGTATTCGGGAGAACGCCGAGTGCTGCTGCAAAGCTGGATCCGAGACCGTCGCAGATGATACCGCCGGAAAGCTCGGAATCGGTTGCCTCGCGGTCCATACCGCTCTCTACGCAGGCGCAGATATCGCCGACCGTCTCAACGGTTGTTACGATGAACATGATCGCTACCGGGAGAATTGCCTCCACACGGAAGACTGGTTTTACCTCAGCCAGTTTTCCAAAGCCTGCAATACCAGGGAGTGCGAACCAGGACGCATCTTTTACCTGCTGGAAATTGACAACCCAGGAATATGTATAGGAAACAGTGCTTCCATCCTCAAGAACCGCCGTTCCGGTATGCGGCAGAACCATGGTCATAATAATAGCTACCGCGTAGCCGACTAAAATACCGATCAGAATTGAAGCCGTGCTTAAGATTCCCTTCGGATTTGTAAAGTGCTTCAGTGCCAGCGTTACAATCAGAACGACCATGCCAAGGAACAGGTTCTGTATGGAACCGTAATCGTTCGTTCCGGAACCGCCGCAGAGATAATTGATTCCAACCGGAATCAGCGAAAGACCGATCGCCATAACGACGCAGCCGGTAACAACCGACGGGAAAAATTTACGAAGCGGCTTTAAACAGACGCCAAGCACGCCCTCAAACAGACCGCCGACAATTGTCGCACCAAGGATAGCGCCGTACGTCAGCGCGCCCTGTCCCAGCACGGCTGTCACGCTCTTGAATACGCCGAGGAATCCAGAAGATGTACCCATAACAATCGGCACTTTACCGCCGATCGGTCCAATCGAAAACATCTGTACCAGTGTTACAATACCGGCTACTGTCATTGCATTCTGCAAAAGAGCCGTACGAAGTGCACCGTAGCCCGCATCCGCCGTCAGACCGCACGCTCCCATGATGATCAGAAGCGGGGTGAGGTTTCCTACGAACATCGCCATTACGTGCTGCAATCCAAGCGGAATCGCCTGCTTCAGCGGAATCCGTCCTTCAAAGGTGTACGGGGTTCCCATAGCTGAACTTTTTTCTTTTTTCATTGCTTTTCTCCTGCTTTTGTAGATTTGGGCTGCCTTGCCTTTCGGTATGGAATATGCCCTGCACAGCCGGAATTTTTCCGGCAAAGCGTCCTTGTTTTTTCTTATAGATACTCATAAGTTTTTCTTTTTAAACAAGCCTTCTTCATAAGCTGTGCTTTTATGTAAAAAGATTATCATGTTTCTTTTTTCCCGTCAACCCGCATCTTGTACAGAATTCCATAAAAAAGGAGACACCGGTCTGTGTTCCTCATCTCACAGATCAATGTCTCCTTGTTTTCTTCCTTCAATTTAAGCATTCTGGAAATCCTCAATCGCTTTTACGGTGCGGTTATATTCTTCCGTCACCTTCTGCATCAGATCATCCGTCTCGGTCTCCTGCAGCGGTCTTAACCGCTCGGTCAGCTCGGCGCTTGGCTCGTACAGATTTTTAAAACCAAGATTCTGGCACACGCCTTTTAATGTATGAGCTGCACGGAATGCAACCTCAATATTTCCGTCCGCCAGTGCCTGGCAAAGCTCCTGATAGCTCGGATCCTGCGGAAATTTTAAAATGATCCGCTGAATCAGAGATTCACTGCGAAGCCGCTGAACGGTTTCCTCGTAATCTGCTCCCATCTGCATGTAGCAATCTTTTAATGTCATCTTCTCTTCCTCTTCCCTGTATGCAAATTCATTACATATTAATGCATACAAGTTCTTTATCAATACATAAATAATTATATTTCTCATGCAAGCTCTTGTCAACTTCTGCTTTTCATTATTTTTGCATTATTTTTGTTTACTATGCGCTCTATTTCTGAACATAAAATATCTTTTTTCTTACGTTTTTATCTTACCTGTATATTGCATTTATGCATAATAATACAACTTACTCGCATATTCTGTCATTTTATTCACACGGTACCGCGTGAAAGTCTATTTCTTCTGTCTAGTCTCGTTGCAAAATGTAATGTTTTTTGTACCCTGTAATTTTCGTTATTTTTCTGTGTTTCTTCTATCTTTTATGCAAAAAGGGACCCCCGGTCTTAATCGGAGATCCCTTTGGATTTCTCAAAATCAGATTAGCAGATTCCCTGAGCCATCATAGCGTCAGCTACTTTCTCAAAGCCTGCGATGTTAGCGCCCATAACATAGTCGCCCTCATGGCCGTAACGTTTTGCAGCATCAACCATGTTGTGTGTGATGTTGATCATGATGCTCTTCAGTTTTGCATCAACTTCTTCGAAGGTCCAGGACAGACGCTCGGAGTTCTGGGACATCTCGAGTGCGGATGTTGCAACACCACCTGCGTTTGCAGCTTTTCCAGGTGCGAAGATTACGCCGTGCTCCTGCAGATATTTGGTTGCTTCCAGAGTAGTAGGCATGTTAGCGCCCTCGCATACTGCAGTGCATCCGTTCTCAACAAGTGCTTTTGCATCCTCAAGCAGCAGCTCGTTCTGAGTTGCGCAAGGAAGAGCAAGGTCTGCTTTTACAACCCATACGCCACGTCCCTCATGGTACTCAGAGTTTGGACGATATTTTTTGTACTCGGTCAGACGGGCACGGTTTACTTCTTTGATCTCTTTTAATGCAGCTACATCGATTCCGTCTGGATCGTAAACCCATCCGTTGGAGTCAGAGCAGGTGAGAACTTTCACACCAAGCTGAGTAGCTTTCTCGATTGCATAGATTGCAACGTTTCCGGAACCGGATACACAAGCGGTCTTGCCTGCGATGTCGATGCCGTTCAGTTTCAGCAGCTCCTGGGTCAGGTACAGCAGTCCGTATCCGGTAGCCTCTGTTCTTGCTAAAGATCCGCCGTAGCTTAAACCTTTACCAGTCAGAACGCCTTCGTATACGCCGCGGATTCTCTTGTACTGTCCGAACATGAAGCCGATCTCTCTTGCGCCTGTTCCGATGTCACCAGCCGGTACGTCGGTGTCTGCGCCGATATATTTGCAAAGCTCTGTCATAAAGCTCTGGCAGAATGCCATGATCTCTCTGTCAGATTTTCCTTTCGGATCGAAGTCAGAACCACCTTTACCTCCGCCGATCGGAAGGCTGGTCAGTGAGTTTTTGAATACCTGCTCGAATCCCAGGAATTTGATAATACCAATATTTACAGAAGGATGCAGACGGATTCCTCCTTTGTAAGGTCCGATTGCACTGTTAAACTGTACACGATATCCGGTGTTTACATGAGCCTGTCCTTTATCGTCTACCCACGGCACACGGAATTTGATCTGACGCTCTGGCTCTACCATTCTCTCCAGAAGAGCGACTTTTCTGTATTTTTCCTCGTTTGCCTCGATAACCGGACGAAGAGATTCCAGAACCTCTTTGACTGCCTGATGGAATTCCGGCTCAGCTGGGTTTTTTGCAACTACGGACTCAATAACCTCATCTACGTATGACATGTTAGTTTCCTCCTTGAAATTTCTCCCTTAATGTAGTGCAGAAAGATTTCTTTAAAAGATCCATCTGCGGTTCTCATCAGCCTTAAAGCGTGGAGAAAATCATTTCCGCACTCTCTCGCGTCTCCGGTGGATTCTCCCGTCCTCCGGATCACTTAATTTTATAAGGTCAACGATTGGTTGATATTATAGCATAAAATATCCGGTTTTTGCAATATTTCACGCAAAAAATTCCTAATAAATCATGATTTTGTAGCGTTTTCTAATATTTACCCAGTATTTTTGTCGATTTTGTATATTTTTACCGAAAGTACTATAAAATTTCGCGTGCTGATTCTTTAGAAAATAAAGATTAGCGGCAGTTTTTTGTTTTTATATTAGGTGTTTTCGATTTTTTCTTCACGCTCCAGCCAAAGGTTCCCTGCTTTTTCCCGATTCCAAAGTACTCTCCGTGGGAATACACAATCGGTTTCGCGCGGTTCAGATCGAAGCGGCCGCGCTCATCCATGTATGCCTCATCCGCATGGACAGCCACAACTTTTGCAAGAAACATGTGATGCGAGCCCAGTTCGAGCACCTGCTCCACTTTACACTCGATATTAACCGGCGACTCCCCGATCATCGGTGCGGAAATCTCCTCCGCCTCGACTTTCGTCAGCTTCATCTCTTTGAACTTATCCACATCTCTTCCCGAGCGCACGCCGCAGTAGTCGGTCGCATAGCAGAGGTCCTCCGTCGTCAGGTTGATGACGAACGCACCGCTCTCTTTGATCATCTGATAGCTGTAGCGTTCCGGCCGCACCGAGATCGATACCATCGGAGGATTCGTACACACCGTGCCGGCCCAGGCAACGGTGATGATGTTGTCCTCCCCGTTCTTTCCGCGCACCGACACCATGACCGCCGGCAGCGGATACAGCATATTTCCCGCTTTCCATGTCTGTTTTCCCATTCTTATTTCTTTCCTTTCCTCTTTTTCACCCTTTTATGACCGAAAAAAGCGTGCCCCGGATCTGTTTTCAGGCCCGGAACCACGCTTTTTTATTTTTTCTGTTTTTACTGATTCTGCAGCGCCATCATAAATGCCGGAATCAGCTGTTTCTTTCTCGACACAACACCCTTCAGCTCGCAGCTGACCTCGTTGACCGGAAGATCTTCAAAAGCTTTTTCGATGACTTCCTTTGCCCCGCTTCCATAATACAGAAGCTCTGTAGATTCTTCTATAATATTGGTCAGCATAAAGAATACCATCTCGATGCCGTGTTTTCCGCACTCGCTTTCCATCTGCGGCAGAAGCTGTTCCTTGATGGATTCCAGCTCGCCCGCATCGAGGGATGTAATCTGGCCGACACCAAACGTAACATCGCCCATGATAAATTTTTTGAAATCCTGGTAGAAAATCTCCTCCGGAGATTTATCCTTCAGATTGCTTCCTGCGCGGAACATTTCGGATGCAAACTCCGGAATGCTGATTTCGGCAATACCCGCCAGAGCCTCTGCTGCCGCTTTATCAAGCATCGTGCAAGTCGGCGAACGGAACATCAGCGTATCCGAAATAATTGCTGCGCAAAGCAAGCCGGCAATATTCGGTGCAATGTCAAGTCCTTTTTCCTGATAAATCTGATACATAATCGTTCCCGTACAGCCGACCGGCTCATTGCGGAACATAACCGGCGCCATCGTCTCCAGCGATCCAAGACGGTGATGGTCTATAATTTCCAGTATTTCTGCCTCTTTTACATTGTCGACAGCCTGCGACTCCTCGTTGTGATCAACAAGAATCAGTTTCTTTCCGGCGTTTCCAATCAGATTCCGGCGGGAAATCGTTCCCACATATTTTCCTTTTTTATTCAGAATCGGGAAATCACGGTGTCGCTGGTTTTTCATCACCTCTTTGATATCATCCAGGAAATCCTCTGTGGAAAATGTAATTAAATTGCTTCTTCGCATCAAATACTTGACCGGGATACTCTGGTTGATCAGACGTGCAATCGTATACGTATCATGTGGACTGCTGATAATAACACAGCACTTTTCCTCTGCAAATTTCTGAATTGTTTTGGTAACCTTTGCACCAAGTCCGACAATAATACAGCTGGCATCCATCTCGATTGCACAGAGCTGATCCTCTGCACGGTTTCCAAGAATCACCAGGTCATTTTTATCAATATAGTTTTCCATCGTGTCCGGATGGAACGCTCCGACAACAACCTTTCCCTCGATAAAATAACCATGTTCATTTCCGACAATAACCGAACCATCCAACGTATCCGCGATACTGCGGTATTGCGTCCTTGCCAGTGACATGACATGGCTGTCATAAGAATCCATATAGGATTCCGCGATATCACTGACCGTGATCACGCCCTGCAGATCATTGTCCGGCGAAGTAATTGGCAGTGTGACTACATTGTTGTTTTTCATCATGGAATACGCTTTTTTCACGGAAATCGTACCCGGCACGCTCGGCACCTCGTGAATTTCAATTTCCTTTACCTGCGTTCCCGCATTCGGCAGGTAGCCCGGCGCACGCACCCC
>ULVN01035735.1_pt1 | contig 10372 bp, 6 predicted proteins | sample 1959491 | NCBI WGS metagenome assembly ULVN01 (sample SAMEA4835787, study PRJEB28245) | human gut metagenome | biome: gut microbiome; material: fecal sample | place: Denmark | collected 2008 | reverse complement strand
CCCGTAAAATAAGGAAAGTTCAAGAAATCTCTCCACAAATTTTGATTTATTATTTTCAAAATATAAATATAGTCTGTCACATTTACAATCCGAATTTTCTTTATACCAATTGACCTGTTGCTCTTCACTGCACAGTATTCGGAATGATGTATTAGTCTGATTTGTTTCTTTAAAATCTGAGTTTAATCTATTTTGTGGCAGATAAGATATTTTAAAATTCCCATAATCCCCGGCAAATTTATTTAATATCTCATCACTTGTCAGCCATATATTTTCATCATATATTTCATTAGATTTAAGATAAGCTTCCAAATAATCAGCAAAGCCTCTATAGCTCTTCGGACTAATGCCAGTACCCAACGTGGTATATGTCTTTGAACCATTCTGTTCTATTACTTTAATGTCGCCATTTCTATCATAGAATTCCCTGCCTGTAACATTGCCGCCACTCACATTCTCCGAACAATACTTATATCCGTATTTGTTGTAATAATCTATTCTATATACCGTATTATTCCTGTCAATCCACTCAACTCTGCTGACCATTCTTTTCTCTATAGGATTCTTAAAATAGATGTTTGCCTTTTTGGTTTTATTATCATATATAGCACCATTTAGCCCATCAGCACGAACGCTCCAATATTGAGGGATATCTATAAATGCATAATAAAGTTCTTTCTCCTTAAGCATATCGTTTTTTTCAGATATACCGCAAAACAAATCTATAGCTTCTATTGTTTTACATTCTTTGAATCCCACGTTTTCTATCAGTTCTATTATATTTTTTTCAGTCTTATCCAATTCATCAGTAATAAAAATCATAGACCAAATCCACCCTCTGTATAATGTAAAAACCTCTGTGTTATAAAATAATTCTCACCATTTTCTAATCCGGCATTTGCAAGTATTTCTAATCCATTACCATCGTCCGCATCCGCTGAAACTATATAAACTGTGCTATCATCACAGATAATCTCATTCTCTTTTAAATGCTCATGCCATTCACAGCTATCGAAATTTCTGTTTAATAGCCTCATTGCATTCCTTATAGAGCTGTTCTCTCCACCATAGAATACGAGTCGTATATTGTTTTGAGTAGTTTTTTTTAACAGCTTCTCCAGCATACCTGTTCTATCCACAATTCTCCCCATAGATCTACTCAATAAGTCATCCTCCATCTGTTCTCCCCATGGGGTTCTCAGTATTGTGAAATAGTAGGCTCTGTCAATTTCATTATTTGTATGCAGCATCAACAGGGTTGCAGCATAATGATATATTTTTTTCTCTGCTTTCTCATTATTTTTTCTTGCCTCATCAATAAAATAATTCCATTTCTCATCTACCATTAAGGTTTTTCTGCTGAATATGGCATTTAAAGCATCCTGGTCAGGAAGCCATGTTTGGGAATTAGCTTTCAGATAATCCATAACCTGTTGAAATAAACTACCATTTTTCCTGATATTTTCAAGATTCATGCAAAGAACACCCGCATTAAAATATCTGTCACGACTTGTCTGCCCTGCTGCTACAGCGTATGGAGTTCCCCAATTTCCTATTGTCGAACAATCCGGAGCTGCCGCCAGACAGTAATTATCTATATTTAGGTTCCATAATTCTTCAATATCTGTATTTACAAACAAATCAGAGTCCAAATATATTATTTTTTTCAAATCCGGCATAATATCCGGCAACATAATTCTGAACATTGTTCCAATTGTAAATCTATTCATTGAATCAGCCAATGAACCAAAGATGTCTGGATTAAAATGATGAAATTCTATGCCGTTTCCACTATTATCAGCAATAAGACTCAGCTTATTTTTATTCATTTCATTCAATGTGTCATCATGTAATATATGAAAAACTATTGGTGCTTTTGTATTTTCAACAATGGATTGCATCGTTGTTCCAGTCCAGACACTGTAATTTCCATCCTTATCATGTATACCAAGACAGATATGTATTGCATTATCTAAAAAGCATACATTATCCATTTTTTTCGCAGTTACCCTCAGCTTTGACATTCTTTTCAATACCGCATCATCTGAAAAAGCCCTCACATATGGATTATTAAATATATCCGGTTCGCTCTTTAAGAACTCTTCTTTGCAAATATCCAATTCTTTTTTTAGGAAATTTTCTATTCTATTGTATGACTCAAGATATTGATGCCATAACAAAAATGACTGGATCTCACAATAACACTGCTCAATTACATTTCCCAGTTCTGCTTTTCTACTTTGAATAGCCCTCCTTATATGATCCATAATAATCTTAGCATCCCGGATCTTTGCATTGCTAATTTCAGAACGTATAATGCCCTCTGTGTTCTCAAAGTAATAGTATAATGTCGATTGCACCTTACAATATTTATTTGCAAGCAATACACAAAGCATGGAAAAATGCGTATCCTCATAATATACATCTTCTATAAATCTTAGATTATGTTCTCTTATGAATTTGGTCGAGTATAGCTTTGCCCATGCTGTTACATTAGTAAATCCGGTCAGACCTATAATGAGATTTTTCCTATTATCAACATTATCTAAATCAAGCCTTTGAATTTCAAAATCATTTACTTCTAATACATTTGGCTTATCTGCTTTAAAACACGATACACCACACTGTGCCACATCATAATCATCCTCTGTCATTCTATCATGCAGCACCCTAAGCATATCCGGATGCACATAATCGTCCGCATCCACAAATGTGATATATTTGCCGGTGCAGATATCCATTCCCAGATTACGTGCACCGCCACACTTTCCTTTTTTCTGTATTTTAAGAGATATAACATTCTCCGGGTATTTTCTTTGTAAGGATTCTAATACAGACCATGTATTGTCTGTCGATAAATCATCTATGAGTATCACTTCGAGATTTTCAAAACCATATGTCTGGCTGTAAATTGAATCGAAGCATCTCATAATATATTTTTGCACATTGTAGCATGGAATAATTACTGATATCTTGTCTTTACCATTCATAACATTTTCTCCATAATATATAAAATAATCAAATTAAATCTTCCTCTAATTATGTAACAGCACCTTGCAGCTTTTCCAACTAATTTGTACTATTCCCTTTACAACTCACAAACTATACTGTTCACATGACATTTCTCTGCGGCTCTCGGATTTTTCTTTGCGAACTGGCGGTTGATTCTCTTTTTCACTATCTCGCAGTCCTCACGCTTTAATCCGATTAGCATGATAAGAAACTGCACCTTTCCATACGAGGTATATATGTCACTGTAGCGGATTGATTCACCGACGCACTTCTTGAGCTGCCTTGAATACTTGTTCATCTTTGTCTCGCCCTGTACCTGTCTGCCTTCCTCGTCCTCCAGAGTACAGAGCATGAGATATACAGGTACCCTTGTGCGCTTCATAATACGGATGGACGCCTGGTATATTCCCTTGAATACCGGATAGCTGCAGAAATATCCGCCTCTTTCCGTTTCCTCCTGCTCGTTCATGCCCTCCTGGATGTTTTCCAGTATCTCATGTGCATGATTCATCTGATTACTGTATTTCTCAAGGATTTCCAAGAGTCTTGAAGATGGATAAATACCACACTCCCTGAGATAATAGTCCACGACATCCGTGTATAACTCTTCCGCCTCATCATAGCGCCTGGTCTCTACCATCGCCTCCATGATGAGCTCCTCCCACTCATTGAACGGGTCGACCTTTGCCGCATATACTCCGATCTTCTCCAGTCCCTTGAATTGTTTTCTCTTTCGCAGTATGTACGCAGCTTCATTTATGATTTTCTCAAACATGGTGTGATAGCGTCTGGCCTCCTGTGCTATCCACGTCTCGCCTGTATATGCCGCCAAAAACTCTCCCTTGTACAGATATAGTGCTTTTACGTACAGCTCAAGCATATTGTCTTCTATTTCCTTTATCCGCTCATCACACACTGTCTCTGCACTCTCCGGTTCCTGTGGCATCTGCTTTTCCAGTGCACAGGCCTCGTTATAGAGCTTCTCAAACTCTGCTGCATCCTCTTCTATCTCTATATCCGGAGTCCAGTAATATATGCCTCCCTCCAAATATATGAGGTTCTTTCCCGGCAGTCCGAGCTGTGCGAGCTTTTGCTTTGTCTTGTATACAATAACTCTTAGTGCCGTGTGAGGTGCATCTATATCACGCTCACCGATTACTATTTCCTCGAGCTTATCCTTTGCTATTCCGCAGTCAGAATAGTGTATCAAAGCCTGCATCATGCGGTTGAACTGGCTTTCCTTATGCATTTTTTCCGCCACAAATGGTGCTCCGTTATAGTCCATTCTGAAATTGCCAAACATCTGTACCTTGATTTTATGCGTCATAGGTGCCTCTCTTCCCGAGTTTTATAAACCTGCTTATTATAGAATTCATATTATCATTGACTCATATATTCAGCTAGTTTTTAACTAAACAAATTAATCTAATTATCATTATACATCAATTCCGCGCATGGCAATAACAACGACAATTTACACAAAAAGTGTCAAAACTCGTACTTGACAAATCGTAAGATATATGATAGCTATTCGAAGCCAGAAATAAAAAAAGATCCTGCAAGAAAATCTCACAGGATCCGGCTATTTCTGATATATTAAATCAGATATGTTAAATCAAATATTAAATTAGAAAATAGCATTTACAATTGTTGAACCAATGGCTGTTGCAAGGAATGCCAGTCCACACACGAGTGGAAGCTTATTGTCATCCTCTTCTATTGCCCTTACTCCAAAGAATATGCTTACATATCCTACTACACCCGCAAATGTATGCAGCCAGCTGCTCACATTGCCAAAGAACTGGAATGGGATTATGTCGATGATTGCTGCAACAAGGATAATCGGAAGGTATACTGCATCATACAGACATGCTGCTGAAAGTGTCTGTGCAAATGTCACCTTTTTATCCTTCTGCACTGCGTTTAATACAACCAGAATGACTGCTGCCAGGATGAGTACTCTCACTGCCTCTCCTACGATTCCTGAGAAGATTCCCTCAAAGAAGCTCGCCGGGTAAAATGAGAATCCAAAGCCGCCTATGCTGCCAATTACGCTTGATAACAGATATACTACAGACAGCACTACCTCTACTATGGCAAATAAGCCAATAAATATAAACCCTGATGCCATATTTGCATTCTTTACAAAGTCTACTGCAGCCTGTGCCGGCTTCTTAACAAGACCCTTGTAGAATGTGATGATAGATGCCACATTCTTGTCATTCTGCAGCTGCTGTCCTGCTGCACTCACCTGCTGTGTGAAGTTATCAAATGCCTGCGACTGTGCATTGCCCTGTGGCTGTCCGTTGAACTGTCCCTGTGCACTGCCCTGTGGCTGTCCGTTGAACTGTCCCTGTGCGCTGCCCTGCGGCTGTCCGTTAAACTGTCCCTGCTGTGCTGCATTATCTGCCTGTGCATTGTTGTCCTGTGTCTGATTTGGTGCCTGTGGCTGTGCCTGCTGACGACATGTGCATACCTCATCATCAGCTAACTGCCTGCCACAATTTGTACAGTATTTCATAACTGAAACCTCCTTAAAATAATTAATAAACTGCTGATAATTATATTAGCATTTCGGATATATAATAGCAATATTTATTTGATATTTATTTCATATTATATTATGATTATTTATAATCATTCACATTCTACAGAGGAATAAACATGCCACAAACACTTAATATAGCTGTATGCGAGGACGAAGCTGCAGAGACCGTGCTGCTTTGTGATATTCTCAACCACAGCGATATCCAAAATACATACACTGTCTTTACGGATGCAGATTCTTTTCTTGCCTCATATGAGTACGGAAAGTATGACCTGCTGCTCATGGATATATACATGAAAGATTCCATGACCGGCATAGAGGCAGTCTCCATAATCCGCGAGACAGATGCCGATATCCCGGTTGCTTTCATCACGACAAGCACGGAGCATGCCTTGGAAAGCTACAGGCTGTCTGCCATCGGATATATCGAAAAGCCGGTTTCTGCAGCTGAGCTAAGTAACATTCTTCACCTTGCCATGCTGAAGAAATCAGATGCCCCGTCTCTTTATGTGAAGAGAAACAAGAGTATGGAGAGGCTTGCCCTTTCTGATATCATGTACATAGAGCAGAGAGCCAGGCAGATTTTCATACATTTAAAAGAAAATGAGGAAATCAGCTGCTATGAGAAGCTTTCAGATCTTTCAGATCAGCTGCCCGCTGAGCTGTTTTTTCTGCCGCACAAAAGCTACGCGGTAAACCTGTCGTATGTCACACGCATTGATACTTCACTCAAATGCTTCGTGATGGCCGATGACACAAATATCCCTATCAAGAGAGAGCTCTCCGGCAAAGCCAAAAAGGCTCTGGAGAGATACTACTTTGATCACACCAGAGGGCTTAAATAAGGCACTTTCCTATTGATTTGATATGAGCTAGACTGTCAAAAGTAATACACTGCAAGGAGCCCGGATTATGAAAAAAATTAGCGCTATACGAAATATTCCCTATCTGACAATTATACTGCTTACACTGATTTGCATACTGCTTCTTTCCTCAAAAAACATGATTATGAGCCAGGCGAGCTATCCTGAAGCCACTATCGTAAGCTCTGCATATGCCGTAGTGGAAGGCTCGGATTCAGATAAAGAAGAAATCACATTTCCACATACCTTTAAGCACCTTTCGCCGCGCACACATGTCACCGTCACCACACATATCAACCTGAACAAGGATGATCCAATCTACATAAAAACTGTCTATTCCCCTGCGAAGGTCTATCTGGACGATGACCTCATATATGAGTTTGGCAGGGCCGAAAACTATCCATCCTATATGAAGGATCCCGCAACCGAGGGGTACCTGATAGGCACTGACGGTCATTCAGGTGATACAGAGCTTCGCATAGAGTATCTGTCTCCTGTTACCAGAAGCTCGCTTACGGTATATTCTCCTATCTACGGAGCATACAAATCCTTATTTTTCACTCTGTTAAAGCTGAATAAATGGTCATTCTTTATAGCACTGCTTGAGCTTGCCGCAGGTGTTTTGTTTATATTTATCTCACTAATGCTTTTATACTACGATAAAGAGGTTTGCAAGATGATATTTCATTTTGGATTCTTCTCACTCATGGCCGGCATGTGGTCTATCGGCGAGTGCAACTACACAGGTGTCATAGTCAAAAACCCTACACTGCTGTATCTGTGTGCTTTTATAGGGCTTTTCTCGCAGATGATTCCGCTGCTGTATTTCTGCAGGCTTGCAGTTGGTTTTAAGAATGACAAGCCAATTATAGCTATCGCGAAGCTCCTCACCGTGCTTGACCTTGTCGCTTGTGTCTTACAGCTTAGCGGTACGGTTGCACTATCCCAGAGCATGTACGTGTTCCATGTCATTCTGCCTCTCATACTTTGCTTCCTGACTGCATACATCATCCTTGAGGCTGTTCGTAGCCAAAACAGCAGGGCAAAACGGCTGATGGTTCCGGTATTCATACTGGCACTTGCTTCATGTGCTGAGATAATCAATTATCATTTAAAATTTGTGGCCTCATTGTCATTACTGTACCAGATTGGAACTCTGCTTTTCATTATAATCATGGGAATTATAATGGGGCTTAATATAAGCGATATGCTCATGATAAAACGTGAGAATGAAAGACTCATATTCGATATGAATCTCCTTGAGCATTCCCTGTTGGAGCAGAAGAAATATAATTCGCTCATCACAACAAACGAACAGCTTTTTAAGAAGCAGCGTCACGATCTGCGTCACCAGCTGGTTGCAATAAAAGGCCTCGCAAACACTGAAAATAAACAGCTAAATGAATACCTGGATGCCCTGATCCACAGCATACCATCTGCGCCTGCAAGCTATTGCGAAAACAGGGTAGTCAATTCCATTCTGTCATACTATAGTGCCATATGCAGAAATGAAAATATCGCTCTTGAGACAAAGCTTATTGTTCCGGAAACCGATGATGCGGCCTTGGACAATGACCTGTGCCTGGTATTTGGAAATCTGATAGAAAACGCTATAGAAGCCTGCAGACGCATGGATACTTCTGATTCTTTGAACGAGAAATCATCGCACTTTATCCGACTGCATGCCCACGTACACTATAAGACACTTATTATTACTATGGACAACAGCTTTGACGGACATGTTACCATCCAAAACGGAAAATACCGTTCTTCTAAGAGGGACGACTATGGTATAGGTCTGTCATCCATCCGCTCTGTTGCCGGCAAATATGATGGTGACGTTGCATTTGAAGCAGCTGATGGTGTATTTCAGTCATCAGTATACCTTCAAATATATAAATGACACACTAAAATCATTAATTTATATTAATGCTTCATACCTAAATTTCATTTTCAGAGCCCAACTAACTTATTGTATATAATGTATACATATGCTATAATAATAAAAGAATTTTGTGCATTATACACATATGGAGTTTTAATTTATGATAGAACACACGATATACAAGGAATTTATTGATAAAATTTCAGAATTATCAGACGGGATATATCCTATCATCACCGACCTGGATAATGACTTATCATACGTACCGGATAAGACAGCTGATTTTTTCGGCTTTGAAGCCGGCGAGCATACCTGCTTCTTTGAACAGCTGAGCTCTTGTGTCAACGACGTTGACCTGCCGGAATATAAGCAGGAAATCCGCTATCGCTTAAATGGCGAAAAACCGGATGATATATTTTATGTCCGCATGGGAAAGCATACCAAAGAATATATGATGGGATTTTATTCTGATATTTTTACCGGTGATGACGGACACCGCTACCATGTCCTCGTGCTCAGAAACGAAAATACCCTTCCGGATATCGACCCATATACATATCTTTATGGTCAGTCAAAGTTTGAAAGAGACATCAACGGCTATATCATGGAAAACAGGTCTGTAGCCATAATCGAGGTGGAGATAGGTCATATAGATGAGTTCAATATACTGTATGGTTCCAATTTCAACACTGCAATCCAGCGTGAGCTTGCGCTCAAGTTCATCGACATGATGGATGGCAGCACCGCTACCTACTATATGAATAATTGCAAGTTTGTATTTGTGGTAAAGGAAGCAGACCGTGCCTTGGCCAAGGCCTTCTATCAAAAAATTGCCGATACAATAAAGTCCATGTATTTCTTTAAATGCTTTAAATTTGAGTTTGATATATATGCTGCGTGTCTGATTCTCAAGGATTATGATGGTGATACCTCAACTGTCATCAGCAAGGTGGAATACACTCTAGACCGCGCGAAGGAGCTTCACAGCCCTGATTTGTTATTTTTCAATGATATGGTCAGGTTCAATGGCAGCTCGCATATAGATATCATGAAAATCATTCATCAGTCGGTTATCAATAGCTGTGATGGCTTTTTTGTAGAGTTTCAGCCCATTGTAAAGGCTTGCAATGGTGAAATAATGGGTGCTGAGGCTCTGGTGCGCTGGAAAAAGGAGCCTTTTGGCACGGTGCCACCCGGACTGTTTATCGACTGGCTTGAGGATACCCCGGCTATGTATGAGCTAGGAAATTATATCATGAGGACTGCAATAAGCTCAGCCAGTGAATTTGCAAAGATAAAACCGGGCTTTTTCATCAATGTAAATGCATCCTCAGAACAGCTTGAAAAGGAAAACTTTGTAAAAGATACTCTGGCAATTCTTAAAGAGTATGATTTTCCACCTTCACAGCTGTGGATAGAGATTACAGAGCGATGCAGAGATCTGCCTATATCTATGATAAAGAAAACCGTCACTGCATTCAGGGAAGCCGGAATCCACATCACTATGGATGACTATGGCACAGGAAGCTCTTCATCTCAGATGATGCTTGAACTTCCTGTAGAGGGTATCAAGATAGATATGTTCTTTGTTAAAGACATTCTCGAGGAGAAAAAGAAGCAGGCACTTGTAATCGGAATGATTAATTTTGCCAATGCCGCAGACTTAAGGATATGTATTGAAGGCATAGAAAATGATAGCCTTGAGAGCTATCTCAGGCAGTTCGACGTCACCTGTTTTCAGGGCTATCACTACTCTAGGCCTATCTGTCAGGATGAGCTCATGAAGCTTCTTATAAAGCCATAGCCCTGGATATTACTCAAGATTTTCCTTAAATACTGTCAGTGCTCCATTTTTCTTTAAAATCAGCATGACAATTGCTGCCACTATGCTTCCGGCCACTGTAGAGATAAGGAATGGCACTATGTATATAAACATGCCTTCCGGCTGAATAAGCATCACGTATTTTGCAAGAGGATACGCTGCCAGACCTCCGAGTATGCCTGTGCCAAGCGCCTCTGCAATACATGTCGGTATGATTTTTTTGCTGAATCTGTACATCAGTC
>ULVN01074560.1_pt1 | contig 10374 bp, 11 predicted proteins | sample 1959491 | NCBI WGS metagenome assembly ULVN01 (sample SAMEA4835787, study PRJEB28245) | human gut metagenome | biome: gut microbiome; material: fecal sample | place: Denmark | collected 2008 | reverse complement strand
GACGTGGCCATCGACGCGGCGGACGTGGTGCTGATGAACAGCAGCCTGCCGGACGTGCCCGCCGCCATCCGGCTCAGCCGGGCCACCCTGCGGAACATCCACGAGAACCTGTTCTGGGCATTTTTCTACAATGCCATCGGCATACCCCTGGCCGCCGGGGTGTTCATCCCCCTGGGGCTGACGCTGAATCCTATGTTCGGCGCGGCAGCCATGAGCCTTTCCAGCTTCTGCGTGGTGTCCAACGCCCTGCGGCTGAATCTGTTCAAGCTCCGGGATAACCGGCACGATCATAAGAGAACCAATCATCTGAACAACGAAATCAAGGAGGAACAAGCTATGGAAAAGACACTGGAGATCAAGGGCATGATGTGCCCCCACTGCGAGGCCACCGTTCGCACCGCCCTGGAGGCTCTGCCCCAGGTTCAGGAGGCTCAGGTGAGCCACCAGACCGGCACCGCTGTGGTGACCCTCACCGGCCCGGTGGAGGACGACATCCTGCGCCGCACCGTGGAGGACAAGGGCTACACTGTCACCGCCATCCGGTAAACGGACAAAATAAATGCACGGCCGCGGCCGTGCATTTATTTTTTTCTTTTGCCAGTCAGCACTGGATCAGACGGATCACCGCTTGTCGCGGTCGTAGGACACCACCACACGGCGGTTGGGCTCCGAGCCAATAGAGTAGGTATTGACACCGGGGACATCCTGCAGGGCGGCGTGGATCACATGGCGCTCATAGGCATTCATGGGCTCCAGAGTGACGCTGCGGCGATACCTGGTGACCTTGGCAGCCACCTTGCGGGCCAGAGACTCCAGGCTCTGTTCCCGCTTGGCCCGGTAATTCTCGGCATCCACATGGACGCGGATGCGCTTTTCCCGGCCGGAATTGACGGCGTAGTTGGTCAGCTGCTGGATAGCGTCCAGGGTCTCGCCCCGGCGGCCAATCAGCTGGCCCAGCTTCTGTCCCTCCAGCACCACACTATAGCGGCCCTTTTCCGTCTCCGTGACCTGCACCTGGGCAGGGCTGTCCATATGCTCCAGCAGGCCCGTCAGGAACTCGGTAATGCGCCGGGCGTTGTCGTCCGGGACAGACTGCTCCGGGGCGGCAGCGGGGGCCTGGGCAGCCTTGGGAGGCTCAGGAGCCTTGACGGGAGCCTTGGGAGGCTCCGGCTTCCTGGTCTTGGGCTGCTCCGGCTTGGGCTGGGGGATGGGCTCCGGCTTCTTTTCCGGCTGGACCAGCGCGGCGGGAGCCTCCGGCTCCTCCTGGCCATAGGTCACGCGGACCCGGGCAGGGCTGCTGCCAATGCCCAGAAAGCCGCTTTTGGCCCGCTCCAGAATCTCAACGGACACGTCATCGCGGTCCATATGCAGCTGTTCCAGCGCTTTGCGGATGGCCTCGTCCTCGGTCTTGCCCGTTACGTCGATATAACTCATAGACAAAACTCCTTAGTCATCATTGTAATGGCTTTCGTTGTAGGCCCGGCCCCGTGCATAGGGACGCTGGCCCACGCGGCCACTTTCGTTGGTGCCGGGATTCTTTTTCTTCTCGCCAGAGGACTGCTTTTTCTTGCCCTGCTGGTTATTCTGCTTCTTGCCGCCGTTGTAGGAAGCCTGCTGCTGTGCCATCAGCTCCTTCTGCTTCTGGTACTTGGCATAGCGCTTTTCACGGGCGGCCTTTTCCTTCTCGGTCTCCTCGCGGTCCAGCTTCTTGTTGAAATACTTATTCAGGGTCAGCTCCTGGATCAGGGAGAAGGCGGAGTTGGCAATCCAGTATACGCACAGAGCGGAGGGCAGAATATAGCCCATCCACAGGCTCATCAGGGGCATCATGTACATCATGGTCTTGGCGGACCCGTTGGGGGTAGAACCATTGGTGCGCATGGTGATGAGGCTCATGGCGAACTGGATGCCGGCGGAAATGATGGGCAGCAGCAGCGCGCCCCAGACGGGCCAGCCGCCGCCGGGGAACTGGCTGAACAGAGAGGACGGCTGAGCCGCCAGGTCAATGTGCAGGAAGTTGTAGTTCAGGTCGATGAGGCCGTCGAACTTCCCGGCGAAATCCGCCCAGTGCTCGTGGATGAACTTGGCCAGATAAATCTGTTCATACGCCTGACTGCCCTCGGCCGCAGTGAAGCCCAGGGTGCCGGCCAGGGTGGTGATCTCCGCGATCACCGACTCGGACAGGCTCATAAAATACCGCAGAGGCACACGGATGATATAGTACAGGGCGATCAGGATGGGGAAGGGGATCATGGACCACAGGCAGCCGGACATGGAGTTGATGCCCTCTTTCATGTACAGCTCCTGCATGGCCTCCTGCTGACGCTGCTGGTTGTTGGCGTAGCGGGTCTGGATATCCTTGATCTTGCCCTGCATGCGGTTCATGCGCAGCATGCTCTTCTTGCTCTTGAGCTGGAAGGGCAGCAGCACCAGCTTCACCACCAGGGTGAACAGGATCAGAGCCACGCCATAGGACCCGGTCCAGCTGTAGAACAGCCGGGTCAGGAAGGCAAAGGGCACACAGATATAGTATCCGAGCTTTGCAAACATGGGATAGTTTCCTCCGTATTTTGTTGGGTGGGAAAAACGGGGTTTTCAGGGAACGGGATCATACCCGCCTTTGTGGAAGGGATTGCATCGCAGAAGGCGCCGCAGCGCCAGAAAGCCGCCCCGCAGAGGGCCGTATTTCTCCACCGCCTGCAGTGCGTATTCCGAGCAGGTGGGGATATAGCGGCAGCGGGGCGGAAACAGGGGAGACATAGCCGTCTGGTAAAAGCGGATCATCCGCAGGATGGCCCGCTTCATGACGGGTCCTCCCGCAGCAGGTCCAGCTGCTCCAGCAGACGCAGATAGGTGCGGTCCAGCTTCTGATAATCCGTTTCCACGGCCCGGACCCGGGCCACCACGATCAGGTCGTAGCCCGGGAGCATTTTCGCCTTGTTCAGTCGGTAGATCTCCCGAATGCGGCGCCGAACGCGGTTGCGCACCACGGCGCAGCCCAGCTTCGTACTGACGGAAACGCCCAGGCGGCTATGGCCCCGGCGGTTCCTCTGGCAGTAAATCACCAGCTGCGGCGAAACCGCCGATTTTCCCTTGCGGTAAATGCGGCGGAATTCGTAATTCTCTTTTACCGTGACGGCTGAATCCATGAAAACAAGCACCTTCTCCGCCGGTGCGGCGGCTGAAATGAGCATAGGCCAAAAGGGACGGCAGTTTTCCCATCCACCGTCCCTGGTCTATCCTTTATGCGCGATGCACTTTCCGCGACCTCAATGGGTCAGGCGAGCGCGGCCCTTGGCGCGGCGGCGGGCCAGAACCTTACGGCCGTTGCTGGTGGCCATTCTCTTGCGGAAGCCGTGCTCCTTGGAGCGCTGGCGCTTCTTGGGCTGATAGGTACGGAACATTGCATGACACCTCCATTTTGTAAGATCCGGCGGCAGAGCAAGGCTGCCGCACATACTCGACGGCGGGCAGGGGACTTGTCCCCGGCGGCCGCAGTTGACAGGTTGGATGCCGCAAAACGGCATGGTAAACATTATACAGATTTTCCGGCCCCCTGTCAACAGAAATCTGCATTTTCCACGAAAGAGCCGCATTCTGCCGCCGGGCGCCGGTTTTGGGCAAGAAATCCTGTTATATCTCCCACAAAATAGCGCATATTTGCCGGTTTCTGTATAGCAGCCCGGAAAAATTTTTATACTTAGTATTAGTATATGTGTGGACTTTTCCGGGGCCGTTTGATATAATAAGAGGTGTATTTTTGCCTGAAACAAAGAGAGAAAATCGCATGACCAGCGGGAAAGGGGCGCTTTCATTGAATTCAATCGCAGACGTGTGGAAAAACGTACTGGACCGGCTGAGGTCCCAGCTGTCCGAGACCACCATCAATACCTGGTTCGACGAGGTGGATGTGGTGACCATGGAGGACTCCGCCTTTGTGCTGCATTGCAGCAACGCCTTCAAAAAGAGCACCATTGAGGCACGCTTTATGAGCCACATCAAGGCCGCACTGAAGGATATTTTTTCCTCGGATCTGGAGGTAAAGATCCTGGACGATCAGCAGCTGTCCGCCTATCACGGGGTGGCTCCGGACCGGCCCGGCTCCCTTCTGGAGTCCGACGCCTTTACCTTCGGCACCTATGTGGTAGGGCCCCAGAACAAGATGGCCTATGCCGCCGCCCGCGCCGTGGCGGAAAAGCCGGCGGAGCACTATAACCCCCTGTTTATCTATGGCGACTCCGGCCTGGGCAAGACCCATCTGCTGTATGCCATTGCCCACCAGGTCCGCTCCCGCCAGCCGGATGCCCGCATCGTATACATCAAGGGCGACGATTTCACCAACGAGCTGATCGCCTCCATCCGGGAGGGAAAAAATGCGGAGTTCCGGGAGAAATACCGTCAGACCACCCTGCTGCTGGTGGACGATATCCAATTCATCGCCGGAAAAAAACAGACCCAGGAGGAGTTTTTCCATACCTTCAACACCCTGTATGAATCCGGGCGGCAGATCGTTCTGACGTCGGACCGTCCGCCCAGGGAGATGACCCAGCTGGAGGACCGACTTCAGACCCGGTTTGAATGGGGTCTGATGGTGGATGTGGCCCCCCCGGACTTCGAGACGAGACTGGCCATCATCAAAAACAAGGCTGCCCTGCTGGGAGTGCAGCTGCCCGACGATATCAGCAGCTTTATCGCGGAAAATCTCACCGCCAACGTTCGACAGATCGAGGGCGCCCTGAATAAGCTGCTGGCCTATCGGGATCTGCTGGGCAACCAGGTGGACGGTGAGGCCGTCAGCCGTGCCGTGAAGGATATGCTGAAAAAGTACAATGAGTTTGTGCCGTCGCCAGGCCTGATCGTCGAGTACATCTGCCGGTATTATGACGTGGATGAGGAGCAGGTCCGGGGACAGGGCCGCAAGCGGGACCTGATGGAAGCCCGGCAAACGGCCATGTATCTGATCCGCCGGATGACAAACCTCTCCCTCAACGACATCGGCAAGGAGTTCGGCGACCGGGATCACACCACGGTGCTTCACTCACTGGATCAGGTGGAGAAAAAGATGCGCTCCGATCCGGCCTACGCCGAAAAGGTCAAGGAGATCACCACCAACATCAACAATAAGAAATGATCTCTTTTCCACATATCCCTGTGGATTCCACCTGGACAACCTGTGGAGTATTTGCTTCTCTCTTTTCCTGTGGAAAACCCCCGGATATTGTCCCCAATGGGGTGTGGACAGAAATTTCTGTGATCCCAGTGCTTTTGGGAGATTTCCACATAAATTTTCCCTACGACGTCTGTTACTAAAATAAAGATATCTTTTGTTCTCTTTTGGAGAACGGAGGCTCTTTTCAGTCTGAAAGAAAGGAACGCTTCGATATGCTTCGATTTTCCTGTGAGAAGGCGCTGCTGCAAGGCGCCGTCAACACTGCCTCCCGGGCGGTGGCCGCCAAAAGCTCCATTCCGGCCCTGGAGGGGATCCTGCTGGAGGGCGGGGACACCCTGACCCTGTCCGGCTACAACATGCAGACCGGCATCCGCACCGGCGTGGACGCTCAGATCCAGTCTCCCGGCCGTATCGTCCTCAGCGCCCGTCTGTTCGGAGAGATGATCCGCAAGATGCCCGACGACGTTATTGTGTTCGACGCTGACGACAAGCTGACGGTTCATCTTACCTGCGGTGACGCCAGCTTCGAGATCATCGGCCTGCCTGCCGACGATTACCCGGAACTTCCTGAGGTGGATGACCAGTTTTCCGTGGATATTCGTCAGGGGACGCTGAAGGCTATGATCAACCAGACCAGCTTCGCCGTGTCCACCAATGAAAGCCGCCCGGTACATACCGGCTCTCTGTTCGAGGTAGGGGATAAGGATCTGACGGTGGTGTCCGTGGATGGGTTCCGTCTGGCCCTGCGCCGGGAGCCTTTGGACCGGTCCGAGGGCGGCGCGTTCAAATTTGTGGCACCCGGCTCCGCTCTGAACGAAGTGGAGAAAATCTGCGAAGATTCCGACGAAAAGATCACCATTATTCAGGGCAAGCGGCACCTGCTGTTTGAGGCCGGGGCCACCCAGCTGATCTGCCGCCGCCTGGAGGGAGATTTCCTGGATTACAAGAACGCTATCCCCCGGAACAATCCCATCCGGCTGACGGTGGACACCAAAACCATGCTGGGCAGTCTGGACCGGGTGTCCGTGGTCATCAGCGAAAAGCTCAAGAGCCCGGTGCGCTGCGTTTTTGAAAACGGCCGGGTGATGCTGTCTGCCCGCACCGGCGCCGGCGAGGCCAAGGACATCTGCCCCCTGGACGGCGACGGAAACGGGCTGGAGATCGGATTCAACAACCGGTATCTGATGGACGCCCTGCGCTACGCTCCGGCGGACGCTGTGACCATGGAGCTGAATACCAGCATTTCTCCGGCGGTGCTGGTGCCGGTGGATGGGGAGGAGAGCTTCCTTTATATGGTGCTGCCGGTGCGGCTGAAGGCGTGAGAAAACGAGGTCAATATGGAAATCATTACCATTACTACAGAATATATCAAGCTCCAGGATCTGCTGAAGCTGGCGGCGGCTACGGCCACCGGCGGCGAGGCCAAGCTGCTGGTTCAGGAGGGAGAGGTCCTGGTCAACGGGGAGGTATGCACCATGCGGGGCAAGAAGCTTCGTCCCGGCGATGTGGTGGACGCCCTGGGACAGCGCTACGGCGTGCAGTATGCGGATTGAAGGACTGCTGCTGGAGGGCTTCCGGAATTACGACAGCCAGCAGCTGACCTTTGATGAAAGCTGCAACGTGATCTATGGAGACAATGCCCAGGGAAAGACCAACCTGCTGGAGGCCATTGTGTATCTGTCCTGCGGCCGCAGTCCCCGGACCCATGCGGATCGGGAGCTTATTGGCTTCGGAACGGACAGGGCCAGGCTGGTGGGACAGATCCGGTCCCGGGAGCGGGAATTTGAAACGGAGATTCAGCTGACCCGGGGACGGCGGCGGAAGATGACCGTCAACGGTGTGGCCGCCAAAAACGGCGGCGACCTGTCCCAGGTGCTGCACACGGTGTTTTTCTCGCCGGAGGACCTGTTTCTCATCCGGGAGGGAGCGGCGGCCCGGCGGCGGTTCATGGATATGTCCCTGTGCCAGCTGCGGCCCCGGTATGCCGAGGCCCTGGCGGAATACGGGCGGCTGTATGAACACAAGACCCGCATCCTCCGGGACAGTGACGAGTATCCTCAGCTGCTGGACACCCTGCCCGACTTTGACCGGCGGCTGTGCCAGGTGGGAGCGGTGCTCATCAGCTATCGGGCGCGGTATGTGCAGGCCCTGGCCGTCCACGCCCAGAGAGCCCACTGGGAGTGCTCCGGGGAACGGGAGGAGCTGGCTCTGTCGTATCAGACCGTGAAAACCGTGGAGGACCCATTGGGTCCGGCGGCGGACATTGCGGCGGCGCTGGCAGAGCACCAGGCACAGCATCATCAGGCGGAGCTGGCCTCCCGGCTGTGTCTGTCGGGACCCCATAAGGACGATATCGCCGTGACGGTAAACGGGCTGGAGGCCCGGCATTTCTGCTCCCAGGGCCAGGTGCGCACCGCAGCCCTGAGTCTGAAGCTGGCGGACCGGGAGATTCACAAAACCGCCATCGGAGAGTATCCGGTGATGCTGCTGGACGACGTGCTGTCGGAGCTGGACCCCCGGCGGCAGGAGTATGTGCTCAACCGCATTGCAGGCGGACAGGTGTTCATCACCTGCTGCGAAAACGACCGGCTGGATGCGCTGCTGTCCGGCCGGGTGTATCACGTTCGGGAAGGAAAGGTGCTGTGATGGGCTTTCTGCATATCGGCCAGAACGTCATGGTCAACGACCGGCGCATCATCGGCATATTCGATCTGGATATCACGTCCCAGTCCGCTCAGACCCGGCGGTTTCTGGACCAGGCGGAGCAGGAGGGCGTGGTGCTGCCGGTGTGCGACGACATTCCCAAGTCGTTTCTGGTGTGCGACCATCCGTATCACCGGCAGATCGTATATATTTCCCAGCTGAATACCCAGACGCTGGTGAAAAGAGCGGAAAAGAAGTAAAGAATTCCCTGTCATTGCCGGGAGATCGGCAGACACCGGGTTCCCGGGAATGACAGGAAAGACCCAAGGAAAGGAAAGATGACCCAATGAGCGAACTGGAAAAAGTCACCGCCGTGGACACCACCTATGACGCCTCGGAAATTCAGGTTCTGGAGGGGCTGGAGGCGGTGCGCAAGCGGCCCGGCATGTATATCGGCTCCACATCGGCCTCGGGCCTGCACCATCTGGTGTATGAGATCGTGGACAATGCCATTGATGAGGCACTGGCCGGATACTGCACCGAGATCACTGTTACCATCAACCCCGGCGACACCATCACCGTTACCGATAACGGCCGCGGTATTCCCGTGGACATCCAGAAGCAGACCGGCCGGCCGGCGCTGGAGGTGGTATACACCGTGCTCCACGCCGGCGGTAAGTTCGGCGGCGGAGGCTATAAGGTATCCGGCGGCCTCCACGGCGTGGGCGCGTCCGTGGTCAACGCCCTGTCCGAATGGCTGGAGGTGCAGGTTCAGAAGGACGGCAGAATTTACGAGATGAAGTTCTCCCGGGGAGCGATCACCCAGGAGATGAAGATTTTGGGCGACACCGATCAGACCGGCACCGCCGTTACCTTCAAGCCGGATCCGGAGATGTTCGACACCCTGGTGTATGACTATGAAACGCTGCACACCCGGATGCGGGAGCAGGCGTTCCTGAATGCGGGGCTGCGTATCACCATTACCGACGCCCGGCCCGGCCAGGAGCAGAGTGACTCCATGTGCTACGAGGGAGGCATCCGGGAATTTGTTACCTGGCTCAACCGCAACAAGACAGCGCTGCATGAGGAGGTCGTCTATCTGGCCGGGGCCAAGGGCGACAGCACCGCCGAGGTGGCGCTGCAATACAACGACAGCTATAACGAGACGCTGGTGTCCTTCGCCAACGACATCCACACCCCCGAGGGCGGCATGCATGAGACGGGCTTCAAAACGGCCCTGACCCGGGTGCTCAATGCCTACGGCATGAAATACGGCATGATCAAGGAGGGAGACAAGGTCTCCGGCGAGGACGTCCGGGAGGGCATCACCGCCGTGATCTCCGTGAAGCTGACGGAGGCCCAGTTCGAGGGACAGACCAAGGCCAAGCTGGGCAACGCCTCCATCCGCACCCTGGTGGACAGCGTGGTATCCGACCAGTTGGCCGTGTATCTGGAGGAGCACCCGGTGGTGGCCCGGACCATTCTGGATAAGGCCCTGACCGCCAACCGGGCCAGGGAGGCTGCCCGAAAGGCCCGGGAATCCATTCGCCGCAAGACCGCCCTGGGCGGGGCGGCCATGCCCGACAAGCTGCGGGACTGCAACGAAAATAACCCCGAGCTGACGGAGATCTATATCGTGGAGGGCGACTCCGCAGGCGGCTCTGCTACTCAGGGACGGGACTCCCGCTTCCAGGCCATCCTGCCTTTGTGGGGCAAGATGCTGAACGTGGAAAAGGCCCGGGCGGACAAGGTGTACGGCAACGACAAGCTTCAGCCGGTGATCACGGCTCTGGGGGCCGGGATCGGCGACGAGCTGGATCTGAACCGGCTGCGGTATCACAAGATCATCATCATGGCCGATGCCGATGTGGACGGCGCCCATATCCGGACGCTGCTGCTGACCTTCTTCTTCCGGTTTATGCGGCCCCTGATCGAGGAGGGGTATGTATACTCCGCCGTGCCCCCTCTGTATAAGCTGACCCGGGGCAAGCAGCAGCGGGTTGCCTATACCGACGAGGAGCGGGACACCATTTCCGCCGAAATGCGGGCGGGGAATCCCAACGTGAAGATCGACATCAGCCGCTTCAAGGGCCTGGGCGAGATGAATCCCCATGAGCTGTGGGAGACTACCATGGACCCGGGGAAGCGCACCCTGCGCCGCATCACCCTGGACGACGCCGTGGCCGCCGACGCCACGTTTACGGTGCTGATGGGCGAAAAGGTGGAGCCCCGGAAGGAGTTCATTGAGAAAAACGCCAAATACGCGGTGAATCTGGACTATTGATTCAAAAAATGCAGGCATTTTTTGATTTTTACCATCCCCACAAGGAGAATAAAATATGAGCAAAAAACCACAGTACGACCCTGAGGAGCTGCGGTACCCGGACCAGCACATTGTGGAGCGGTCCCTGGTGCCGGAGATGGAAAAATCCTATATCGAATACGCCATGTCCGTGATCGTGGGCCGGGCCCTGCCCGACGTGCGGGACGGACTGAAGCCCGTGCACCGGCGCATTCTCTACGCCATGTACGAGGACAATCTGACCTCGGACCGCCCCTTC
>ULVN01076057.1_pt1 | contig 10408 bp, 8 predicted proteins | sample 1959491 | NCBI WGS metagenome assembly ULVN01 (sample SAMEA4835787, study PRJEB28245) | human gut metagenome | biome: gut microbiome; material: fecal sample | place: Denmark | collected 2008 | reverse complement strand
ATATTATTATTATCTATATATTTGAAGGTTAATATATATAATTCTTCTTTTGATCAGTATATGTATAGTGTTCTTAAGATTTCTGGAGCAGGTGGACAACCAGTTAAGTTTATAAGTTATATTATTGCTTTCTTTGTTTTTGTAATAATATATGGGATATTTTTATTACCTACGATTGATTTTGATAAGAAGTTATATATAAGAAATAGTAAAAAGAAGGAAAAACAAATATTACCGATAAAAAATACTAAGAGATATAATAGAATAGTTCTTGCAATATCTATAATTTGTTTAGGAATAAGTGTTGGCTTTTTTGATTTTGCTTTTAATGGTTTAGTTAATAGTGATTTATTTAAAGATTATTATGTATCTGGTAATGATGTTAAGATAGATTTTCCTAATAAGAAGAGGAATTTGATATATATTTTTATGGAATCTACTGAAACTTCTAATGTTAGTAAAGCAAATGGTGGTACATTTGATGTTTCTATTATGCCTAATTTAGAAGAATTGGCTTTGAATAATTTGAATTTTTCTAATAGTAATTTACTTGGTGGTGCTGAGGAGTCATATGGTACTAGTTGGACAGTTGCGGCGATGATTGCACAAACTTCGGGTGTTCCTTTAAAGTTGAAAGTTGATGACTATGATAGTAATAGTACTAAATTTAGTAATATTGTTACTTTAGGTGATATTTTAAAAGATAATGGTTATAATAATTATTTGATGATTGGTTCTGATTCGGAGTTTGGTGGTAGAAAGGCTTATTTTAGTACTCATGGTTATGAGATAAGTGATTATTATACCGCTATTAAAGAAGGTAAAATAAGTAGTGATTATTATAAATGGTGGGGTTATGAAGATAAGAAGTTATTTACTTATGCTAAAGAGAAGTTAATGGAAATATCTAAAGATGATGAACCGTTTAATTTGACTTTATTAACTGCTGATACTCATTTTGCTGATGGTTATTTGGATGATGATTGTGAAGAGGTATTTGATAATCATTATGCTAATTCTTTCTATTGTTCTGATAAAATGGTTAGTGATTTTATATCATGGGTTAAGGAACAAGATTTTTATGATAATACGACTATTATTATTACTGGTGATCATCCTACTATGCAGAATAATTTTTATAAGTTGGATAATGGGTATAAGAGAACTGTATTTAATACTTTTATTAATGTATATAATGATAATAATGTAAGAAATAAGAATAGGATATTTACTACGATGGATATGTTTCCTACTACGCTTGGAGCTATGGGAGTAAATATTGAGGGTAATAGGCTTGGTATTGGTACTAATTTGTTTTCTGATTCTAAGACTTTAGCTGAAGAAATGGGTATTGATAAGCTTAATACTGAGCTTAAAAAGAATTCAGCATATTATTATCAATATATTAGAAAAAATGAAGATAAAGAAAAGAAATAGACTTGCATTTGCAAGTCTATTTTGTTAATTTATTTTTATTGTTTTTGTAATACTATTTTTATATTTTAATTTATATACAACGCTATAAGTAATAGTGGCTTCTTCTCCAGATTCTAGATTATTGATAGCATCTTCTAAGTCATTTACTGTAAGTTTAGTAGTACCATTTAATTTGTATGTAATTAGAGAACTACTTGTTACATCTTCACCTTCAAAGGTTACTTTTATTCCTGAATCATTGTAAGAACCTTTATTGTAATTTGTTGTATTATCATTTAATGTTAATTCTAATTTATCACTATTTGAACTACTACTACCAGTACTATTAATTGTTGTTGAAACACCATTACTAGCATTTGCTTTGAAATTACCATATTCGGCTTTTACTACTATTTCAATATTTCCGCTAGTAGTAGGGTGGTATATGTATTCTGTTTTTTCTGTAAATGCAATTCTATCTAAGTTTCCAGAAGGTGATTTTACATATATGCCAAATCCGTTTCCTCCTAGTGTGCTACTATTATAGTTTAGTCTTGCTTGTAAGTAATTAGCAGAACTTTTTCCAAATACTGAGTTGCTAAAATATTTTGTTAAGTAAGTTGAGCTAAGTACATCTGGCTCTTTCCAGCTCCATGTTAGTTTATATCCTTCTGATGTTTTAGTACTTGATAGGTTAGTTACTTCATCTAGTTTTGCATATCTTTGCGATACTTCAGTAGGTTGTGTTCCTTTTTTAAAGTATTCGGTTATAACCATGTCACTTGGTGTATATTCACTTGGTAGTTGTGCTGGCCATGTTTCTTTTTCAACTGTGGTTGCTACTACTGATGAAGGCATTTCCCATTCTTTTGTTGTTTTTGGTATATATTTCATTACTGAACGCATAACGGCATCTTTTGGAGCACTAGCACCACTTAGATAGTGACTACTATCGACTTTTTCATATCCATACCATAATGCTACTGAGTATTCTGGTGTGTAGGCAACAGTCCATAAGTCGTTAACAGCACTACTAGGAATTCCTAGGGCTTTTGTTGTGGCTTCCGATAAGTTTGATGTTCCTGTTTTGGCTGCTACTGTAGATCCAGCTACTTTTGCTCCACCATTGAATCCATAATCAACAGCGTATTTTAATACGTTGTTCATAAGATATGCTGTTGAATCTGACATAACTTTTTTCTTTTCTTCAGAGAAATCTACTGTTTCTCCAGTACTTCTATATTCTATTTTTGTTACAGCATGGGTTTCAATATGATATCCTCCATTAGCAAATGATGCATATGCTTCGGCCATGTCTAGTGGTGTGACACCATATGCCATACCACCGATGGAGTAGGCTTCATTGATAACGTTATCTGCTCCGGTTTTTTCATTTTTTTTATAGTTTTCTGATTTTGTACTATATGCAACATCTAATCCTAGATTATTAACAAAGGTAACAATATTCTTTTTATCTACTTGTTGGAAAGCTTTAAGAGCTGGTATATTTCTTGATACACTTAGTGCTTGTCTTAATGTGATTAATCCTTGATAACTACCATCCCAGTTTCCTATTTCTGGACCATTTGTATAAGTCCATGGTTCATCATTAAATAGGGTATATGTAGAGAAATCGTTATATTCCATACCTGGACCATAATCAAATATTGGTTTAGCGGTACTTCCTGGTTGTCTACGTGATTGTGTTGCGTAATTCCAATCTCCGGCATTACGATTACGACCTGCACCGATTGCTACGATTGTACCATCATTAACATTAGTAACAGCAACACCTGCTTGTACTGTATCATCAGCCCAAGTGTGATCTTCACCACTAAGTACTTTATTAATACCATCTTGAACTGTTCTATCCATAGCTGTATATATTTTCATTGATACTTGTGCTGGGTTATTACCTGTTTTATTTTCTACTTCTTCAATTACGGTATCAATGTAACCTTGATAATCACTTTGAGTACCACCACCAGCTAACATGCTTTCAACGCTAACATCTTCAGCCATTTTCTTTTCTTCTTCAGTTATGTATCCGTGTCTAACCATTAATGTTAGTACGGTATCTCTTCTTTTTGTTGCTGCTTCAGGATTTTTGTATGGATTATATCTATTAGGAGCTTGATACATGCCTGCTAATAGTGCTGCCTCTGGTAAACTTAGTTCGGAAACGTTTTTACCAAAGTAATATTTACTGGCTTCTTCAACACCATAAACTGTTCCTCCTAAGCAACTGTCATTAACATACATTTCTAATATCTCATCTTTAGTATATTTTTTCTCTAAAAAGAATACTGATAAATATACATCTTGAAATTTTCTTACTATTTTCTTTATTTTATTCGTTTCAACAGTATCTTTTTTTGTTAGATTATTTTTTACTGTTTGCATTGTAAGAGTAGAAGCTCCACCGGCATCATCTTGACCTACAAGATTAAGAAGAGTTGCTTTCATAAATCTTGCCATATCAACACCATTGTGCTGGTAAAATCTTGAATCTTCAGTAGCCACAAGAGCATCTACTAGTACTTGAGGTAAATCATCAAAAGTAATAGATTCTCTTTTTTGAGCTCCTAAGGTAGCTATAACATTATTATCTTTATCATATATTACTGTTTGATCTTGATTTTTTAGTGCTTCTGGATCAAAAGAACCACTACTTATAACAATGTATAGCATAAATAGGGCTGCTGCAAAAATACAGAATATAGCAAATCCTAAAATGATAATTAAGATTTTTCTTCTTATACTTTTATCTTTAAATTTTTCTTTTCCTATTATATTATTTTTCCTTTCGGTTTTATTATTTTCTTTCTTTCTACTACTATTAGTGCTTTTTGTAGTAGTTTTTTTCTTAGGTACTTTTTTCTTTGTACCATCAGAAATAGCTTTTTTTCTATCTCTAGAACTCACAAATTCAACTTCCTTTCTTTCTCTAAAATTTCTTTTTTCAATATTCTTCTTTTTTATATTTATACTATTTGAATTGAGATATACAATTAGTAATGGTGAGATAATTAATAGTACTAATGAACCTTTTATACCAAATGTAATGATACTTAATACTGTTATAGTTATATACATAATAATAATTATTAGTATCATTTTTCTATCTCCTTGATTAGTTTATCAACTATTTTTATATAGTCAAGTCTAGGAGCATATTTGATATCTAGTTTGTAGCAGTTATTTTCAAAGTAGTCAAGTGGAATAGATTTTCTTTCTGTGTTATCTACATAATTTATTAAATTATTACCTGGAATAATAAAATCTTTATGTAAATTGTTAAATCTGACAATTAAAAAGACAATTCCTTGATGCTTTATTACTTTTCTAATATATGCTAGCTGATGCTCATGAATATTACTGATTGGAAAACTAGTACTACTATTAGTTTCTTTGGCATCGAATTCGATATAATAACCTTTATATACGCCATTATAATCTAATGTTGATTGAGTTTCAAAGAATCCATCAGTAATTCGCATATCCTTATAATTGGTTTTCGTTATTCTAATAGGGGTTGGCTTTTTATAAATAAGAGCAATATCATAAGTTAGATAGTATTTATTTGTTTCATTGATATCATTCTCAAGTCCCATACCTCTATTAGCGTAAGTACTATTAAAGTTAATTTTATAACTCATGGGATACCTCCCATATAAATTATACTATAAATAAGTAAAAAAATCTACATAATTGATAAAAGATTGGAAAATTGACATTTGTTATAAAATTAAAAATAGATCACTGTAAATGATCTATTAATCTAAATCTTTAGTAAGTATACCTATATTAAATAGACCTGAAAGTAGTACTAGAATATATACTATTCTTGTTAACATACTTTCGTCTCCGAAAAGGTATTCTACTAGATTGAAATTGAAAATACCTACTAAACCCCAGTTTATACATCCTATTATACTGATAACTAGAGCTATTTTATATAATGTGTTCATTAATAATATCCTCCTTTTTATAATATTTTCTGCAGAAAATTATAAATTATTCATCATATAAGAAATTTTATTTAATATAATTTAGAGAAAGAATAAGGAAGGTGAAGAATGAAAAAAAAGTTATTGTTTTTGATAATGATAATTGGTGTATTTGCTATTAGTGGATGTGGTAAAAATAGTGAGAGTGATGTTATTAAGGATTTAACTAAAAAAATTAATGATTCTAAAGCTTATTATGTCGAAGGAACTTTAGAAATTGTTAATAATGAGGATGTATATACTTATAATGTTAATGTGTCATATAAAGAAAAAGATAATTATAAGGTTAGTTTGGTAAATACAGTTAATAATCATGAACAAATAATTTTACGTAACTCTGATGGTGTATATGTTGTTACACCTAGAATTAATAAGAGTTTTAAATTTCAAAGCGATTGGCCATATAATAATTCACAAGTGTATTTATTGGGACCTTTATTAGATGATATTACTAATGATGCAAATAGGACATTTGAAAAGGTTAATGATGGTTCTAAGATTATTGTGGCCGCTAATTATCCAAATAATTCTAAATTGGTAAAACAAGAGATATTATTAGATAAGAGTAATAATATTAAAAAGGTAACTGTTTTTGATAATAATGGTACTGCACAAATTACGATGAAATTTAATAAAATAGATTTAAATAGTAAGTTTAATGATAATTATTTTGATTTAAAACAAATAATTGATATTAAAGAAGATAATACAGATAATACTACAAATAGAGAGAACAATAGTGATGAGAATAAGAATACTACTGATAATAAAGTAGAAGATAATAGTACTACTGAAAATAATAATACTAATGTAAATGAGAATAAGAATACTAATGAGAATAAGAATGAGAATAAGAAAAGTAGTGAAACTAAGCAAACTAGTTCTATTGAGGATGTAATTTATCCAATGTATATACCTGCTAATACATATTTATCTAATAAAGAAAAGGTAAGCAAGGATGATGGTGAGAGACTTATATTAACTTTTGATGGGGATAATCCTTTTATGTTAATAGAGGAAACTGTTACTTATGAAAAAGAGCATTTGATAGTACCAACTTATGGTGAACTTGAGGTTATGGCTTCTACGGTAGCAATTGTAAATGACAATTCGGTTAATTGGATTGATAATAATATTGAATATTATGTTGTAAGTGATAAGTTATCTAAAAGTGAATTGTTAAATATAGCAAGAAGTATATCAGTACTTCCAGTAAGCAAGTGATTCTTGCTTTTTTTCTTTTTATAAGAAATTAACTTTTATAGCGAACATATGTGCTAAAATGTGTTGACACTGTAAAAACAAAATGATAACATTTTATGCAGGGTGGCGAGGTTATATATAATTATTGTTTTTGTACGATAAAAAAAGGAGGTTTTATATGGAAGAAAATAAATTAAGTACAATTTTAAATTTATTTGAAGGAAAAGAAATTAGAAGTATTTGGGATGGAGAAAAGGGTGACTATTATTTTAGTGTTGTAGATGTAATAGGTGCTTTGACTGATAGTAGTAATCCAAGGAAATACTGGTCTGTATTAAAAACAAGATTAAAAAAAGAAGGCAGTGAAGTGACTACAAATTGTAGTCAGTTGAAGATGTTAGCTCCTGATGGTAAAATAAGATTAAGGGATGCTATGGTAACAAAAGACATATTTAGACTTATTGAGTCTATACCTAGTTCTAAGGCTGAACCTATGAAGATGTGGCTAGCTAACTTATGTAGTGAGAGAATTGATGAAGTATTTGATCCGGAGATAGCAATTAATCGTGCAGTTAATTATTATCGTAATAAAGGATATTCCGATAAATGGGTTGAATCTAGATTGAAGGGGATATTGAATAGAAATAAGTTGACAGATATATGGTAGGGGTATTACTCAAGATTATGAATATAGAATATTGACTAATGAAATATATAAAGAATGGTCAGGTATGAAGGCTAGTGAATATAAAGAATATAAAGGTATTAGAAAAGAATCGTTAAGAGATAATATGTCAGATATAGAGATTATATTAACTGATTTGGGCGAAGTGGCTACTAGAGAACTTGCTAAAAAGTATAATCTTTATGGCTAAGAAGAAAATAAAAAAATTGCTATAATGGGTGGTAATACTGCCAAAATAGCAAAAGATGATCTTGAAAATAAACTTGGAGATAAGGTTATAACAAACAATAATAGTCTGGGTTATGAATATATTGATGAAAATAAAAGTAATTAATTTATTTTTTTAGAATATCCATAACATGAGAAGAAGCTCCAAGTAATTCTTTTCTTTCACAAGTTTTTAGATGATAATCGAGGTAAATAGAGAAAGTTTTATCGTCCATTTTATTTATAATACTTCTAAGATAATCACTAGGACCATCTTGAGCTAGTATTTTGATTCTTTTAAGATTGAGTTTATTTTTATATCTATTTATGTCTTCTAATCTTACCATACTATATAGATCGTTATTTTTAGGTGTAATGTGATAAGTTTTGTTAACAAGATTATTTTCTATAGAAGATATTATGTTATTGTCTCTAAAACCATGAGTAATAATAGCGTATTCATTCATATAATAACTAATGAAGATAAGACCTCCTGTTTTTACTATTCTTTTAGCTTCACTTAGGGCTTTTATTTTTTCTTCTTCACTAATTAGGTGATACATAGGGCCAAATAATAAAGCGACATCAAAGGTATTATCTTTGAATCTTGATAGATTAGTGGCATTACCTTGATAGGCTTTTATATTATTATTCTTTTTTTTGAGAGTCATTAGATTGTGTTTTATTAATTCTACTGCGGTAATATCATATCCTTCATCGTATAAAGTACATGAGTATTTACCTGTACCTGCTCCAATATCAATTATTTTAGGGTTATCTATTTTTTTTAAATATTTGTGAATATATTTCATAGATGTGGTATATTCAACGATACCATGCCTTCTGGTTAGTCTTTTGTCTTCATTAAATTTATTATAGTATTTGATTAAGTTATCTTCGTTCATAAGTAAATCACCATAAATATAATAATATATTACTTAGAATAAAGCAATAGGTTTATTATTGTATATTTATGAATGATGTGATAGAATATTTAGAGAAAGAAGGGATACTATGATATATTTTGATAATAGTGCTACTACTTTTGTAGATGATAGGGTACTTGATACTTTTAATAAGGTTTGTAAGGATTATCCTGGTAATTCTAATTCTCTACATTCTTTAGGTATTAAATCTAAAGAACTTGAAAATTATGCTACTGATAGGATAAGTAAGCTTTTAAAAGTAAAGTCTAGTGAAATAATCTATACTTCAGGGGCTAGTGAATCTAATAATACTGTTTTTAAGGGAATTGCTTCTAAATATAGAAATAGGGGTAATCATATTATTACTAGTTATTTAGAGCATTCTTCTATTATTGAGACATGTAAATATTTAGAAAAGAAAGGCTTTGTTATTGATTATGTTAAGGTTAAGTCTGATGGTATGATAGATATGGATGATTTGGAGAGACTTATTAATGATAATACTATTTTGGTATCTATTGCTATGGTGGATAGTGAACTTGGTATTAAGCAAGATATTAAAGGAATAAGCAGAATAGTAAGAGAATATCCTAAATGTTATTTTCATGTTGATGCTACACAGGCTATTGGAAAAGTAAATATAGATTTTAGTGATATGGATTTTATGAGTATGTCTGCTCATAAGATATTTGGTATGAAGGGTATTGGATTGCTTATAAAAAAGGATAATATTGTTATTGATAATTTAATACATGGTGGAAAGAGTACTACTGATTTTCGTAGTGGTACACCGGCTTTACCTTTGATATGTAGTTTAATGAAGGCTTTGGAACTTGTTATTCCTAATGTTGATAGTAATTATGAATATGTTAGTAGGATTAATAATATTATTAAAGATAATTTAAATAAATATGATGATATACATATTAATAGTACTATAAATAGTATTCCTTATATAATTAATTTTAGTTTGAAGGGAATTAAGCCTGAAACTTTTATTCATGCTATGGAAGAAGAAGGTATTTATTTATCTACTAAAAGTGCTTGTTCTACTTCTTCTTTGTCTAATGCTATTTATTCTATATATCATGATAATGATATTGCTTCTTCTAGTATTAGAATTAGTTTATCTTGCAAGAATACAGAAGATGAGGCACGTAAATTTAATGAGATATTTGATAAAGTATATGATAAACTTAGTTTAAAATAGTTATGATTATTACATAATGTTAATGCTTGACAATATGTTAAATAATGCTATAATACTTAGCCAAGGAGATTTTTATGAAAAAAAGAAAGATAATATTAGTTATTAGTTTATTTGTTTTATTTGTTATTATGGTAATGGTATATTTGTTTTATAATAAGAATGATAAGAAAATTGATTTTGATGTTGAGAGAAATAATAATGTTACTAATCCTACTGATTATAGTAAAGAAATAAATGAGTTAAAGGAAAAGTATAATAATGATGATGTGGTAGGTATTTTATCTTTTGATAATACGGATTATAGTGCTCCTATTATGCAGGGAGAAGATAATGAGTATTATTTGAATCATACACCTGATAAAGAAGATAATTATATGGGATCTATTTATTTGGATTATAGGGTTGATATAGATAATAGTAAAAAGCTTTTGATATTTGGTCATAATTCTTCACGTGTAGATATGCCTTTTAAGATATTAGAGAATTATTATGATAAGAATTATTATGATGATCATAAATATATTTATGTTACTACAAATAATGTTAAGAAAAAATATGAGATATTTTCGGTATTTGTGGAGTATAGTGATTTTACTTATATGAATATTAACTTTGCTAATGATAGTGATTATTTGGAACATTTGAATAAACTTAAGAGTAAGTCGATGTATGATACTAATGTAGATGTTAGTGCTGATGATGAGATTTTATTACTTCAGACTTGTAGTACACATAGTGATTATGCTAAGTA
>ULVN01127159.1_pt1 | contig 10428 bp, 10 predicted proteins | sample 1959491 | NCBI WGS metagenome assembly ULVN01 (sample SAMEA4835787, study PRJEB28245) | human gut metagenome | biome: gut microbiome; material: fecal sample | place: Denmark | collected 2008 | reverse complement strand
CCCCCCCTGCCGCAAAGCGCGGATTCCGCGCCGTGGCGAGGTGGTGTGTATTTTATTTTGTGCGAGCGAGTTCTGCGCCGCCGCACAGCTGTTCGAGCGAGCCAAAATAAAATATATACCCCCGAGCCAATGTGCAAATTAAAGCTGATATTCGGGGCGATGTAGACATCGCCCCGTTAAGTCCGCTCGCTATTCGCAGTAGGGCAACTTATCTTTCAAAAATTTTCTCAAGTTCCCTGTCCGTAATAACGCCCTTTGCATTGAGATTTTCCGCAAGCCTTCCGCCCTGCTTTGTCTTAACGGAGAGCGCCTCGTAAACAACCTTAACCATGTCGTCACGAATAAATTTTCCGCTTGACTTATATTCCTTCACATCGTCCGCACCGACAAGTCCGATACCCTGCGCCATATCAAAAGCCGTCTCGGGTGCTGCGTCCGTGTAACCGAGCAAACGGAGCACAAGCGTAACAAACTGATCTGCACTGACATCCGCCTCGGGCGAAAATTCATCCTCCGCAGTGCCCTTGGTTATGCCGTTGTCATAGCAATACATGGTGTAGGCGTACGACCATCTATCCGACGGCACATCTCTAAACACAGGCTGATAGTCCGCCGCGCTGAGCTTTGCCTCATCGCCCAGCAGGCGCACAAGAATCGTCACGCTCTCCTCGCGCGTAAACGTCTTTTCAAGCTCATATCCCTTTTCCGTGCCGCGCAGCAATCCCAAGCTGTTGAGCGAATCGGCGCGCTCAAGTGATTTTTTCTGCTTTTCAAGCTCTGTTTCCACTTTCGGATTTTCGTCCTTTACTTCTTCATCGGTTTTGTTGTTTTTGCCCGTTATCTCATCTGCCTCAGCGTTTGTAACCGCGAATATCTCACCAAGATTTACGCGGCCTCCGTTTTTCTTTTCTCTGTCGGTTATTGTGTAGGTGATATTGTCGGGATTCACGGTTTTTGCAGTTTTGAGATTGTAATTCGGTTTATATTTCATAATCAGGTCGCCCTCGTCGGCTTTTCCCGAAAAAGTGAATTCGCCCTGCTCGCCGTTTGGCCCGCAGGTTGCATTGCGCACAACCACATCACCGTCGAGATATGAAGTCTCGTCAAACAGCAGAGAATTTCCGTAACCGGCAGGAAGACCCGACACGGTAGTATAAATTATTCTGCTGCCCTTGCTGCCGCCGAATTTGAGGAAAATATAGGTAAGACCGCCGCCCTTGTACGCAGACATGGTGCAATTCACGGTCTCGCCGCGCTTTGCAGCCGAATCAGTTATTGATCCCTCAAATCCGTCATCATTTACAAACTCAAAACTCAGCTCATCCGCAAGATAAATTTTAAATCCGCTTGAAGTATTATTTTTTTCATTCCTGTAAGTAATTTTCCTGTTTTCAAAATCCACACTCATGTTTCTTTCTTCGCTGTTTTTGCTTTCTTCCATCTCGGACTGTGTTGTGGTCGCCGTACCCGGAAGATACTTATCTGCCAAAGCTGTGATTTTGTTGATAACGCTTTCCGGATTGGTAAGATAAAAAACAGAATCCACTACAACCGCATAATTGTCATATATCTTAAAGTAGCCCCACAAGAGATTGCTTCCGCTAACCTTGGCATCCTTTCCGCAGTATGATGTTGACTTCTTGGGAACTCGGGTGTCATCTGCCAGCTCTCGAATGCCCTTTTCCGTCTGCATCATGCCGTAAATATCGTTAATAAATCTCACCATATTTTTTATTGTTTCCTTGTCGCCGTTTACATTGACAAGCTTTTCGTACCGTGATGTTCTCGTTGTAAATTCAACCTTGTACTTTTGGTCGGTATCTCCCGAATAACTTCTTGCCAAGCTATATATTTCTTGCAAATCAAAGTCCGTCCTTGCATTGGTAAAAAGCTCTGTATATTCGTTAATATACCTTTTGCTTCTTTCCGTAAAGCCGCTTTTTGGCTGATTGTCACTTTCGTCTGCCGATGAATTGTCATCTTTGGAATCCGTGTCCGTATTTGTATCTGTTTTTGTATCGGTATTTTTATCCGTATCTGTATTTACATCCGCATTTATCTCATTATCCGTTGTATCTTTTGGCAAATCGGAGTCAGTGCTCGGCGCAGTTTCGCCCGTCTCCGCGATTGCCGGAATGCCCTGCACCTCGGTAATGTCTTCCTCGGCAAGTGACATAAGGGGGATCGAACTTATCAGCATTGCACCCGTCAGAGCAAATGCAGCGGTTTTTCTGAAATAATGTTTCATAGCAAACTTCTCCCTTCAAAAAATTATGATAGACAAAGGGCAGCGGCAAGGCGCCGCCCTCTGTATCTATTTTACCTGATTGTTTGGAATATTTCATCAATTTAACATAAATGTGATTATCTTGTAAGCTGATTGATATATTAATATCAATGAGGCGTTTTTTATTTTTCGTATATTCCGGCGTAGAATTTAATATTCGCATTATCTGCGTCAAATCCGCCGTTAAATACAGAATCATAATCAACCCATGTGAGCAATGCCTCATCACCCTGCCAACAATCATACACCTTTATCTGATGAGTTGTTTTGTTTATTCCGCAAATTATGATATAGTGCATAGAATCAACATTTGTCTTGTCGGTAGAATCGGCAAGATTTATTATCGCTATACCGCTATTTGCAAGCTTGTTGTACAACGATGTCTCCGTAAACAGATTTTTGTTTGTTCCCTTTCCTATTGCTGTGCTTGACTGATTTTCCCCGTTAGTATAGAAAAGGCTTGTTGCAGCAGCGGTATATGTGTACTTTACTCTGACAGACTCCAGCGGATCAAGCGCCAACGCCGTCATAACAGCCTCATCAGTTAATGCTGCCTGAGCCTTGCCCTCTTTTCCAAGCTTGTAATTTGCCATTGCGCGTGCGCAATGCAGCCAATCAAGTTCAATTTCATCAACGGTGGACACAGGCAAATCTATCTCTATGATATCCGAAGGTGTATCAGCCTCGGATACCGTAAGCGTGACAGTTCCTCCCGTCGCCGCATTTCCGATGTATTTCGGCACAATTGTGTACTGACCTGCACTAAGAGAGTTTACAGTCGCAGCTGTGAGCACACCCCTGTTAAGATACAGCTCAACATCTGCCGCAGCAGCCGACGAATCCACAACGATGTCGCCGATTTTGCAAGTAAGTTTTGCCATTACAGCGTTTTTCATGGCTGTCACCATATGTCCCGTTTGCCGCCCAGTCGCCGTCATCCTTTTGATACGGGTCATAGTAACTAAATTTGTAGGTATAACTATGAGGGTCTGTATATGATGCACTGCCTATTTTGGGCAAGCTTTCCTCCCTCTGTCTGACATCGACATATCTTACGCACGCTTTTGTAAACTCAAATTCAACATCGCGGAGAGCTTTCGGACCCGGTATATTTGCACTGAAATCCTGCCAGCGTTTGTCAATGCCATCCTCTCGCCCAATAACCTGACTCACATATACCGTCATAGGTGTTTCGGTATTTTCAAATCTGAGATAACCTCTTCCCTTTTTGGTGTTATACGCAAATATATTTACATCACCGTCATATTCAATAATACAATCGTTCTTGACTGCCGAGAAATTGCCGTTGTCATATGCATCCTGCACCTGATCTCTGTATGCCGGAATCCCATCGTCATTTGCCGCGTCGCGCCACCTTATTCTAAAAGCGCTGCGACCGGCTGTGGCTCCGTCTGCCAAGGTATATACGAAAACCTTCGTAATGCCTTCCGTAACTCCTAATGTAAACGATACGTTGTTACCGTTTCCGCCAAGTCTTGTTTTTCCTGTGTCGCTTATAACACCGTCATTAACATTAAACTCATATATAACCGGTGTAGTGTTTCCTACTGTTTCAAAAACATATCTTCCGGTTTGCGGTGCACACCACCTGATTACATACTCCGTTGAAGATGACAAGCTGCTGACCTCTTCATTTTGATAGTAATTGTAATCTACCATATTTGAAAAATCAAAACTGCCTTTGCTTACATTTATTGAAAAAACTTCCTCATCATTCATATCTGTTTCATCGGATGCAATCAGCTGATTTTCATCAAGATTCTCTGTAAAATCAAATCCTCTTGTAAAAATTCCGAGCTTATCTCCGTCAGCATAAGTGGAAACAAAACCCTGTGCCAATTCATTTGTGCCCTCGCTCTTTACTTGTGCCTGCAATTCATAATATGAATTAGGCTCAAGCGTTGAGTAGAATCCGGCGTAAGCTGTTCACCGTATACGGATTCCTCACTTTTCAGATTCATTATGTCCACTGTCACCGTGTCATTCTCGCTGAAAGCTTTGAGATATTGCAATTCAAGCGTCATTACCACATCTTTCCCGATACTTCTGTTAATTATCATCGGAAATTCTTCATACAGCTTTGTGTAGTCGCCGTCTACAAGTGACGAATCCCAATTATCACTCGCAACAGCCGAAGTTTCAATGTCCTGTGCAAACGCGCACACAGACGAGGTTACCGTCAACGCGGCACCGAGAATTACGGAAATGCTTTTTCTTAAAAAAATATTCATATTAATTTTCTCCTTAGGTAATGGCATTCTTCTTGCCTAAAATGGGGTATTGCGCTAAATCCCACATGATAACACACCTCCCTCAGATGATTTTTCCAACGCACAGCGGCTGAAAAGCCTTTGAAAAGTGCGCCGCCGTGCCGATTATATGAATTTTTTTTGCAAAAGGAGCAACCGACACGGCAGTGCGTTTGGAAATTGAGATATCTCTCATTATATATAAACAATCATGAAGCTAAAAATTCTTCAAAAAATCCGAAAAAATTTAAAAAATTTTTTTCACACATTTTTTTGCACATTTTTCGCACAAACAATTGATTTTTGTGAGCATGACGTGATATACTTTGAGTAGGCTAACATACACTGCCATGCAGACATTACGAAAGAAGTGATATCTATTTTTACATTTACAATAACAATCGGCAACACGGAATCGGACGAAGACAAATTCCGGCGGCTGTACGACAAATACTACGAGCTGACCTACAAACTGGTGTGTACCAAGGTGTACAACAAGCAGATAATAAAGGACGTGATGCAGGACATCTGGCTGAAAATCTGGTCAACGATTGACAAAGCCCGCGCAGGCTCCGAAAGAGCCTGGATGGTAACGCTGACCTGCCACATAGCGATAAACGAATCGATAAAAGATTGCAGGCAGAGGCTGACATACCCCGTGCCCGATGAGGACTACTTTATAGAGTCGCTGACCGACGACGGCGGCGACCCGGCAGACATTGTGGCAGGCAACGAAACCGTGGAATACATATACAAAGAGATAAAACAGATGGACGAAAAATATGCCTACGTGCTGACGATGAATCTGCATTTCCGCTGCACTCCGCAGGAGATTGCAGACTTGGGCAACATAAGCCTTAAAACGGTGTATACTCAGCTGAACCGCGGCAAAGCAATGCTGAGAGAAAAACTAAAGGAGGTGGGATTATGGGAAACCAAAGAGAAAGAAACGACAAAATAATGGATATCATCCTTGAAGAGGCAACGGAAAAATACGCTCGGGATATGGAAAACGGCAGCTTTGACTGTGACATGACGCCGGAGGAAGAACAAAATATGCTCGCAATGAAGGACGAGATATTCTCCGAAGTTATGGCAAAAGCGAAAGCGGAGCAAAAGGCGCAGGAGCAAAAAAATCGGAAAGAGCAAAGGAAAAACGTAAGAAAGCTGCCTGACAAAAAGCTCCTTATCTGCGCAGCGATTATTGCCGTGCTGGCTGTCGGCGCGCTGTCCGTCTCCGCGCTGCGTGTGTTTGTGTTCAAAACCTCGGCAACCCTTATCGGCGACTCGCTGATTATAAAAACGGAGAAGACAGACAGTGCGGAATATGATGTGATACAGGAATTTGAGAGAAAAGACAGCCTCATAGTCCCCGACTGGCTGCCGCGCGGAATGGAACTGAAAAAGATAACGGATGACTATTCTCAGGTAATTATCGTCTTTGAAAAGGGCGATGAATGGATTAATTTAGAGGAAAGTTCGGTTTCACTCCAAGGTCAAACAGAGATGCTTACAGAGAATAATCAATACAAGGTACGCGACATTGAGGTGCTCGGTATGCCGGGTGTTTTGGTGAAGATGACAAGTGAGCTAGGCGATACAAATTACAGTGCTATATGGAATTCAGATACAACGCAGTATTACATCGATTCCAATGTATCGGAAAAAGAATTCAACGCAATTCTGAACACGCTCAAATACCTGAAATAAAATTTTTTAAAAAATTTTTCGAAAATTTGAAGAATAATTCCCCTCGAGATTGTTTATTATAGTGTAACAAAAAAACCACGAAGGGAAGTTGATTAAAATGAAGAAAAATTTAAGCAGGAAAGTAACCGCGGCGGCATTGAGCTGCTGCCTGATTGTACCCATGGGTGCAGCTTACGCCGCGCCGCTGCCGCCGGCCACGGCGGACGTCTCCGCAGCAAGCGCCGGCGGCATAGTGCCGTTCAGCAAGTATTTAAAAGCCGGTACAATATCGTTTACTCCGGCAACAAGCACAATGTACGTAAATGTCTCAACAAGAGCGTTTATAAAGGTTGACCACATCTACCATGACGTAACCATTTTCAAAAACGGCGTGCTGTACTCGTCGGGACGGTACGACGATTACGGCACAAACTCGCTGTCAACCACGATTAAAGTTGACGCTAAATCGGGAGACTACATAGACGTATATGTGGATCACTACACCGCGCACGGCGGAGTTGTGGAATCCAAGAGCACCTCAAGTGCAAAGTATTTCTAAAGCTCTCAAAAAAAGCACGGTTCGGTCAAAAATCCGAGCCGTGTTTTTTTGTATTCATGCAAAATTTTGCTTGAAAACCTACTAAATATATGTTATTATTATGATATACGAAAGAGGTGCATGAAAGATGAAGATTTCAACCAAGGGCAGATACGCCGTCCGTATGCTGCTCGACCTGGCGGAGCACGCGCAGGAGGGTTATGTGTCGCTCAAGGAGATTGCGCAGCGGCAGCAGATTTCAAAAAAATATCTGGAGCAGATAGTGCCCATACTCAACCGCTCAAGCATACTGCTGACAAACAGAGGATTCCAGGGCGGATACAAGCTGGCGCAGGCGCCGGACAAATACACCGTGGGCATGATACTGCGGATGACCGAGGGCGGACTCGCGCCCGTGGCGTGTCTGGAGCAGCAGCCCAACCAATGTGAGCGCAGCGCGGACTGCCCCACTCTCTATGTGTGGCAGGGACTGTATGATGTGATAAACAACTACCTGGACGGCATAACCCTGCAAGACATCCTCGACAGAAAAAGAGCAATGTATGCCAACAACTACATTATATAAACCCAAAAGGCGGAATAAAAAACATGGATTTGATAAATAAACTCGAAAGAGACAGAACCCTGAGCGACGGCGAGCTTGCAGCCGTTATAAACACGGCGGAATATGACGAAGCCCTGCGTGAGAGTGCGGACAGAGTACGCCGCGCCGTATACGGCGACGAGGTGTACATCCGCGGACTGATAGAATTTACAAACTACTGCCGCAACGACTGCCTGTACTGCGGCATACGCAAAAGCAACCGCAGCGCCCTGCGCTACCGTCTCACCAAGGACGGCATACTGGACTGCTGCCGCGAGGGTTATTCCCTCGGTTTCCGCACTTTTGTGCTGCAAGGGGGCGAGGACGCTTTTTTCACAGACGACGTACTGTGCGGCATAGTGAGCGCCATACGCGGAGATTTTCCCGACTGCGCCATAACCCTGTCTGTGGGCGAGCGCAGCCGCGAGAGCTACCGGCGACTGTTCGACAGCGGCGCAAACAGATATCTGCTCCGCCACGAGACAGCTGACGGGGCGCACTATGCCAAGCTGCATCCGCAGTCCATGAGCAGCGCGGCGCGCAAAAAATGTCTGTTTGACCTGAAAGAAATAGGCTATCAAGTCGGCTCGGGATTCATGGTGGGCAGTCCGTATCAGACCACGGACAATCTGATAGCCGACCTGCGTTTTCTGCAAGAGCTTGAGCCGGACATGATAGGCATAGGGCCGTTCATCACTCACCGCGAAACTCCGTTTGCCGGCTTTGAGTGCGGCACGGCGCAGCTGACGGTGCGGCTGATATCCATACTGCGGCTGATGTTCCCCTATGCGCTGATACCATCCACCACGGCGCTGGGCACGATAGACCCCAACGGTCGCGAGATGGGGCTGAAAGCCGGAGCAAATGTGGTTATGCCGAACCTGTCGCCGACGGACATACGCAAGCTTTATGAGCTGTACGAAAACAAGATATGCACCGGCGACGAGGCGGCGCAGTGCCGCGGATGCCTGGAAAAGCGCGTGGAGAGTGCAGGGTATCGCATTGTGACCGACATAGGAAATGTAAAAAAGGAGTAAACCATGAACCAATTTTCACGTACCGAGCTGCTGCTCGGAAAAGAAGCTATGGATAAACTGAAAAACTCACGCGTGGCGGTATTCGGAATAGGCGGCGTGGGCGGATATATTGTAGAGGCGCTCGTGCGCAGCGGCATAGGCGAGATAGACCTCATAGACGACGACAAGGTGTGCCTGACCAACATAAACAGACAGATAATCGCCACACGCAGCACCGTGGGCAGATACAAAGTGGACGTTGCCGCGGAGCGCATTGCGGACATCAACCCCGACGTAAAGGTGCACACCTACAAGACATTTTACACCCCCGAGACGGCGAATGAATTCGACTTTTCGCTCTATGACTATGTGGCTGACGCCATAGACACCGTCACGGGCAAGATAGAGCTTGTGATGAATGCCGACAGGAGCGGCACACCGATAATCAGCTCAATGGGCGCAGGAAACAAGCTTGACCCATCGGCATTTGAAGTGGCAGACATATACAAAACCTCCGTGTGCCCCCTGGCGCGCGCAATGCGCTATGAGCTGAAAAAACGCGGCATAAAGCACCTCAAGGTGGTTTACTCACGTGAAAAGGCGCTTACCCCCATTGACGACGGCGAGGCAGGCTGCAAAACAAACTGCATCTGTCCGCCCGGGACGGCGCGCAAATCCACACAGCGCCGCCAAGTGCCCGGGAGCACGGCTTTTGTGCCGTCCGCCGTCGGGCTGATTATGGCAGGCGAGATTATAAAAGACTTAACAATGCGATAATCGCACAATGGCAGGCGGGCGAAAAGATATATATTTCCCCCGTGCACAAAGATTTGCCTTAAAAAACAGAATCTCTTGTTTTATAATAAAAATATGACAAATTGATAAGAATATTATAAGAAAGAGAACTGTGGGCAAACGGGACTCGAACCCGCATTGGTTCGAGTCCCGTTTGCCTAAGAGAGGAAACCTTATGTCAAAAAATCTTAAGCGAAAATACCGCTGTACTCAAAACCGAGAACTGAGCTGGCTCAGATTCAACCGCCGCGTGCTTGAGGAAGCGTCCGACCGCACCGTGCCGCCGCTCGAGAGGCTCAAGTTTATTTCAATATTTTCATCCAACCTTGACGAATTTTTTATGGTGCGCGTGGGCAGTCTGTTCGATATAGCAAGCGTGACTCCCGACGACACGGACAACAAAACCGGCTGGAGCGCTGACGAACAGCTGCGCCGCATCTATCGCGCCGTTCCCGGGCTGCTGGAGCTGAAAAAACGGCTGTACACCCTCACCATGCAGGAACTTGCGCACAGCGGCATTGAGGATATTTCTCCCGACAAAGCCGACAGCGCCGACCTCAAGCGCATCAACCGATTTTTCAGGACGGAGATGCTGCCGATTCTGTCGCCGATACTGATAGGCGCAAACCACCCCATACCCCACCTTGTAAACAAAAATCTGTACGCCGCGGCGCTGCTCGAAAACAAAAAGGGGCACAAAGCAATCGGCATTGTTCCGCTGCCCGAGAGCCTGCCGCCGTTTTTGATGCTTGCCGACGGCAAACGCTATGTCCGCAGCGAAAATATTCTGCTGCGCGCACTGCCGTCGCTCTTCGGCGCGTATGCCGTGAGGGAGAGCTGCGTAATCTGCGTTACGCGCAACGCCGACATTAATTTTGATGACGAAAAGTTTGATGACAACGACGATACTTTCCGCGTGCACATGAAAAAACTTCTAAAAAAGCGCGACCACCTGGGCGTTATGCGGCTGGAGCTGAGCGCGGAGATATCGGATAACTTTATGTCCGAGCTGACGTCTGTTGTGCGCGTGAGCACACATCGGATTTTCACGGATGACTGTCCGCTCAATATGCGTTATGTGTTTGCCCTCACGAGGGCACTGCCGAAGGGAGTTTCGTCAAAACTGATGTACAAGCCGTACACTGCCGCATGGCCGGAGGATTTGGATAAAAATCAATCCGTTTTTTCTCAGGTGCAGCAGCGCGACCGTCTGCTGTTTTTTCCCTATG
>ULVN01037358.1_pt1 | contig 10445 bp, 9 predicted proteins | sample 1959491 | NCBI WGS metagenome assembly ULVN01 (sample SAMEA4835787, study PRJEB28245) | human gut metagenome | biome: gut microbiome; material: fecal sample | place: Denmark | collected 2008 | reverse complement strand
CATGTAAGTCAATGCCGGTGGCGGGAAGTCTGACGTCTGACCGTCTGATGGTCTGATGTCTGACCGTCTGAGGTCTTCCTGCTTTCGGGAATACCGGTAAGCTGTCAGCGGATAGCGGATAGCTGACAGCTGCTTCATTCAATGAAAAAGGCCCGTGAAAAAATCTGTTTTTCACGGGCTTTTTTCGTGGTTATATGCTCTTCCCCAGCAGTGCGGGAATGGCTCCGCTGGCGCCGATGCGGGAGGCGCCGGCCTGGAGGAAATCTTCCATTTCCTTTTTGCTGTGGATGCCGCCGGCGGCTTTGATTTTAACCTTTGGCCCCACGTATTTCTTAAAGAGCTTGACATCGGAAAGGGAGGCGCCGGCGCTGCCGAAGCCGGTGGAGGTTTTGATAAAGTCCCCTCCCCCTTCGGTGACGGCGCGGCAGGCGGCGATTTTCTCTTCTTCCGTAAGATAGCAGGTTTCCACGATGACCTTCAGGATATGGCTGCCGGCAGCTTCCTTCACCTGCCGGATTTCATCGGTCACATAGGAGAGATTTCCCTCCTTCAGGGCGCCAATATGGATGACCATGTCGATTTCATCGGCGCCGTCTGCTATGGCAGAGGCGGTCTCTGCGACTTTGGCCGCGGTGCTGCCGTTTCCCAGAGGAAATCCCACCACCGTGCAGATGGTAAGGGACGGGAAATGCTGCCGGATTTTTTTCACAAAGGACGAGGGAACGCATACAGATGCCATATGGTACTGCTCCGCTTCCTCGCAGAGTTTTCGGATGTCCTGCCAGGTGGCCGCCGCCTTCAGAAGGGTGTGGTCCACATGGGAAAAAATGAAATCATTGGTCATGGAAATACTCCTTTCCCGTCACTCTTCCGCAGGAGGGGCCAGGGGATCAGCCCCGAAGGGGTTGGGCCCTTCCGTTCCCTTGCGGAAAAGAAGACAGATATAGACAAAAGCCAGGTACAGGGCCGCCACAAAAAGCAGAATCATCACTCCATAGAGCATGAACCGTCCCGGCCCCGCTGTCCAGAAAAGCGGATACATGCCGCCGAAGAAGGCCTTCACCGTTTCCGCCAGAAGATTTACCAGAAAGAGAATCACATTCAGGGCGCCGAACCCCCGGGCGCCGTTCCCCAGATCATGGAGCCGCCGGACAGCCAGGGACAGGAGCCCCAGCTGGAAGAGGGCATGGACGAGAGTGGTCATGAGGATGGGAACCAGCACCTTCCCGGAAATCAGGACGGCCAGGGCCAGAATCCCCATTTCCACAAGACTTCCGATAATAGAAAGCAGAATCCCCCGAAGGATATAGGGCTTCCTGTTCAGCCTGCCCCGGAAGGAAAAGTACTTCCTCATCCATGGCTCCGTGAGCTTCGCCTCATACCAAGGCCCCCAGCTGTCCAGCTGCCTGTCGTACCACCGGCTTATTTTTTCCAGTTTGTCATCGCACCATGCTGTCATAGAGCACCTCCTCTTTTCTGCATTATATCAAAAAAAGGCAGACCGGGGCCTGCCTTTTTGCGTACAGAAGTTACTTATGCATGCCCTGCCCGTAGTAAGCTCCGGGGCCATGCTTTCTGTGGTAATGTTTGTCCAGCAGCTCTTTGTCCATATGGGCCTTGGGGTTCAGCATCCTTGTTTTCAGTGCCATTTCCGCCACCGTCTCAAGAACCACGGCATGGTACACTGCCTCTTCCGGGCCGGTTCCCCAGGTAAAGGGGCCGTGATTTCTGACGAGAACTGCCGGCATGTCCAGGGGGGAAAGATTTCTTTCCCTGAAAGTTTCCGCAATGACCTTTCCTGTGTTCCACTCATAGGCATCCCGGATTTCTTCTTCCGTAAGGCTCCTTGTGCAGGGGATGGCGCCATAGAAATAGTCGGCATGGGTGGTTCCCAGAGGGGGAATGTCTTCTCCTGCCTGGGCAAATACGGCGGCATGAAGGGAATGGGTGTGAACAATGCCCGAAATTTCAGGGAATGCGTGATACAGGCAGAGGTGGGTCGGAAGGTCGGACGAGGGCCGAAGCTTTCCCTCAACCACCTGGCCCTCCCAGTTCACCACCACCATGTCGTCGGGGGTCATGGATTTATAGGGTACGCCGGAAGGTTTGATGACTACCAGTTTTCGCTTCCGATCCAGGGCGCTTACATTTCCCCAGGTGTAAATCACCACGCCCCGGGCCGGAAGCTCCAGATTGGCTTTGCACACCTGCTCTTTTAATGATTCAAGCATAGGTTTCCTTTCCAGGGAATGCCGATCTTGTGACGGCATCGGCACTTCCTTAAAAAGGGCCTTTCCATGGAGAAGGCCCTTTTCTTATTTTTCAATCACCCAGGCCTTTTCTGCAGGGAAGTTCACATACACGTCGCCGCGGAAAATGGTTTTGCCGGGATCAAATATATCTACAATCCATTCCTTGTCCAGTCCGTCTCTGAGGAAATAGCGCACTTTTTCTCCCAGGAACATGGTATTGGTGATCGCTGCTTTTAGATTCACCTTTCCCTCTGCCGGATCCTTGGAGAGGCCCGCACTTTCCGGGCGGACGGACGCCACATAGTCCGTTCCCTCTTTGACCGGGTTGGAGGACAGGAAGGATACGCCTCCATAGGTCACGCGGTTTCCGCTTTCCGCTTTCAGGGAAATCAGATTGGTGGTGCCGATGAAATCGGCGACAAAAGCGGTTTTCGGTTCGAAATAGATTTCCTGGGGCGTGCCTACCTGATGCACAATGCCGTCTTTCAATACTACGATGGCATCGGACATGGACAACGCTTCTGACTGGTCATGGGTGACATAAATGGTGGAAAGTCCCATCTGCTGCTGGATCTGCCGGAGTTCTACTCTTACATTTTCACGGAGTTTGGCGTCCAGGTTGGACAGCGGTTCATCCAACAGAAGTACTTCAGGATTCATGACGAGGGCTCTGGCCACGGCCACACGCTGCTGCTGTCCGCCGGACATCTGGTTGGGGAAACGTTTTTCCATGCCTTCCAGTTGCATGAGGGACAGGGCCTGCTTTACTCTCTTCTCGATTTCATCCTTCGGCTTTTTCTTGACCCGAAGGCCGTAGGATACATTGTCAAATACATTCATATGGGGGAAAAGCGCGTATTCCTGGAAAACCATGGCGGTATTCCGGTTATAGGGCGGCACTTTTTCAATATTTTTCCCATTGAGGAGAATTTCCCCTTCATCCGGCTCATAGAAACCGGCAATCATGCGGAGCAGTGTGGTTTTTCCGCAGCCGGAAGGCCCCAGGAAGGTAATGAAATGGCCTTTTTCAAAGTTCAGATTCACATTTTTAATGACGTGATTCTTCCCAAAGTATTTATTAATGTTTTTCAGCTGTAATACGTAGTCTGACATAATTGTCTCCCGCCTTCATCAAAGATCAAATATATTAATCTTATCTCTCAGTATGAGTTTCACGATACCAAAGGTAAGATAAATCACAAGCATAATGCCCACAGCTGTCGCACTGGCTGTCGGCAGGAATCCCTGGTTGGCCAGACTCATGATATTGATGGATGCCAGGTTCCATTCCGGCGATACCAGGAAGATAACGGTGGACAATGTGTTCATTGACCGCATAAATGCATAGACAAAGCTGACGGACAGGGAGTTTTTCAGCATGGGCAGTACGATTTTGCAGAAAGTCTTCACGCTGCCGGCGCCCAGGTTGGTGGATGCCTGTTCCAGAGAGGCGTCAATCTGCTTCAATCCTGCCACCGCCTGCCGGTAGCCTACCGGCAGCTGACGAAGCGCCATGCCCAGGATGATGATGGCCAGTGTACCGGTCATTTCCAGGGGGCCGTCATTGAAGGCCAGAATCAGTGCCAGACCGATAAAGGTACCGGGAAGGGACACAGGAAGCATGGCCAGAAAATCCATGAGATTTCTGCCGGGGAATTTCTTTCTGATGGTGAGGAATGCCAGGGCAATGCCGAGGATGGTGGTAATTGCTGCAGTGGACATGGATGCCACCCAGGAGTTAACCATTACATTGGACTGGATGACCCCTTCCTTGAAATACTGCAGGGTAAAGGTGTAGTCATACCCGAAGGCTACGGTAAAGGCAAAGAGGATAACCACGCCGATAATCATGAGAATGGCAAGGCAGAGGATCAGGCAGAAGGCGAAAAGCATCCATTTGGCCAGAGGGCCTGCGGTGACGCGGATCAGCCCGGACACCGGCTTGCCGGTTACGGTGACATAGGAATTCTTTTCCAGATAATACCGCTGGATGAAGAAAACAATCAGTGTAGGAATGACCAGGAATACGGAAAGGGTGGCGCCCATGGGGAGATCCCAGGCACCGGTTACCTGTGTGTACGCTTCCGTTGCCAGGACATGGTAGTTGCCGCCTACCAGCATGGGGTTGCCGAAATCTGCCAGAGAGTTAATAGCCACCAGCAGGAAGGCGCTGGCCAGACCCGGCGTAGCGAGACGCAGCGTGACCGTCCTGAACAGATACCATCCCCGGGCGCCCAGATTCTGGGCTGCCAGCTCCAGGTTCGGGCTGATGCTCTTCAGAACGCCGGAAATAGTAATATAAGCCAGCGGGAAAAAGGCAATGGTCTGGGCCACCCACAGCCCGAAGGGGCCGTACAAATCCACCTTCAGATGAAGCAGCTGCCAGGTAATGAAGCCGCGCCGCCCGAAGAGCATGATGAATGCCAGCCCTGTCACAACGGAAGGGGCCATGGTGGGCAGAAGGGCCACCACCTGGAAAAACCGTTTGCAGGGCATGTCCGTGTAATTGATGCCGTAGGCAAAAAGAAAGCCAAACACAATGGCAGCGGCCGTGGCAATAAATGATGAAAAGAGGGTATGGCCAAATACCAGAATAAATTCTTTACCCGTAATGGCCCGGATCCAGTCAGCTTCCGTAGGAACCAGAAGGATTTTCACAAAGGGATAAATGATAAACACGCCAAACAGAAGGAATACCGCAGCAATGCTGATAAGAAGCGGCGGTTCCCTGAGAAGAACCTTCAGTTCCGCTCCCAGCCCGGTATGTTCGTGACCCGTATCTTTTTCGTTCATAGTAACTCCTTATTTCATGATTTGTGAGGTGGTGCCGGTCTTTCTAAAGGAAAAAATACACCTCCGCCGGAAAGCGGAGGCATATCTTCATTATCCATCAGTCAGCAAAGAATTCATCACAATTTTTCTGCTTATCCGCGCCGGCTTTGATGAGATCATATTCCTTGAACAGAGGCAGCTCTTTCAGCGGCTTCATTCCTTCCGGCGGAGCTACATCCGGGTTGCAGGCTACCCCGTGGGTGGTCTTTACCAGAATATCGCCGGCCTCTTTCGTCAGTACGAAGTCAATGAAGGCTTTGGCAGCTTCATCATTGGCATGATTCTTAATCTTGCCTACCGGGCAGGTTGTCCAGCCGGCCTGGTCATAAATGGTGCTGTGGATTTTCTGCCCCTTGGCGCTGACCAGGGTCTGGTCAGAAATGAAATTCAGGCATACCAGGTATTCGCCGGCGCCGGTTTTCTGGCCGGGAGTGAAGCCGGATGGTGTAAACTGTGCAACCTGCGGCTTTAAGGCTTTCAGATAAGCCCAGCCCTTTTCCGGTCCCATCTGCTGGAGAACGGAGCTGATGAATGTATTGCCTGTACCGGATTTTCTCGGATCCGGCATGATGATTTCTCCTTTGAATTCCGGTTTCAGAAGGTCTTCCAGCGTTTCCGGAGCCTTTACGCCCTTCGGTTCAAATTCTTCCTTGAACCGCTTTTCGTTATATCCGATGGACATGACTTCCAGATAGGTGCCGTACCAGTAACCATCTTTATCCTGGTATTCCGGAAGAATCATGCCGGCATTGGGGGACTTGTAGGCTTCCAGGAGCCCGTCAGCTGCCGCCTTGGCATGGGCATCTGCCGTACCGCCCAGCCAGATGTCCGCCTTCGGTGCATCCTTTTCCGCCTGGATACGGGCCAGCGCTTCGCCGGTTGGCAGACGGATAAAGCTTACATCCGCTCCGGTTTTTTTCTTGAATGAATCTGCCAGCTGTTTTGCCGTATCTTCATGGAAGGAAACGTACATCACCAGTTTCTTTCCCTTTAAATCCGGCCCCTGGGGTGCTCCCGCCTTACCGGAGGACGACTGTCCGCCACCACATCCGGCCACCGCCAGAGCTACTGCAGTCAGGGCACATGCAGCCAAAGCTTTCCATTTCATTACAAGCATCTCCTCTCAAATACAGATCTTACATATCCGTTACATCTCTTTTACAATTCTACCATAAAGTAGATACTATTTGTATAGGTTTGCTATTTAAGCATAGACATCAAAACAGCCCATCTCTTCCGCTCATAATCACGTATTATCTGACCCTATTCCTGTTTATCTCCCCCCCTTTTTCTGTTTCCAAATGATATGCCTATTTTTTTTATCTTTATATAGCATATACTTTTACGCAAATGAGTATCTCTGATAATTTACGGCGGCAAGAGGACTGCCCCCCTTGCTCCATACAAAAAAACAGGGCTGCGAAGAAATGATTCCTATTTCTTCACAGCCCTGCTGTGTCTATCTTCTTTATTCCTTATGGTTCCAGGGAACCAGTTTCCTTTCCAGGAACTGGAGGAACAGGTTGAAAATGAGGCCCAGCACGGAGAGGACGATGACGCCGGCCATGAGGCGGTCGGTCATCATGAGGTCGCCGTAGTGGAGGATGAGGGCGCCGATGCCCTGTTCCGCCGCAATCATTTCCGCCGCCACCAGAAGGAGGAGGGCGGTGCCGGCGGCGATGCGGAGGCCGGCGAAGATCATGGGGAGGGCATAGGGAAGGACTACGTTTTTCATGGTGTAGCCCCAGCCGGCGTGGAAGCTGACGGCCACTTTGATGAGCAGGGTGTCCACGTTCTTTACGCCGGAGTAGGTATTCATGGCCACAGGGAAGAAGACGCCCAGGGCGATGATGGTGACTTTGGATACTTCGCCGATGCCCAGCCACAGGATGAAGAGGGGAAGGAGGGCGATTTTAGGGATGGGGTAGAGGGCATTGACGATGGGGTTCGCCATGCGGTCCGCCAGGGCGGAGGTGCCGGTGACAAGGCCTACGAGAAGGCCGAAGGCGCTGCCCAGGATGAAGCCCATGAGGATGCGGTACAGGGAGGCCGCCAGGGATACGCCGATTTCCCCGTCTTTTATCATGTCCAGGAGGGAGGAAAGAATGAGGGTGGGCGGCGGCAGGAAGAGGGCGGATACCACCCCTGCCTGGCAGATGCCTTCCCAGAGAAGGAGGAGGGCTGCCACGGAAATCAGGGATACGGCGGGGCTGTAACTTTTCTGCCACCGTTTCATTTTATTTTCAACCATGTACTTATTCATCGCCATTCACCTCCGTCATCGCCTCCAGGGCGTCTTTGCTGATATGTTCCCAGATGGTACGGGTGAGACGGTCGATTTCTTCCGCATGTTCCGGTTTCTCCCTATCGCTCCGGGGGATGGTGATTTCCAGGATGCTCCGCACTTTGCCGGGGCGGCGGGAAAGGAGGACCACCCGGTCTGCCAGCATCACCGCTTCCTGGATATTGTGGGTCACGTAAAGGGTGGTGAGCCGCGTCTTTTCCCACAGGTCCACCAGTTCCTGCTGCATGATGATGCGGGTCTGGGCGTCCAGGGCGGAGAAAGGTTCGTCCATGAGGAGTAGATCCGGATTGATGGCCAGGGCCCGGGCAATGCCTACCCGCTGTCTCATGCCGCCGGAGAGCTGGTGGGGGTAGGATTTTTCAAATCCCGTGAGGCCTACCAGGGAAATATAGTGGTCGATTCGTTCTTTCCACTCCTTTTTCGGAAGCACATGGCCTGCGTCCAGGCCGAAGGCGATGTTATCATACACATTCCGCCAGGGCATGAGTCCGGTTTCCTGGAAAACGATGGATACCCGGGGTTCACTTTTTACATCTTCTCCTGTGAAATAGACGGATCCTTCATCCGGCGACAGAAGGCCGGCGCAGATATTGAGGAGGGTGGACTTGCCGCAGCCCGAAGGGCCGACCAGGGCTACGAATTCTTCTTTGTGCAGCTCCAAATTGATGTCTTCCAGCACCGGCAGGGTCTTCTGCCCGTTCCGGAAGGATTTGCTTACATTTTCAATCATAACTTCCATAGATGACTCCATTTTTATATTTTTATAACACGCCTTTGCGGGTGTGAGGGTTGACGGGACTTCGTCCCGAGGGTTGTGGTGGCGGCTGACGCCGCAGGTTGTGTAGAAGGGTTGCATCGCTTCGCTCAGGGGGCAACGGCCCTTCAGGCCGAGGGTTGTGGATTGCCGCTTTGCGGCAATGCTTATAAAGTCAGCGTTACGGGATTGGCTTTCTGTATCATAGGGGCAGCGGTAAGCGGATAACGCCCCATTACGCAGAAAGCGCCGCTTTGTCTGCGGCGCTTTTTATTATTTCTTCATGGCTTCTTCCAGGAAGGAAGTGTTTACCACATCTTTGGCATCCAGTTTCCCGTCGATCATGCCATGGGAGGAGTACCAGTCGATCTGGGTTTTGATGTCATCAGCCATGAGCACGCCGTTTTTATCTATATAGGGCAGGCCCAGGCGAATGTCCGCTTCCGGCGTCTTTACGTACTTGGAGATGATTTTTACCATTTCGTCCAGTTTAGCCGGATCCTTTTTGTCTACTACGGCGCTGTAGTACTCATTGCAGGCCTTGTTGTAGGCTTTCATGAAACGAACGGCTGCGTCCTTGTTCTTGGCGAATTCGGGGGAGTAGAAAATGCCGCTGGTCTGGTAGGGCATGATTTCACTGACCTGGGTGATGACCTTGCCGTAGCCTTCGTTCCTGACTTTCGTAATGTTCGGTTCGTTCAGGATGCAGGCGTCGATCTGGCCGCTCTGCAGGGCTGCCATGACAGCGGACAGTTTGCCCAGAGGAACGATGGTTACATCATCCAGGGAAAGGCCTTTGGCTTCCAACATCCGGCCCAGCATGTAATGGAAGGTGGAGCCTTTCTGGGTAATGCCTACCCGTTTGCCCTTCAGTGCTTCGATGGAGGTCAGGCCATTGTCGTATTCGGCAGAAGCGGCCAGCAGGGCGGAGGAGGAGTATCCCTTTTCTTCCCTGCCTTTATCGGCCACAATGTAAAGCTTCTGTCCTTTGGCTGCCATATTGTACAGGCCGGCCGTAATGCCGGTGGCGCCTACATCGACTTTGGAGGAAGCGGTGGCTACGGCAATGGGCTGGGCTGCATCAAACCACTGGGGATCGATGTCAATGCCCTCATCCTTAAAATAGCCCTTTTCCATGGCAATGAAAAGGGGTGCGCTGCTGGTGAGCCGGAGCATACCCAGCGTGACCTTCACCGGCTTTTTCTCACCGCCGGCGGACGTGCTTCCCGGGCCTTTGCCGCAGCCTGCAAATGACAGGGATACGGTGAGGGCCAGTATGCCTGCCAGAATCATGGCAAATACTTTTTTCAAATTCATTCTACTATTCTCCTCTCCTACTGTGGGGCATGGTAGGATACCCCGCAAAATGGGTTATTGCCTGTATTTTACTCTATTCCATGGAAAAAGCAAGAGCCCGGCGCCCGGGTTCCATCGTCCGTGCTTCGCAGCTTCGCACAGGACGATGGGCCTTGCCTGCAGAGCGGGCTATGCCGCCGACAGGCATATAAAATTTCATTGCCCAAAGGGCAATCCACCACCCTCTGAACCCTGCCACGCAGTGGCTCCATGGGCAATCCACAACCCTCGGGCCTAAGGCCGGTCAAACTTGAGAACCTTTTCCACAACCTCATCCTCAACCCTTCTACACAACCTGCGGCGAAAGCCGCGCCCCTTCTGCGCCCTTTGGGCGCAGAACCCCCTCTTTATTTCACAAAATGCTCTTTAGCAAATCCCATTTTCTGTACGATTTCCAGGGTTCCCACGAAGGTGCCTTTAGCGTCCCTGACGGCCATGTACCGCACCAGTACCGGCTCCCCTTCTTTTTCCATCCATACGTCGAAGAGGTCCTGTTTTCCTGTGCGGAAGGAGTCAATCAGGTTTTTCACCATGGGCACCACCTTTGGCGGGTGGCAGGTATAGACGTCCCGGCCCAGGGCGGTGGCGGGGCGGGAGAAGAGTTTGGGGGCGCCGTCGTCGTTCCAGTAGCGGTTGATGTCATGGGCGTCTACGAAGGTGATTTCAAAGGGGAGGGTGTTCAGCAGGGCGGTGAGTTCTTTCACCGTGAGCCGGCCTGTGGGGAGATGGATGATTCCGTCGGAGAGGGAGCTTTCTTCCTTTTCCTTCGGGAAGGCTTCCTGCCAGCGGGGCTGGGGGCCGGTGAGGCAGGGTTCCATATGGGAGAAGTCCCGGGCAATGGCTTTCCATTCTTCTTCTTTGAAATTCTTGGCACAGAGGGGGAAGAGGATGTTGTTTTCCTTGTAAATCATTTCTTCGGCTCTGGTGAGGGCGGAGGAGAGCCGCT
>ULVN01121590.1_pt1 | contig 10452 bp, 6 predicted proteins | sample 1959491 | NCBI WGS metagenome assembly ULVN01 (sample SAMEA4835787, study PRJEB28245) | human gut metagenome | biome: gut microbiome; material: fecal sample | place: Denmark | collected 2008 | reverse complement strand
TTAAAAAATTTGAAAAATAAAGGATATATGCCAATAATATTCTTTGTAATATTATTATCAATAGTAGCAATAGTACAAAAATTGTATCCAAATTTATTACTTGCAAATACATGCTTTGCATTAATTACAACATTAATGTATTATACAATAGAAAATCCAGATATTAAAATAGCAAAAGAATTAGCTTTTTCTAAAATGATAGCTGAAGAATCAAGAGATAGAACATTGAATACTTTAAATGAAATATCAGATGAATTAAAAAATTCTTTTAGTAAATTACAAACGTTTGGATACAAAAAAGTTAATTATCAAGATTTAGATGAAGTGAGTAAAGAATTAAAGTATATTAAAAAATATAATATTGACTTTGTAGACAGAGCAACTGGGCTTCTTGAAATTGGGAAGATTGAGAGTGGAAGTCTTACATTACGAGAAAAAGAATATGAATCAAGTGAATTATTGGAAGAATTAAGAAAAATGCTTTTCTACGATAAGAAAAATAAGCAAATAAATGTTTTAACGGAATTTGAAAACAAAGTACCTAGTGTGTTATATGGAGATAAAACAAAAGTAGAAAAACTTGTATTATCAGTTTATGATTATATATTAGATATAATCGATAAAGATGATTTAACAATTAAGATGGATTCTATTACAGTTGGAAGATTTAGCAAAATTAAATTTCACTTTATAACTCAAGATTCAAATTTAGATAAGTATATATATGAAAAAAAACAATCTTATGATTTGAAAGTTAATTATTTAAATGAATTAGAATTTTATGATACTAAAGAGAATGTTAAATATGATAAAATACTTAAACTTGTTTCATTACTTAACGCAAAACTAAATGTGAGCAAAGATGATTATGGTAGAAAAGATTTGACTTTGTCTATTAGATAAAGAATTATAGATCCGTATGTAATGGTAGAACAAAAAGAAGAAAATAAAGGCTTAAAGGTAAGGTATTTTGATGCTTCAGATAAGCGAATTTTAATTGTTCACAAAAATAACACTCGTTTAAAAGAATTATTATTATTGTTAAGACCATATAAATCTGATATTGATGTTGTCAGTAGTATAAATGATATGAAAATAAAGTTATCAGATAATAAAACTTATGATATGGTAATAATAGATGACACAATTTATAATAATGAAAAAGGTTTTGAAACAATAAAATCCATAAAATCTTTTAGTGGCTATGATATTAAATTAGTTATATTAGCAGCAGATGATAGAGTAAATAATTGTGAAGTTTATATTGAAGAAGGCTTTGATGAATATATAATAAAACCTATTAATAAGAAAAACATAAATTATATTATGAAGAAGTATTTAAAATAAAATTTTAAAAAAAATTAAAAGTGTCCGTTGACTGTCCTAAAAAAATGTGCTAAAATGATATTATAGGGAAATTGGAAGAAAGTGTATAGAGAGATAATTTTATCTCTCTTTTTTCATGCCTAAAATTTCTATTTTTCCTAATAAAGAAAGGGGATGATAAAAATTTAAAATGCTTTTTTAGTAGTACCAATAATTGAAAGGAGAATATTGTGAAGAAAAAAATTGGTAGGAAGTTAAAAAAAGTTTTAAATGTAGTAATGATAGTAGGAATTTTAATTTCTTCATTTCCAATTACACCATTCATCCCTAAAGTAAATGCTTTAGCACGTGTATCTGGAGATAAGATAATAGAAACAGCCATGTCTTATAGTGACTGGGGATATTTGGAAGTAGGTACATGCACTGGTTTAGTCACTCGTACATTGAATAAACTAGGTATTGGTCAATCAATTGTAGGTATCCATCCATACGATATTGATAAACCTCAACCTGAAGGTACTGGAGCAAGATATGCACCTGATAAGATGTATCAAAATGCTCTAAATCATCCAGAAGATGCTGTGCATATTTGGTCTGGTTATGTGAAAGATGTAAAAGCAAATGCTCATTTATTTAAGAATGGGGATTTAGTTATTCAAAGACCAGAAGATAAAGCAAATTATACAGGCAGTGGACACGTAGGATTAATTCATATATATAATAATACTATTTCAATGTATGGTGCTAATGGAGAAAGAAATGGTGTTGGTGATGCCATTTTAGCACGTGATATCATGACTAGAGGTACTAGTATTACTATTAACTCTCTTGATTACATTCATGTATTTAGATTAACTAAAGCAGAACCAGAGTATGCAACTACTACTTCAGAAAAATCAGCACAAGAAGTTGTGGACGTGTCATTTTATAAAACTGATCATGAATCTGGAAAACCATTATCAGGAGTAGAAGTAGAGTTTTATAGAGATGATGTTAAATTTGCAACAGGAATAACAGATGAGAATGGATACGCACTATCAACTTCAACAACAACTTATACATCTACTTCATCACCTAAAACTTATGTAACTAATTGGGACTATTTAGGTGAAGAAGAACAAGCAGAAGTTGATAAAAGAGGTGCTTATCATAATTTAGTAGATGCTCAAGCAGCTGCTGATTCTGAAGCATTAAAAAGTGCAATGGATAAAGCTTCTCAAACTCATAAATATAGTGTAGTTGAAGTAAAAACTAAAACTAAATATTGGCTAAATCCAGATAATACTACTGATAGCAATTCAGCGACAGGTAGTGGAAGTATTAGTTTATCTTTATCAAATGAAAGGGTAAAAGGAACAGCTATATTAGTTAAAGAGGATGCAGATGTAGGTTATGCACAAAATGAAGCAGAAATTGATGGAGCATTATATGGATTATATGCTAACGAAAATATATTAGATCCTGCTGATGGTTCTATAATATATAATAAAGATGATGAAATAACTAGAGTTCGTATAGAAAATGGACAAGCACAAGTAGAAGATTTATATCTAGGTAGCTACTACTGGCTTGAATTGACTAGTTCAACTGGATATAAATTAAATAAAAACAAAGAAGTTTTTACTTTAAGTTATTCCTCACAAAATGTGAAGATAGTGACTTCTAAATCAGTATCAAAAGAAGAAGTAATTACTGGAGATTTTGAAATAGAAAAAATTATAACTTCTGGTGAAGAATCAGAAATAGTGAAAAAAGAAGAGGGAGCAGAATTTATTGCTGTTGCTAAAAAGTATGTTGATAAATATGGAGATATTGAAACTGCTTGGGAGCATAGAAATGAATTTACAGATAAAGAATACGATAAATTAGTGACTAATAAAAATGGTTATGATAAGTCAAAACAATTAGCTTATGGAACTTATGTTGTAAAACAAATAAAAGGACAAATGGATACAGAATTAGTAGAAAATACATTTACTTTTACTGTATCAAAGGAAAATCAAGATACAATTAAATATATTGTTAATAACCGTTTATTTACATCTTATGTTAAACTTGTAAAAGTGGATGCAGAAACAGGAAAATTAATTACAGCATCAAATACATCATTTAAAATCAAAAATGCTGATACTGGAGAATATTTAACACAAAAAGTTGCTGATACCACTTATGATATTTGGACAACATCAGATAAAGGAACAATACAATTACCATTAGAAGTAAAAGCAGGAAATTGGATTTTAGAAGAGGTTGTAAGTCCAGATAACTACTTAATTAATAAAGATGGTGTAAGTTTCAAAGTGACTAATACTAATATTATTGAAACCGATTCTGATGGTGATCCATTATTAAAAGTAGTGATGGAAGATAAAGCAGTAAAAGGTCAAATAAAATTTAAGAAATATGGTGAAGTATTAACAGGTATTGAAAAAGATGATAATGGCAATATCAAATTTGTATATGAAGAAAGACCATTATCAGGAATGGTTGTTTATGTTCAAGCAGATGAAGACATTTTAGATCCAGCAGATAATTCAGTTATTTATAAAAAAGGTGAATTAGTTGATGTTATTACAACTTCATCATCAGGTGAAGCATTATCAAAATTATTACCACTAGGAAAGTATGTAGCATTTGAACATCAAAGTCCAAATGGTATGTTGATTGATACAACACAATATAAAGTGTCGTTAGATTTTGCTGACAATGAAACTGAGGTTGTTATGGAAACCATATCTATAACTAATGAACGACAAAAAGTAGAAGCTAATTTAACTAAATTAGATTCAGATACCAATACGGCACTAGAAGGTGTTGTTTTTAATTTGACTGCAATTAAAGATATTTATTCTTATGATGGAAAATTATTAGTAAAAGCTGGTACTTTAATTGAGCAAGGAATAACAGGATTGAATGGTGGCTATATATTTAGAGCAGATTTACCAATTTCTTTAGATGATGAAACTTATTTTTCAATTACTGAAGAAAAACAATTAGAAGGATATTATAAAAATGATGATGTGATTTCTGTTGATACTAAATATAAAGGTCAAAATATAGAAAAAGTTTCTAATAGTCAGACAGTTTATAATAAAATAATTAAAAACTATATTTTAATTAACAAAGTAGATTCTAGTACATTAGAAAATATAGTTAGTAAAGACTTTAAATTTAAGGTATGTAGTGATATAGAATGTTCTAAAGTTATAGGAGAATATAGTGCAGATATAGAAAAAGGAACGGCTTTAATTGATATAAAATATGGAACAACTATTTTTATTAAGGAAAGTTCAGCACCTGAGGGATACCTATTAAGTCCAGAAGTTGTAAAAGTAAGTTTAAATAGTGAGGGACTTTTTGTAAATGATGAAAAGGTAGAAACTGATGAGGATCTAACTTATAGTATTGCTTATCAAAACACATTATTACCAGTTATACAAGAAGGTGTACAAACTGGTTATGATAATAATATGCCTATTTATATAATAATAAGTGGAATATCATTATCTGGTGTAATAGCAATAGCACTTTCATTACGCAAAAAGAAAAGAAAATAATTCTATTTATTGAAGGGAGCAAACAATGATAAAAAAATATATTGCTATTGAGCATAAAAACTCCAGATATTGTAAAGGTGTTCCTTATATATCAAAAAAAGAATTTAAAAAAAATAAAAATAATTTAATTATTGGAAAGACTAAGTTAAAAAAATATAAATCCAGTTCTGAAAATAAAGATCTGGATTTATTATTATTTAACGACAAAGAATTTGAAATAAAAGAAAGATTATTTGGATTTAAAAAAGGATACGTTTTTGTAGGTGATGATAAATATATTGCATTGAAAAGACGTATCCCTTTTCTTTTTTTACTACTTCTTTTATTAATAGTTTTTATTATGTTTAGATTTTTGATACCTTGTAGTAATCAGGAAGATAAACCTATGGTAGTACCAGTTCAAAAAGAGGTAATTATTCCTGAAGACAATGAGGATAAAGAAACTATTAAAGAGGATATTAAGGTTGAAAACCCAAATAAAGTTAAACCATCTTCAAAACAAGAATTATCAAAAGAATACAAAATTACATTTGATAGTAATGGTGGATATGGTAGCATGGAATCTATTATATGTAAATTAAACAACATTTGTATCTTAAACGAAAATAAATATACAAAAGAAGGATATAGTTTTCAAGGTTGGTCAAAGAAAAATAATGGTGTAGCAGAGTTTCAAGATAAAGCAGAATTAAAGAATTTGTCTTCTAAAAATGGTGACAATATAACTTTATATGCTGTATGGGAAATTAAATTTTATCAAATAACATTTTTGGATTATGATAAATCCATAATTCAACAAGACAAGTTAGAATACAATAGTAAAATTATTTTACCTGAAAATCCAACTAGAAAAGGGTACACATTTAAAAATTGGGATAAAGAGTTATCCACAGTAAAAGAAAATCTAACTATTAAAGCTTTATATGATATTGATAGTTATGATATATCTTATAAATTAAATGGTGGAACGTTAGATGAAGCACCTACTAATTATAATATTGAAAGTGAAGATATAATAATTCCTTCACCTAAGAAGGTTGGTTATTCATTTATAGGTTGGACAACACCAGATAATAAAGAACCTATAATAGACTATAAAATATCAACAGGTTCTGTTGATAATATAGAATTAGAAGCTAATTATGATGCTAATATATATAATTTAATATTCAATTCAAAAGATAATAATGACTCTTTAATAAAAAGAAAAATTAAATTTGATTCTGAATATGGAATATTACCAGAAGTAGAAAAAGATGGCTATACTTTCAATGGTTGGAAAAATTCGAATGGTGACTTCGTATCAAGTGATACATTATATAATGTTCCTGAAGACACTAATTTATATGCTGAATGGAATTTAATAACTTATGATATTAAATATAATCTTAATGGTGGAACGTTAGATGAAGCACCTACTAACTATAATGTTGAAAGTGAAGATATAATAATTCCTTCACCTAAAAAGGTTGGTTATTCATTTATAGGTTGGACAACACCAGATAATAAAGAACCTAAAATAGATTATAAAATATCAACAGGTTCTATTGGTGATAAAGAGTTAACTGCAAATTATGAACCAATAACTTATTATATTTCTTATAATTCATCTGAAGGTCAAGGTGAAATGGACAAACAAGAATTTGCATATAATCAAACTTCTAAATTAAATAAGAATCAATTTACAAAAGAAGGATATACATTTATAGGATGGTCAACATCAATAGATGGAGATGTAATGTTTAATGATGTATCAGAAATATCCAATTTATCATCTAAAGACAAAGATGTGATTACTTTATATGCTAAATGGGAAATTATAAAGTTAAATGTAAAATATTATGATTTGTTTGGAGCATTATTAAAGAGTGAAACAGTTGAATATGGAAATAAATCTGTTGCACCTGAAGATATGTTTATTGATGGTTATACTTTTGAAGGTTGGAATCCATCTCTTGGTGTAATAAGAGAGGATATCATATATAAAGCACAATATACCATTAATGAATATACAATTAAGTATAATTTTAATACTGGCAATAATGATGATGCTCAAGAAATTAAATATAATGTAGAATCTGATATGATTACATTACCAACACCTACAAGAACTGGGTACACATTTTTAGGGTGGACTGGAAGCAATGGATTAAAACCTCAATTAGAAGTGATAATTCATAAAGGTTCTATTGGCGATAAAACCTACAAAGCAAATTGGGTATCCAATTCATACAAAGTAAGTTTAAATGCAAATGGTGGAGTAGTAAATGAAGATTATATTATGATTTCTTATAATAGTTTATATGGAACTATACCGACACCTACAAGAGTTGGTTATACTTTTGAAGGTTGGTATTATAACGATACATTAATAACAGAAGATATGATTAATAGTGTATATCTTGCACTTGAAGAATTTGAATATTATTATGATGAAGGATTACGTGACAATATAAGAAGTATAAAAACAGAAATAGATAAAAGTAGATTTAAGGATTCTTTAGCTAATTATATTGATAAATGCACTGAAGAAGAATGGAAATTACTTTTAGATAATTATAATATAAAAGATGTGGAAAATTACATGGGCGAGGTTAGAAATAATGTAGAGGAAGCTGTTATGGAAGAATTTGAAGATGCTGATAAAGACCAACAAGAAGAGTTATTAAGCTTTTTTGATAAATATAATTCCATTGATAAAGAAGAAGAGGTGGAATTGGAAAAATAATATTATGAAACAAATAAAAATGTCTTTATTGTTTTTGTTATTAGTAGTTTTAGGATTTAGTTTATATAAAATAAATCGAATAAATAATGAATTAAATTCTTCACAAGAAACAAAAGAAGAGTTGATTAAGTTAGTTGAAATACCAGAAACACCATCAGATGAACCATCTTTTCAAGTTGATTTTGAAGAGTTAAAAAAAATAAATTCTGACGTTATTGGATGGATAGTTATAGAAGGCACAGAAATTAATTATCCTATTGTTCAAGGAAATAACAATTCTTTTTATTTAAATCATTCCTATGATAAAAAATGGAATTCGTTAGGAAGTATATTCGCAGACTATCAATCGTCAAATGATTTTAGTGATTATAATACTTTTATTTATGGTCATCATACAAAGAATGGAAGTATGTTCGGAGAATTGTATAAGTATATGGATGTTAGTTTTTATAAACAAAATAAAACATTTTATTTATATACACCGACAGGAAATTTTACAGCAGAGATTTTCAGTGCATATATAGATAGTACAGATTCGTCTTCATATAATCAATCATTTAATTCAATAACAGAATTCAATGATTATATTAATTTAGTTAAAGAAAAAAGTAATTACAGCACTGATGTAAAATTTGATGCGAATAAAGATAAAATAATTACATTATATTCTTGTTCTCATGAATCTAATAGAAAGAAAAATGATAGATATTTTATTCATGCAGTATTAAAAAAAATACAATAATGTTTTTATATTTATTAATTCAAAACTAATTATTAATAATTACAAAAAATAGTATAATGTATTTGTAGAATTACTTGTTAAATTGATTTTTAAGTGGTGAGAAAATAAATAATTGAAAGATTGGACAGATATTATAATTTAGATATTTTCAAAAGTATATGAAAATGGCTTTTTAATAAAGCTATTTTTTGTTGGAGTAATTTATGTAGTACAAAAAATTGAGAGTAAGAAAGGGAAAGATATATGAATGAAACAATGGTTTATACAGTAAAAGAAGTAGCAGCAATTTTGCATAGTAGTCCAAATTATGTCTATACATTGATAAAAAAAGGTTATCTTCCTGTTGTGAGATTAGGGAGTATAAAGATATTAAGGCAGTCATTAGAAAATTTTTTGATTGAAAATCAAGGAAAAGATTTATCAAATTTAGAAGATATAAAACCGTTAGATTTTTCTAAAATAGGAGAATAATTGATGGCACAAGTAAATATAGAAAAGAGAGGGAATGTTTATCAGTATAGATTTGAAATAGCACCACAAGGTGGTAAAAGGAAATTTATTAATAAATCAGGATTTAAAACTAAGTCAGAAGCACAGGAAGCAGGTAATATAGCATATACAGAATATATAAATGCTGGTGTTCCTTTTAAAGAATGCAAATTATCTTATAGTGATTATTTAGACTATTGGCTAGATAATTATTGCAAATCAAATTTAAAATACAATACTATTTGTAAATATAGAACTATTATAGATAAATATATAAGACCTAGATTAGGTTTATATAGGTTATCTACACTTACAAGTGTGAGATTAAATATGTTTATTACAGAAATATGTGATGAATACTCTTTTTCAAGATCTTATTTTAAAAATATATTGAAGGTTGTTAAAGGAACTTTTAGAGATGCGTGTAATTTGTATGGATTTATAAAATATAATCCAGCTCTAACGTTGAGATTACCAAAAATGGATATTGAAAAAAAAGATCCTAAACATTTATATACACAAGAAGAAATAGATAAGATATTATTTAGATTTAGATACAATGATACTTTTACTTGTTCTTTTTTAACATCATGTTATACTGGCATGAGAACTGGAGAAGTTTTTGCATTAACATGGGATGATATAGACTTAGATAAAGGCGTTATTTCTATTAAGCATAGTATATACGATAAAGCGAAAGATATAAAAGGAAGATGGTATTTAGGAAGCACTAAAACATTATCTGGAGAAAGATTGATCTATATTAGCCAAACTTTATTAAGTGCATTAAAAAATTATAAAGCAAAACAAGATTATTTAAAACAATTATATGGGAATAAATATATTTACTATTATTTAGAAGATGTAAAAAACCAGTATGGCAAAGTGATAGAAAAAAGAATTGTTCAAAAAACTGAAGAAGCAAAAAATCAAATTACATTGAATTTAGTATTTACTAAATCTGATGGTAAATTTACAGGCACAGATATTACCAAATACCCATTTGAAATTATTCATAAAGAATTGGGAATTGAAAAATGTAGATTCTACGATTTAAGAGGAAGTTATGCAACTAAGGTTTTAAACTCTGGTGTAGAAATTAGAGATGTTGCTGATATGCTTGGTCATAGAAATATAGAAACGACTGAAAATTATTATGTATCTAGCACAGATACATCAAGAAAATGTGCAACAGATAATTTTGACAAAATGATACAATCAGAAGTTATTAATGAAATATCAGAATATTTAGTTTTTTAATTATTAGCAACATACCCATTTTTTATGTGGTGTGTTGCTTATTTTTGAATTTTATAGTATAATTTTAATGGAACAGTTTTGTTGATATTTTTGTTATGTATTCAACATTATTGGTATGTATTTAGAGAACGAATGGTATCATGATAACAATGTGTGCAATTTGTGTGCAAAAATTAAAAAATGTATAGTTCTATATATATTATATGTATGACATAGTACCAATACCGTTCAGACCCATTTTTCCTTGAAAAACATATAATACTATATATATTTCATAGTATCATATATACTGAAAAAGGATGAACATGTGGGTCTGGTAAGAAATACAAGAACTGTTGTGGTAAATAGCC
>ULVN01112003.1_pt1 | contig 10457 bp, 9 predicted proteins | sample 1959491 | NCBI WGS metagenome assembly ULVN01 (sample SAMEA4835787, study PRJEB28245) | human gut metagenome | biome: gut microbiome; material: fecal sample | place: Denmark | collected 2008 | reverse complement strand
TCAAGAGAGTAATAATATTAATGAAAGGTTTTGGTAGTAGTATGGTTAAAGTAGCAATTTTAGGTTATGGCACAGTTGGTTCAGGAGTTGTCGAGGTCATCAATACGAATGGGGCAGCTATTAATAAGAGAGCAGGTCAGGATATCGAGATAAAGTATGTGCTTGACCTTAAGGATTTCCCGGGTGACCCGATACAGAGCAAGATTGTGCATGACATTAATATAATTCTTGATGATCCGGAAGTTAATGTTGTTGTTGAGGTAATGGGCGGAATTGAGCCTGCGTATACATTTGTAAAAGAAGCACTTGCAAGAGGCAAGAGTGTATGTACATCTAATAAGGCACTTGTTGCAAAGCATGGTGCAGAACTTCTTGAGATAGCCAAGAAGAACAACCTTAACTTCATGTTTGAGGCCAGCGTTGGCGGAGGTATTCCGATTATCCGTCCTCTTAACCAGTCACTTACTGCGGATGAGATTACTCAGATAACAGGTATTCTTAATGGTACAACCAATTACATGCTTACAGAGATGTCGAGAAAGGGAGTTAAGTTTGACGAGGCTCTTAGGGATGCACAGGAGAAAGGATATGCAGAGCGTAATCCTGAGGCTGATATAGAAGGCTATGATGCGTGCCGTAAGATTGCAATTCTTACATCACTTGCATTTGGTTCACAGGTTGATTTTGAGGATATCTACACAGAAGGTATCACAAAGATTACGGATACGGATTTCAAATATGCAGATAAGATGGGATACGCAATCAAGCTTCTTGCTACAAGCCATAAGGTAGATGATGTTGTATATGCAATGACAGCACCGTTTATGATAAGTGAATCACATCCACTCTATAGCGTTAACGGAGTGCTTAACGGCATCTATATCAATGGCAATGTCCTCGGAGATGTAATGTTCTTCGGTGCAGGTGCAGGAAAGCTTCCTACAGCCAGTGCTGTTGTGTCGGATATCGTGGACTGCGCAAAGCATATGGGCAAGAATGTAATGACGGTATGGAGTTCAACTAAGCTTGAGCTTGGCGATATATCGGATTTCAAGAGAAAGTTCTTTGTAAGAGTTTCAGGAACAGTTAATGATAAGCTTACAGAGGTCAAGAATGCATTCGGCAATGTAGATGTAGTAATGGTCGACGGACTTGATAATGAATTTGGATTTGTTACTGAGGTTATGAGCGAGAAGGCATTTGCAGATGCAGAGTCAAAGGTAGAAGGTGTTCTTAACAGAATCCGTATTGAGGGTTAATTGAGAACATATAAATAGGAGGATATGAGGATGATAAAGGTAGTAAAGTTCGGCGGAAGCTCACTCGCAAGTGCTGAGCAGTTCAAGAAGGTCGGAGACATAATTAAGGCTGATGCGGATAGAAGGTATGTTGTTCCTTCTGCACCGGGCAAGCGTTTTAAGGAAGATACAAAGGTTACGGACATGCTTTACAAGTGCTATGCGCTTGCAGAGGAAGGCAAGCCTTTCGATAAGGAACTTAAGGAGATTAAGGAAAGATACATGGAGATTATCCATGGACTTAAGCTTAAGCTTTCACTTGATGAAGAATTTACTGTTATCAGGAAGAATTTTGCTGCTAAGGCAGGCAAGGACTATGCAGCATCAAGAGGTGAATATCTTAATGGTATAGTTATGGCTAATTATATCGGATATGAGTTCATTGATGCAGCTACAGTAATTTTCTTTGACAAGAATGGAGCTTTTGATGCTGATAAGACACAGAAGGTGCTCTCAGCAAAGCTTGCAAAGACAGAACGTGCAGTTATTCCGGGCTTCTATGGTGCAAAGCCTGATGCCAGCGTTAAGACATTTTCAAGAGGCGGCTCAGACGTAACAGGCTCAATTGTAGCTAAGGCTGCAAGTGCTAATGTATACGAGAACTGGACGGATGTATCAGGTTTCCTTATGGCTGATCCAAGACTTATTGAGAATCCTAAGGGAATTACAATAATTACATATAAAGAGCTTCGTGAGCTTTCATACATGGGTGCTTCAGTACTTCATGAGGATGCCATCTTCCCTGTGCGTAAGGAAGGAATTCCGATTAATATCCGTAACACTAATGCACCTGAGGATGCAGGAACAATGATAGTTGAGAATACATGTCATAATCCTGAGCACATCATCACAGGTATTGCAGGTAAGAAGGACTTCGTTGCAATCAATATTGAGAAGGACATGATGAATTCTGAGATAGGCTTTGGGCGCAAAGTTCTTCAGGTGTTTGAGGAAAACGGTATCTCATTCGAACATATGCCTTCAGGAATTGATACAATGACAATTGTTGTACATAAGGACGAATTTATTGATAAGGAGCAGAAGGTACTTGCTGAGCTGCACAGAGCGGTGCAGCCTGATTCAATAGACCTTGAGGCAGACATTGCACTTATTGCTGTTGTTGGACGCGGAATGCGTAATAACTCGGGTATTGCAAGCAATATTCTTGGAGCACTTGCCAAGGCTAAGATTAACATTAAGATGATTGATCAGGGCTCAAGTGAGCTTAATATCATAATTGGTGTGCGCAACAGATATTTTGAGGATGCAATCAGAGCTATCTATGACCTCTTCATCCAGAAGTAAATCAGTCAAAATAAAAATCTAAATTAAAAAGCTTCCGCTGCACGGACGATTCATGATTGATGAATTGCCGGCGGCGGAAGCTTTTTGCTGTTTTTGTTATATGGCACGCTTTGCATAATATGTTAAATACCGGAAGAAATATTAGATATTATCTGAAAAGATTCATAATATGAAGTGTGTTGCCTGATGTACCATCATATGGAATGCTGTATTCCTGCTGGTACTGCTGCATAATAGAATTCATCTGTTCCATGAATTCGGGATTCTGTAACATTACAAGAACCATCCAGAACAGGAGCAGTGATAATATCAGAAATATTATTCCGAGTGTCAGTCCGGCGGTTGCCTTGCCATCAAAATGACCAACATTAATTCTGGATATGATTGCAAATACAATTGCAATAACGGCAAATATGATTCCGAACCATACGGTCATACAACCGGGAGCTGCAAGTATACCGAATACAAGCGAAGCAGTTGCAAAACCATTCTTAGGTCTTGGAGGAACCGGCTGCATCTGTGGAGGCATCTGGTGAAAAGGCTGCTGTGGCTGCTGGTTTATTGTATTATCATTCTCATCGTAGTTATAATCGTCCATCTTAATCTCCGTTCCTGTCCGCTTTATGGGCATGTCTGTTCTGCACCGGGGATAAATCCGGTGTTATTTCCATGTATTATACCAAAAATGGCTATTGATTGCAAATAATCGGTGTTTTTGGTATAATATATGCAAATTACCGGAGCTATCCGGCACTGGAGGACATAATGGATATTAATAAGAAACTTGCGGAAGAACTTAATGTTAAAGTGAGCCAGGTTGAAGCGGCTGTCGGACTTATAGATGAAGGATGTACGATTCCGTTTATAGCCAGATATCGTAAAGAAGTTACGGGAAGCATGAATGATGAGGTGCTTCGTAATCTTGACGAGAGGCTTAAGTATCTTCGCAATCTTGAAGATAGAAAAGAAGCTGTTATTTCATCAATAGAGGAGCAGGGAAAGCTTACTGATGAGCTTAAGGCACAGATACTTCAGGCAGAGACGATGGTTCTTGTCGAAGATCTTTACAGACCTTATAAGCAGAAGAAGAGAACAAGAGCAACAATAGCTAAGGAGAAAGGGCTCGAACCGCTTGCGGATTATATCATGGAGCAGAATGCAGCAGAGCCTGTGGAACAGAATGCAGCAGGCTATGTTAATGACGATACGGTCAAGAGCGTTAAGGATGCAATAGATGGAGCTAAGGATATAATTGCGGAACGCATTTCTGATGTGGCGGATTACAGAACATATATAAGAGATATTACGATGAAGGAAGGAACTCTTGTTACGGCTGCCAAGGATGAAAAGGCAGAGTCTGTATATGAGATGTATTATGAATTTTCGGAGCCTCTTAGCAGAATAGCAGGACACAGAGTCCTTGCAATTAACAGAGGAGAAGATGAGAAGTTCCTTACGGTTAAGATAGAAGCACCTGAGGACAGAATACTCAGATATCTTGAGAAAAAGACACTGACGGGTGGGAATGAATTTACAACTCCTGTTATAACAGAAGCAATAGCTGACAGCTATTCAAGACTTATAGCACCTGCGATTGAAAGGGAGATAAGGAGCAGCCTTACAGATGATGCACAGGAGGGAGCTATTAAGGTGTTTGGTAAGAACCTTCACCAGCTTCTCATGCAGCCGCCTATTGCAGGCAAGGTTGTACTTGGCTGGGATCCTGCATTCCGTACAGGATGCAAGCTTGCGGTTGTAGACCCTACGGGCAAGGTACTTGATACGAAGGTTATATATCCTACAGAGCCACATAATAAGGTGGCAGAAGCGAAGGCAGAGCTTAAGAAGCTCATCAAAAAATACGGAGTTTCTGTAATATCGGTAGGTAACGGAACTGCATCAAGAGAGTCGGAACAGATTATAGTTGACCTTATTAAGGAACTGGATGACAGTGTAGAGTATGTAATAACTAACGAGGCCGGAGCTTCAGTATATTCGGCAAGTAAGCTTGCAACAGAGGAATTCCCTGATTTTGATGTTGCACAAAGAAGTGCGGTTTCTATAGCACGCCGTCTTCAGGATCCGCTTGCAGAGCTTGTTAAGATTGATCCTAAGTCAATAGGTGTCGGACAGTACCAGCACGATATGAACCAGAAGAAGCTCGGAGAAGCACTTACCGGAGTTGTAGAGGACTGCGTTAACCAGGTCGGGGTTGATCTTAATACGGCATCAGCTTCACTGCTTGAATACATTTCGGGTATATCCAAGACGGTAGCCAAGAATATTGTAGACTACAGAGAAAAGAACGGAAGATTTACCAACAGAAAGCAGCTTCTTAAGGTGGCGAAGCTTGGACCTAAGGCATACGAGCAGTGTGCGGGATTTATGAGAATACAGGGAGGAGATAATCCGCTTGATTCAACAAGTGTACATCCTGAGAGTTATGACGCTGCGGCACAGCTTCTTAAGCTGCTTGGTTATGATGTTAATGCAATTACGTCCGGCGAACTTGCGCAGCTTCACAGTAAGATTGACAGCATGCAGGAGATGGCGGAGCGGCTTTCAGTAGGTGAGATTACACTTGAAGATATTGTAAAGGAACTTGAAAAGCCGGGACGAGACCCGAGAGAGTCTATGCCGAAGCCTATTCTGCGTAAGGATGTTCTTGATATGAAGGACCTTAAGCCGGGAATGATACTCAAGGGAACGGTTCGCAATGTGATTGATTTTGGTGCGTTCGTTGATATAGGAGTGCATCAGGACGGACTTGTACATATATCACAGATTTCCAACAGAAGAATAGAGCATCCTCTTGATGCCGTAAGCGTCGGTGATATAGTAGATGTCAAGGTGCTTGATGTAGATGCAGCCAAGGCGAGAATCTCACTTACAATGCGGATTGACGAGAATACGGATGCATTTACCGGAAGACCGGAAGCTGCCAAAGCTGCTTATGCCAAGGCTGATGCTGCAAGAGAGCAGAAGCGTTCAGGACATAAGGGCAGCGGTAACTCTAAGAATGGCACAAGGGGAAGGAACAACGGACGCAATGGAGGTAAAAATAACCGGTCCGGCAGTAACGGCGAGCTTGACCTCAGCAGACTCAGCAAGTTTTTCAAATAGCAGGATACGTGCCTGCAGAATGGAGATTAATAGTGAAGGTTGAATTTGATATAAATGTTAAAGCTGATGATATTATGAACTATAAGTTCTACCACAAATATCACTCGCTCAGTGGGTGGTGTGAGATAATTCTGGGGCTTATGATGCTCGGACTTGGCGTATACGCCGTTATGCATCAGGACACAATGAGTCTGACATTTGCACTGCTTGCACTGCTGTTTGGAATTGTTTTCATTGTGGTGATACCGTTGCAGTTGGTAACTCACTCTAAGAAGGCAGCTGCTTCGGAGCAGTTTGCAAAACCTATGCATTATCTGCTTGATGAGAGCGGAATAACGGTGAAGATGGGTGAAGATGAAGCACATGTTGAATGGAAACGTGTATACAGGGTGAAGGATACGGGCAGATGTATACTTATATACTTTACACCTACAAGAGCCAATATAATACCAAAGAATGAAGTTACAGATAAACTTGCGGATATACGTAAGGTCATGACTGATGGTATTGGCAGATATAAGGTTTCAATAAAATAGTTTATGTGGAATAGAAACGGGGCTGACAGATAATGATAATTGAATCGTTTAGTTCAGAAGATACTTACAATCTTGGTAAAAAACTTGCGGCCGGAGCCTGTCCGGGACAGATATACTGTCTGGATGGCGACCTGGGGGTTGGCAAGACGGTATTTACACAGGGATTTGCAGCCGGGCTTGGAATAACGGAGCCTGTCAACAGTCCTACATTTACAATTGTGCAGGAGTATAATGGAGGAAGACTGCCGTTCTATCATTTTGATGTCTATCGCATTGGTGATGTGACGGAGATGGATGAGATAGGTTATGAGGAATATTTTTTCTCAGACGGCGTATGCCTTGTTGAATGGGGGCACCTTATTGCGGAACTGCTTCCGCAGGAGACGATAATGATAACTATTGAAAAAGTGCTTGATAAAGGATTTGATTATCGTAAAATAACAGTCAGAGGACTTAATGAATTATGAGAGTATTAGCAATTGAAAGTTCATCGGTAACAGCATCTGCAGCAATACTTACGGATAATACTGTTACGGCTGAATACAGTACTAATTTTAAACAGACGCATTCGCAGACACTGCTTCCGATGATAGACAGTATCTGTACTATGACGGGGACACCCGTTGAGAGCATAGACCTTATTGCAGTATCTGCAGGACCGGGGTCTTTTACGGGATTACGAATAGGCTCTGCTACAGGCAAGGGAATAGGTCTTGCTCTGGGTAAGCCGGTGGTATCTGTCCCGACGCTTGAGGGACTGGCTATGAATGTATCCGGAACAGACCGTATTGTATGTCCTATAATGGATGCAAGAAGGGGCAATGTATACGCGGGAATATACCGCTTCAACTACAATGATGGCGGAAACCTGGAGATTATAATGAATCAGTCATTGCTTGCAGCGCAGGAGGTTATGGAAAAGCTTAATCAGCTTGGGCGTCCGGTCGTATTTGCAGGTGATGCCGTATATATGTACAGAGAACTGATAGAATCAGCACTTAACGTTGATGCAATAATAGCGGCGGATCACAATGTAATGCCGAGAGCAGCAAGTGTTGCCGTACGAGGCGTACAGCTTGCCAATATGGGGCTTGCGGCAGATGCGGCTGAACATGTTCCTGACTATCTGAGACCTTCACAGGCGGAACGTGAGCGCGCAGACAGGAATGAGGCATAGATGGACTGGACTATAAGGCAGATGGAAGAGAGAGATCTTGATGAGGTTTCGGCAATCGAGAAAAGCATTTTTTCAATTCCGTGGTCAAGAAAATCACTTCAGGATGCGATGAATACACCTGACAATGTTTATATTGTATGCGAAACAGACGGCAGAATTGCCGGATACTGCGGTATGTGGACGGTACTCGGAGAAGGAAATATAGTCAATGTCGCAGTTGATGAACATTACAGAAAGAATGGCATTGCGCGTGCTCTTATGCAGGAACTTGTAAAACGCGGACTTGAAAAGAATGTTAATATATTCTTCCTCGAAGTACGCGCAGGTAATGAGGCTGCAAAGCATCTGTATGAGACAGAAGGCTTCCACAATATAGGAGTGAGAAAGAATTTCTACGAAAAGCCGGTAGAAGACGCATATGTAATGTCTAAGATATTATAAGAATGAAGGAGTAATGATGCTTGATGTATGTTTGCTCGGAACGAGCGGAATGATGCCACTTCCGGGAAGGTGGCTCACATCGCTTATGCTGCGGTACAACGGCAGCAGTCTTCTGATAGACTGCGGTGAGGGAACGCAGGTGGCGGTAAAAGAGAAAGGCTGGAGCTTTAAACCTATTGATATTCTGTGCATTACACATTTTCATGCGGATCACATAAGCGGTCTTCCGGGACTGCTGCTGACCATGGGCAATGCTGACAGGACGGAGCCTTTGACTATAATAGGTCCAAAGGGGCTTACCAAAGTCGTGAATGCCCTGAGAGTTATTGCGCCTGAGCTGCCGTTTGAGATCAGATGTATCGAGCTTGAGAATCCACAGGAGCATTTTGAACTCAGCGGATATATAATCGATGCATTTAAGGTTAATCATGCCGTTACATGCTATGGCTACTCGGTAAGCATAGCAAGGACCGGAAGATTCAATGTTGAACAGGCAGTAGCAAGAGGAATACCAAAGAGCTGCTGGAACAGACTCCAGCATGGACAGACGGTTGAATCAGATGGAAATGTATATACGCCTGACATGGTAATGGGAGAGTCAAGAAAAGGAATTAAAGTAACGTACTGTACTGATTCAAGACCTGTGAAAGCTATTGCGGAGAATGCATCGGGGGCGGATCTGTTCATATGTGAGGGAATGTACGGAGATAATGACAAAGACGGCAATGCACGCAAATATAAGCATATGACATTCTCAGAGGCGGCAAAGCTCGCAAAGGAAGCGGGAGTGAAGCAGATGTGGCTTACACATTACAGTCCGTCTCTTGTCAGACCGAAAGAATATATACGCAGCGCAACCGATATATTTCCTGCCACAAGAGCAGGCAAGGACGGATTGTCCGTAGAGCTTGGTTTTGAACAGGAATAATATTCGGACATACGCAGGATTTGTGCAGGATTCGATCCTGCAGAACGGAGGTTTGTATGAAAAAACACGTTAAAACGATAGTACTTGTGGTTATCATGGCTGCACTTGTTCTCGGATACTATTATTATCTTTCCAACCGTAACTCAGATTCAGGCAAGCAGGAGAATACTGTTGCGGCATCAGGCAATTCATCAGCAGCGGAGCTTGTAACGCTTGATATTGATAATAATTATCCTGAATCACCTAGGGACGTGCTTAAGCTTTATGCCCGTATAACACAGGCATTTTATGCATCCGGCACAACTGATGAACAGGTTGAAAAGCTGGGAATGCAGGCACGTAAGCTTTTTGATAATGAACTTAAGGGAAAGCAGACGGATCAGGAATATATTGATGCCCTCAAGGCTGATGTAGATAATTACAGGTCGCTTGGAAGATATGTGTCAGATTATAAGGTTGACAGTTCTGTTAATTTCGAATATAAGACTATTGCGGGCAAATCATATGCAATAGGTACGGTTCTTTATTTTGTGAGAGAGGGCAACAGCCTTAATAATGCATACCACAGCTATAAGATGAGAAAAGATGATGATGGCAGATGGAAGATTCTGTATTGGGAGCTTGCAACTTCTGCCAAGATAAGTGATGACTGATATTATGGTGGTAAGATGATATGAAAAAAGATGATGATATAATCATAACTAATACGGCACAGACATTTGCAAGAAGTGAGTGCCATGAGGATAATATAACTGCTAATGACGGAGATGTTCTTATACTTGCTATAGAAAGCTCCTGTGATGAGACAGCAGCATCAGTAGTGCTGAATGGCAGAACTGTGTTGTCTAATGTGATTTCTTCACAGATAGCGCTTCATACACTTTATGGCGGAGTGGTACCGGAGATAGCATCAAGAAAACATATGGAACAGATTAACCAGGTGATTGAACTTGCATTACAGGAGGCAGATGTAACACTGGATGACATAACGGCGATAGGCGTGACGTATGGCCCGGGACTGGTCGGAGCACTCCTTGTGGGGGTTGCTGAGGCTAAGGCAATAGCATTTGCAAAGCACAAACCGCTGGTAGGAGTGCATCATATAGAAGGGCATATATCTGCCAATTATATAGAACATCCTGAGCTGAAGCCGCCATTTGCAGCACTTGTTGTATCAGGAGGACATACGCATCTCGTAATAGTAAAGGATTATGGTGAGTATGAGATAATAGGCCGCACAAGGGATGATGCGGCAGGAGAGGCATTCGATAAGGTCGCAAGAGCGGTAGGACTTGGATATCCGGGAGGGCCGAAGGTAGATAAGCTTGCCAAGGAAGGCAATCCGGACGCAATAGCATTTCCAAGGGCGCATGTAGATGGCTCGGAATATGATTTTTCTTTCAGCGGAATTAAATCAGCAGTACTTAATTATATTAATTCATGTGAGATGAAAGGTGAAGAGATAAACAGGGCAGACTTGGTGGCATCATTCCAGAAGGCTGTTGTTGATGCACTTGTAAGCAGGGCGATGCACGCTGTAAAGGAATATAATATGGATACACTTGCAATTGCCGGTGGAGTTGCATCTAATTCCGCACTAAGGGCAGCACTTCAGAAAGAATGTGATAAGACAGGTGTTAAGTTCTATT
>ULVN01126773.1_pt1 | contig 10481 bp, 6 predicted proteins | sample 1959491 | NCBI WGS metagenome assembly ULVN01 (sample SAMEA4835787, study PRJEB28245) | human gut metagenome | biome: gut microbiome; material: fecal sample | place: Denmark | collected 2008 | reverse complement strand
GGCGGGCGCTGTAATACTCCGCCCGCAGGATATAGCCGCCTTCCTCGCCGTCAGACCACCGGCGCTTGATGTTCAGCAGAGAAGCCATGTGCTTCTCCCCGGCACCGGGCTCGCCGCCGGTCATCCGCCAGGTCCCTTCCAGATCTGCGATGCAGAGCTCTCCGCCGGAATCTGGCTTCTGCGCCGGTTCAAAATAAAACCGGTCTCCGTAAGGGGTCTCCAGCATCACGGAACGATCCTTTTCCATGCATCCGTCCATGGTGACGAGCTCTCCGTCATAATCCTCTCCGGTCAGCCGCAGGACATTGTCCGCCCCCAGCCACCATTGGCCGTTTCTCAGGCAGGAGGTGTAGCCGAGGCCGAGCACCTCGCGGAACTGCGCTGTTCCGTCCTCGTCGAGGACGAGATCCGCCCACCATTTTTCCGTAGGCATCGTGCTGACCTCAGTACGGCCATAGGAGGGGTTGTAGGACTCATGCCGCACGGCGGTCCAGTAGCAGTCGTCAGGCGATGCAGGCGTCAGCAGCGGACTGCCTTCTCCTTCACCGCCTCCGGAAGGAGGAGGGGCCGTGCCCGGCCGGATGCCGCAGGCGTTCAGACAGAGTGCCAGCAGCAGCGCCGACGCCAGCATAAGATATTTTCTGCCCATAGCGTTATCCCCATGCATCCGGCACCGTGACCGGCAGATAGCTGCATGGCGTCCTCCTTTCTCGCATCATTTGTGAGGCTGCCGAAGGGCTTCGCTGCTCCGACTGACGCAGAACACGAATCGCCCGAAAGCATCAAAACTGTTATCGATGAGTGCGGCTCCAGTTTTCGCTGCCGCCGGATTTGGTGTAGTCATGACCGTTGGCGGCCTCCATGGCGTACCAGTATGCCCAGTGGCTCTCGGTCACGTCCGCAAAGGTTCGAAGCTCGCCGATATGGCTGCGGATATAGGTCTGATCCGCGCTACGTTCCAGCAGGCGGCAGGTGACCGCCGCTACCTCGGCGCGGGTGATGGAGTGCTCCGGCTTAAAGGTTCCGTCCTCATAGCCGGTGACCCAGCCGCGGGTAGCTGCAAAGTTGATATATTTGACTGCCCAGTGGGTGTCCGGCACGTCGGTGAAGCTCGCGCTGCCCTGCGTCAGCTTTTCAAAGCGGCTGGCAATGGCGGCGAACTCAGCGCGGGTCACAGGAGCGTCGGGACGGAAGCTGCCGTCCTCATATCCGGTGACGATGCCGAACTGCTGCATATAGCCGATGTAGTTGGCCGCCCAGCAGTCCTTCGCCACATCGTTGAAGGTGCTGGAATAGGTCTTATCCGCCTCGATCTGCTCGGTCAGCAGGCGGGCGAACATGGTGGTCACCTCGGCGCGGGTCATGTTGCGCTCCGGTCCGAAGGTGCCGTCGGCGTAGCCAACCAGAAAGGCGTAGTGGTCGCGCCGGTTCAGCTCCGCCGCCCTGCGGTTAACGAAGGTCACAGGAGAATAGGTCTTGCCATCCATCGTGACGCGGGAACCGCTGACGGTCAGCTCATAAGTCTTGTCCGAGATCACATAATCCTCCGGCGCAGCCTTTTCCAGCAGCGTATAGGTGCCGCTGTCGACCTTGGTGAAGCGCACGATGCCGCTGGCGTTCGAGGTGGCCTGATAGGCCTCCCGTCCCCGGCTGTCCTTCAGCACGAAGGATGCGCCGGCAAGGGGCTTGCCCAGAGCGTCGGTCTTGTTTACCGTGATGGACGCGCTGCTGGAGCCGTCGCCACCGCCGCCGGAGCTGTGGGTGTAGGTGTTGATGAAGGTCATCTTGTCCGCCGGCGCCTCGGAATCCGCATAATGGACACCGTTGTCGCTTTCCTCCCGCTTTGTGGCGTGGATGACAAGGCGGTATTCATTCGCGTCCGTCTCCGGCTGCGTATCAGCAGGCAGATTATTGACAAGCGGCGCATCTACATCTACGATATAGCCGCCCTCCGTATCGGTTCGCTCCGGCAGGATGTGCCATACCGCGTCGTCATACGTCCAGTTGGCGGCTCCGGCGTTCTTTTCCCGGACATAGAAGCCCTCGCAGACAAGCGCTTCCACCTGATCCGCCGGGCCGGAGATGACCAGTCTGCCATCGTAATCGCCCGCGCCGTTGGTGGTGACAGCTGCCGTATAAAGTTCCTTCGCGTGCTCCTCCATGCTTCCGACGCCGACATCGAAGATCTCCAGCTCGAAGGTCTCCCGTCCGGGATCGGCGCTTCCGCCCAGCTTCACTGTCTTGGTGAAGGGGAGCTCATATCGGGTCTCGCTGTATGTATAGGTATTGGTAAACTCCGCTTTTGTGTAATACACATCATTTCCGGGAACATGGATATTTAGTTGCATTGAGCCATATTCAATGTCATACCAGAAGGTCAGCGCATATTCCTCATTAGAATAGTTCCATCCCGGCTTGCCGTCATTCTTCTCCCTGAGCAGGAAGGTCTTGCTGTACCAGGCGACTGTATCCGTGCCGGACTTGGGGACGGCATCCCAGTGATAGGCGGTATAATCATTTGTCCACGGGACATTGAAAGAGAACGTTTTCTCCACATCGCCGACCCCGTTCGTGGACAGCTTCAATTCCTCCACACCAATACCGTAGTAGGAAAGGGGATGCTTCTCACCCCGAGCCGTATCCTCCACTTCAAATTCAAATGTCTCAGCCGGAGGTGTTTCCGTGCCGGTTTGCTGGACATGTTTCACGACCGAAATCTCCACTTTGATGTCTGCTTTTTCATACGTGTTTGTGTCGGAACTGCCCGGCACCTTGCCCAACTCATCTGCCAGCGCCATAGGAACAAGCATTCCCATCACTGTCACAAGACAGAGCAGACGGCTCAGCAGTTTCCCTGCATTCTTTCGTTTCCTCATCTTCATATGGTTCCATCTCCTTCTGTTGTAATTTTTCCGTCCGCCCCGGCAGGAGGCTCCCGTGCATCCGAGGTCTCACCTGCCACAATCCTGCCGCGCACCCGCAATGCTTTCGCGCAGGCAATGCACAGATCCAGATCCCCGCAGATCAGAAAGCATCGGTCGCACACCAGCCTGCCGCAGACCGGACAATAGTTGAAAATCTCTGCGGCCTCCGCCGCGGCCATTTCCCGGGCGGCCTCCCGTTCCCGCTCGTAAAGCGTGCGGAGGATCGTGCGCATCCCCTCCGGCTCCGGCTCCGCGCCGGCTTTGGAAAAGCGGATGGGACTGCTGTGCCATATTCCACCGCATTCCTGACAGCGAACGAGAAAGCGAAACTCCTCGACAGTGGAGCAGTCTCCCATTGCCTCCTTCACGACCCGCTTCATGTATCCGTCCCTCCTCTCCGGCAGTTCTTCCAATCGCGGCTTTGATGATTTATTCATATCAGTTTTTACAGAAAAAAAATATAGGCCTGAGTCATGGTTTTGGGGCAAAAACGCCAAAACATGACTCAGGCATAGACGGAATATACAAACACAGGCAGCACCTTTTAGGTGTTTTCAACAAAGAGAAAACAGTCCGGATTTCCGCGCAAACGCACGAAAACCGAGGACATACGCCTCGGTTTCCGCACAGGAGCTTTCTTCTTTTATTTACCGCCGCCCTGAAGCAGCTCCTCCAGCCGCTCACAGCGCCGGAGAACATCCAGATATGCCTTCAGGCTGTCGTAGGAATTCACGCCCAGCTTGCTGTAGATATGGCTGTTGTGTCCCTTCACGGTACCCACGCTGATAAACAGCAGACCGGAAATATCCTTGACCGCATAGCCCTCGGCATAGTAGCGCAGGATCACGCGCTCCGTACCGGTCAGTCCCTTCGCCCGGTCGATCAGCTCGGACACAAGGCTTTCCCCCTGCCACGGCAGAGCATCCTCGGACGGTCTCTCCCGCAGACGGCTGTGAAAATAGGCCGTCAGCTCGTCGATCTCCCGAATGCCCGTAGGCTGCCAGTCCTGCTCCTGACTTCTGGCTGCGGCAAAGCCCTGCGTGATCGGCATGGAAAAGCGGCGGGAAAGTGCGGCGGCCAGCGCCAGCATCCCCACCAGAAAGCCGAGGGAACCCAGCACCCAGCCGATGCGGGCACTCTGCGCCCGGTTGTGGTAGCCGCTCTCCGGCACCAGCGTTACTGCCGCCAGCGGATAGCCGTCCGCCAGCCGTCCGGGGATGATCTGATACTTGCCGAGATAGGCCGTATCGTTCCATATAAAGGTGTCGTAGTCCCGGCCGCCGCGGATCTTCATCTCGCCCGAGGCCGACAGATTCGTTCCCTCCGTGCTGCCCAGCATGGCCTTGTCCAGAAGCAGGGTATCCCCGTTCATAGGCGCCAGCAGCATCACAAAGCTGCCGTAAGGACCAGAAACCGTGCTGTGAGACAGTCCGAAGTAGAGCTCGCTCAGCTCCATACCGCAGACGCCGCGCACCGTTCCGCTCCCGTCCCGCACAGGGACGCACAGCAGCGTCACGTTCTCCCAGGTATCCAGCAGCGGCACCCGCTCTGTCCAGAGACAGCCTCCGGAAAGCCGGTCGCCCTCCCACGTCATGACCTGCCGGTAGCCGGGGATCAGGGACGTATCAAGCTCCGGATTCCAGCGGTTGTGCAGCTGCAGGCCGTTTGCTCGTGCAGCATCCACCGTTCCCCGGAAGCAGGCTGTGCTGCCGCTCGGATGGGCAGAGCGCAGACCGGAATAGCGCAGATACACCCCCATGCGAGAGGTTTTAGACTGCGGCAGCGATGTATTGGCTGTAGCATCCAGACAGAAATACACGCCGCTGCAGGTACTTCCCGCCATAGTGGTCTCCAGCGAAGGGATCAGCGCGGTCTCCAGCTCTGCGATAAGGGCCGGATCGTCATTCAGCGCATCGAAGGAGAGACTGCGGCTGGCAAGAAAGCGCTCCAGTTCTCCGCTGACCGTTTCAGAAAGCTCAATGCCCTGCGCAAAGAGCGCATCCATCTGCGCGGTGAAGAGCGCAGCGTTGTTATTCTGCTGCAACGCCGCCGTTTCTCCAAACTGGCGCGCTGTGCGGGAGAAAACGCCCGTCACGCTCAGCAGGAGCAGCGTGGCAGCCAGCATCGCCAGCGCCATGCACAGCCAGTACAGCACCAGACTTCTGCCGATGCTGCGGTTGCCCGCCGAAATATCCGTTTTGGCCAGATGCCTGCTCCGCAGCATGAGAATTCCCCCTTCCCTGTTATCTGTCATAGCTTTTCCGCAGTTCCTCCAGTGTGGTTTCCAGCAGCGTATCCAGTGCTGCCGCGCCCTGTTGCTGATACTGCGCCCGTCCGGCCGCCAGACGCAGACGCGCCGTTTTTTCAAAGCGGGTCTCCAGCGACAGATAGTCCTCCCGCTGGGGCGGCACATAGAACGTATAGTCCTGCCTTGTTTTCAGAAAGGCCTCATACAGCGAAGCATACATAGGATCTGTCAGCGTTTGAATAGCAGCAGGCAGATCGCGGTCAAAGCCCTCCTTTGTCACCGGCATATAACCGAGAGAGGTAGCGAAATCCACGTTCCGCTTCGGCTCGGTCAGCCACTTGAGAAAGGTCATGCAGGCTTTTTCGCGCTCCGGTGTGGATTTCACGGTACAGATTCCCGTTCCGCGCTGCATGACTAGCTTTTCTCCGCCCTCAAAGATAGGACAGGGCAGCGAAATGATCTCGACCTTTTCGGTGCGGTTGTTCTCATCAGTCACTACGTCGGAATAGTACAGCACACTGGCAGACGAGGCAACGGATGCGATCACATCGCCGGTGCGCAGCGGTTCGGTGGCGTAGCCGCTGCCCAGCCACAGTCCGCCGGTCAGCGCGGCTCTGGCGTAAGGCTTCCACGCGCGGGTAAACGCAGGACCGAAAGCGATGCCGTCCTTGTCGAAAAAGTTCTCTCCCAGCGATTCCACACCCACCTGAAAGTAGTTGAAGTGGTAATCGTGGACGAAAAAGCTCTTGCCGCCCGACCATTCCGCATATCGCTCCGCCATCGCGTACAGTCCCTCCCAGGTGGACAGCTCGTCCAGAGCTGCGCCGGTTTCGGCGGAAAAGCGGTCGAAAGCCGTCTTGTTCACAAAGAGGATCTCCGTGGATTTTGCCAGCGGCAGAATGACCAGACGATCATCGACCGTCCCTTCCTCAATAAATTCCGGAAGGTAGGAATCCAGCTCTTCGTCTGTGAAATAGTCGTGATAATCCGCCAGAATGTTCTCATCCGGCAGGGCCAGCACGGTCTTGGGGTAGGACACGAACAGATCGGGCAAAGCGGGCGCGCCGGGGTCCTTGTAGGCGGCAGCCAACACATTTTCATGGATCACGCCGCTGTTGCTGACGCTGTCCACCCGCACACGAATGCCCTGCTCCTGCCCGACAGTACGGTTAAACTCATCCACCAGCGTATTCATGGGCGAGTTTACCTCGCCGCCGTAAACGTGCCAGAGGGTAATGGTGATCGGTTCTCTGTTGTTTTCCCCGCAGGCGGCGAGGCACAGCACAAGACCGGCAGCCAGCGCCGCCAGCATAAAAATTCGTTTTTTCATGGGTATGCCTCTTTCCTTTTCTTTCCTTGTAAAAGTGAGGTGGGATATGATACAATGAAACTGTAACCGAGAGGTCGCTCCCGCTCGCGTGCGGCTCGCTGACGAACGGAGTTCCTCTCTCGCTCCACGGATCATTTTTACGATGCCGAACCGGCTTCGGCGGCTTCGTACACCCTTCTTATACCACAGTTTTCAGATTCTGTCTGTCCCCTAAATCCTCGATTCTGGGTACAAATCGAAAAAAAATTTCAAAAAAATCTGAAAAAATCCGTATTTTTATCGAACATCTGTTCTGTTTTGGAGGTTTTTTCCATGAGAAAGCGTTTTCTGCCTCTGCTGCTGTCAGCAGTCCTCCTTCTGGCGCTCTCCGGCTGCGGAGAGGACACTTTGCTGGAAAAAAACGACCCGGTCACTGTCGATTTCTGGCATGTCTACGGCGAGCAGTCCGGCTCTCCGATGGATGCGCTGGTGCAGGAGTTCAACAGCACCATCGGTCAGGACACCGGCGTCCGCGTGCGGGTCTCCAACCTGTCCAGCGCGGCCGAGATCGGCGGCTTTCTCAAGGAAGCGCAGAACGGCGGCGACCTGCTCAATATGCCCGACCTGTTCACCTGCCACATCGCTGACGCGGTCGCTCTGGGCGAGGAAAATCTGGTGGACTGGCGCGACTGGTTCACGGAGGAGGAGCTTTCCGACTTCGTGCCCGGCTTTCTTGAGGACGGCATGGGCGCGGACGGCAGGCTGCTGCTCTTCCCGATCTCCAAATCCACCCAGCTTTTCATGTGCAACGGCACCGGTTTCGACCGCTTTTCCGAGGCCTGCGGCGTGAAATATGAAGACCTCGCCACCTGGGACGGCTTTTACGACGAAGCCGCCAGATTCCATGACTGGTCGGGCGGCAGGACATTCTGTGCGCTGGACTATCCCATCCGGGCCGTCGAGCTTCGCGCCATGGAGTGCGGAAGCGGCGATTTTTATACTGAAAACGGCTGGTACGACCCGAATAACGCCGTTTTCAAGGAGAGCTGGATGCAGTTCGCCCGTGCGCTCGCTCAGGGGCACGTGGTGGTCTCCGACCTCTACTCCAACACACAGGTGATGACCGGCGAGGTGCTTTCCGGTCTGGGTTCCTCTGCCGCGATCCTCTACTATAACGATATCGTCACCTATCGCGACGGTACGCAGGAGCCGATGGATCTCCATGTGCGGCCTATGCCCAGAACCGCAGGCCGCGACGCCCTGATGACGCAGGCCGGGGTTGGTCTTGGCGCCTGCAGGACCACCGACCAGAAGGCGGAGGCGGCGGCGCTCTTTGTCCGCTGGCTGACCGAGCCGGAGCGAAATCTGGATTTCGTGGCGCAGACCGGCTATATGCCGGTGCGCATCGGCGCCTTTGACGACATCGAAAATTACGACGGGTTCCCCGAACCGGCGGAGAGCTACCGGCAGCTTTATGCCGCGCTGAAAACCATGCGGGAGGACTATACTCCCGTGTCCGAGCCGCGCTTCGCGGACTATTACAGCAAGGTTTCCGTCCTCTACGACGGGCTGCGTCAGATGCAGCAGGAGCTGCCCCGGCGCGCCGCGTCCGGCGAGGATGTGAACGCACTGGCGGAGGAGACATGGGCGTTGCTCTGCTCCATCCGGTAAATCATCCCACGATTTTTGGAGGATATGGATCATGACGCGATCCTCTCTTTCTGAATTTCATAATATCCGCCGCTCCATGCAGAAGCGGCTGGCGTTTTATATGATCACTCTGGCTCTCATTCTGGCGGCAGCGCTGGTGGCGGGTCTGTTTTTCTTCAATCAGCTGAAAAGCCCCCGCGAGGAGCTGGTCACATCGCTGAACTTCCGCATGGAGGCCTTCGCCTCGGATATGGCATCTCTGTGGCGGAACGTTGCCGTCATGGGCATCCACCTCTCCGAGGACATGACCGCCATCGTGGAGGAGCAGACGCCGGATCTGTCGGCGGCGAGCTGGGATCCGGACACCGCAGAGCGTCTGCAGGGAGCCATGCTGGATTCGCTGTGTCAGTACGTCCGGCAGGCAGACTGCTCCGGCGCGTTTGTGATGCTGAACACCTCTTTGAGCGGCGATGACTTCCGCAGCGGTCTGTTCCTCCAGCGCGGCAACTCTGCCCGCATGAGCAGCGATCTGCTGCTCTACCGGGGCATGGCCGGCGCCGGGCGGCAGAATCATGTGATGCCACACCGAAAGTGGGCGCAGGAATTCAGGCTTTCGGATTTTCCCGGCCTTGCCGAGCATCTGAATACCGCCTCCGCCCCCATTGACCGCGACTGCCGGACGACCGCGCTGCTGACCCTGCCGGGCACCTCGGAGCGCGCGATCCTGCTGACCGTTCCCATGCTGGGATCGGACGGCACGGTATACGGCCTGTGCGGCTTTTCCATCAATCAGACCTACTTCTCCGCCCACCACATTCAGCCCTCCGGCATGAGCAGCCTTGCCTGCGTTCTGTCGGACGGCGCGGACGGTCTGGACGCTTCCCAAAGCCTCGTCACCTATCCCGCCGATGGCTTCTGCTTCGTGCCGGAGGAACGGCTGACGGAAAAAAGCATCCGGGAGGGACTGACGGCGTACAGCGGGACAGAGTCCTCCTTTGTGGGACTTTCCCAGCCGTTTCTCGCAGCTGTCGGAGATCCGGAGCCGCATACGCTCACCGTGCTGTTTCCCCGGCGCACCTATCACGGCATTCTGCTGAAAAGCGTTCTGGAGATCGGCGGACTTTTGCTGCTGCTGCTGTTTTTCGGCGTGGTCTGCTGTCTTTACTATACCCGCCGCTATCTGCGCCCCGTCATGCGGGACATCGAGCTTCTCAAGGAAGAGGACTGCGGCGGCGCGCAGATGACCTTCGACGAGCTTCGTCCCGTCTCCGCGAAGCTGCGCTTCCATGAGCAGACGATCACCGATCTGGAAACGGAAAAGCAGGGCATACAGCAGCGTGCCGATCTCTTCCGCTCGCAGAATGAACAGCTTCGCAGCGAAAAGCAGGATCTGCAGGGACAGGTCGAGAATATGCAGAATCAGGTAGAGGATACGCAGGTACAGCTGGATGATTCACTCATGGAGATCCGCCGTCTGGCCTATCTGGGAAAAAAAGAGCTGGATTCGAAGGACTATGAGAACTTTCTGGCCGGCTATGCCCGGCTCAGCTCCAAGGAGCTCGAGATCTGCGACGCGCTGGCCCGAGGCCTCAGCGCCCGTCAGTGCGCAGAACTGATCGGCAGCGCCCCGAGCACCATTGATACCTATCGGAAGCGGATCTACGAAAAGACGAAGATCCATAAGATCCGCCATCTCCAGCTCTGCTACGCGCTCATGCAGATGGAACGGGAGCAGACGAAACAAGAATAGCGAAAAAAAGACCGGGACTGTCTCCTAATGAACCGCGCCCCGTCAAGCATACAATGAAATAAGATTTTTGCTGCCAAGAGCGTTCAGCTCCTGGCAGTTTTTTTACGCAGCAAATGCCATCCGGTGCTTTTCCATCGGTGTAACAACTCCCAAATTGCGCTGCACCTGCTGAGTGTTGTAATAGTAAATGTAATCGTAAATCATTTGGACAAGGTAACCGTCAAACCTCCCCCCGCATGAGATAATAGAAGCAGCGGTTACAAACAAAGGGCGAAACCATGCGGTTTCTTACTCCGAATTTTGAAGCATTTTCGATTTCAGCAATCTTACGGATTCTGAAACTTATAAATGCATATAAAACGCATTTTGTAGTCAATAATTCAAAATCATGTTACAAAATGTGAAAAACATTGTTTTTCTGGTTCGCGTAGTTTCATACTGCTTTAGAGGTGTTCGAACCGAAAACATTGGTGTAATCATGGTGTCAATCAGCGGCAGGCAACAACAGCTAACAAACATGGCAACAGCACGCTTTACAGCGTGCTGTTTACTATATACCGGTTCTATGCGCATTGGCGCCGTCCGTGCGGCGGCGTGCAG
>ULVN01056499.1_pt1 | contig 10490 bp, 10 predicted proteins | sample 1959491 | NCBI WGS metagenome assembly ULVN01 (sample SAMEA4835787, study PRJEB28245) | human gut metagenome | biome: gut microbiome; material: fecal sample | place: Denmark | collected 2008 | reverse complement strand
CCGGTTGGCAGCTATCAGGGAAATCAACACTTATCTCGGCAGTTTTCCCTTTTCCAAGAAGAAGGGCGACAGACTCCTTATCCACGTCCTTATCGGGAATCTTATGTAATTTCTTCTGTTTGTCCTCCAGATAGAAATCAGCCTCACCTTTATATATCAGATTATAATTGGAACTGACAATGGAAATATAAACCTTGCTTTCGGAAATACTGATTTCATTTACCATGATATCCTCACTTTTTTCACGGTTTATCCGATTGTTATGCCTGTCAAAAGAAGCCTTGACCACTCCTTCCGTATCATCTATCAAATGTCCCCATTTTACAGGCACCTCTTTCTTTACAGGAGAAGTAGCATCTACGGGAGGAATATATTCAATTTCGATGGCTCCTGTATCTTTCGGATCTTGTCTGGGTTCCTCTTCAATTTCTATGGGTTGAATCCGGTTGTTTTCTTTAGGTAATACAGTATAGAGTTCCTGTTCATCTTTCAATATTTCATGACTGCCCGATTCCAGCCATTTATTCCATTCGTTGAATAAATCGGATATGAACAGATGTAAATCTTCTGAAATATGAATTTCTTTACCGGATTTGACATCGAATTTCAGTCTGTCATCCTCTACAGTAAGAAACTTCCTGGCTCTATCCAACGCTTTCAGATAAACAATCCGGTTAAAGGCGTAGTTCTTGTTGAGCCCTTCTCCTGTATACATATCTATTGTGGCATAGGACATTATCCCTCTTGTCCTAAGGAAAGTGGTATCGGTTATGGAAGCCTTATACCTGTTCGCCTCTTTCCATAAATTTTCTCCCTCAAGTTTTATCAGATTGTCCGTTTCATTATCTACAGGAGATATTGTATCAAAGACCGTGTCAGTAACATCAGCGTGGTCCTCTTTATTACTTTTTCCATTGCAACCGACCAGAAAAAGACAACACACTAAAATATATAGCATCTCTGTTTTCATACACCTATAATACTTGTGATACCTGTTGATTCATGAAAACTTTCTCTAAAGATAAAGATATTATCCGAAATTTGAAAGGTATTTGATTCCTATTTCCCGATATCCTGTTCTAAAACACTTCTTTTCCTGACAGACCAAGTTATTATCAGGAGTTTGGTAGGGCCGGAAGTATGAAACGTAAGTGGAATGTATAACATAGCTGAAAGACAAAAGTGTAATAAAAAAGTATGCAAATCAGGTACAAATGCTTAAAGAATAAGTGTCTTGTCAGTTTTTTTTATAACATTCTTACGGTTATGTACCATACTCATACTTCCTATGAACTCCCGTCGCTGACTTACCCTTGAAAACGATATTATCCATTCATTACCAAATAAAAACAGAAGGAAACCGGAACATTTTACCAGCCCCAATTTCTCTCCATAACAATACATGCACTTATCCAAAAGTAAAACCAAAATGGCTTTCATCATATACCTCTATCAATCCGTTTACCCGGTATATGCAAACCTTGTTCTCACGGGCCAGCCATCCGACAGCCAATGCAGTGCTCTCGACACTCAGATTCAATTTCCTGGCCAGTTCGGGGATTGATATTCTTTTCACTTCATTAAGAACGTGCCATACATTACCTGCATTGACACCTACGATTTTTTTGTCCATACGTCTTACATTTAAATATTCATATTCTGTTGATAATAACCAAGCTATGCACCCTTTATCAAGGTACACAAAAGCAAATCCGGTCACCATAGGGAAACCGATACTGATGATATATAGACACACGATAAGCCTACATATCAATCATATATTGGAAATTTCTTTTCAGTGGAGTTCCAATGTTTGATAATACTTTTCAGGTAAGAGCGAGATTTGTACATGTTTATTCTTGTCATAATATAATCTCTAGGCTTGTGCCCTATATGCAAACCCGTCTAAATTAAAAGCGGAAGGGCATTAACATCATCTATAAGTGAGGGAGTCGAAGCTCTTGGTACAAACAGAAAACGCCCCCGCAAAATATAACAAGCTCTTCTTCTTTTTTATATGGTTTGTAGTATTTCTCAGTAGATCTGTTAAAAAATGTACCGATCCTCACAGACAGGTACATAAGACTACTATCGTTTGTCTAATATAAATGTCGGAACGCTATCCAATTCAGATAAAACACAAATATCTTGATAATTTCAAGACTACAAATATAGGGATAGCGAATGAATAAAACAAATATATCCTCACTAAAAGCCACTACATGTTTTAAACCGGACAACTCTTTTTTCTCCCATTCCCATATTAAATAAGGTATAATCAGGTTAACCATAGTTCACACAAATGCAGTTCCGAAGCTTAAAAAGCACAGTTTTTACGAGAATCTAATTTTTTTTATAGGAAAAATGCACAATATTTCAATTAAAGATGTATATTTGCACCAAAATAACGTATAACCGACAAGGCAACGGAGTAAAGATTAGAGTGGATGGAATATCTATTTTTAAGACGCAGGAATAAGAGCAGCATATCGGAGAGGCAGAAACATCTTCTCTCAAAGGCTGTTGAGAAGCAATGGAAGGAGGATTTCGTGCGTAAGGGAGTGGAAGGGAGGAAGATGGACTTGGAGATCTACAAATCGCTCCTTTACCAACTGGAAATAAGAATGGTGTTTCTGGACGCTTCACTTTCTCTGAAGAAGCTGAGCACTCTTGTCGGAACGAACCAGACCTATATGTCTAATGTAGTGAACAGGTATTTCGGATGTAACATGAACGGAGTGATAAACACCTACAGGATCGAATACGCCAAGGAGTTGTTGAGAAGCGGAAAGTGTCTGATAAAGGATATTTCGGAACGATGTGGATTTGCCTCAAAAAGTGCGTTCTACAGTGCTTTTAGGAAAATAACGGGATATAGACCTGTGGAATATGTAAGACGGAACGGTGTGGAGGAAAAGTTTGGAAAAAATAATTAAGTCCTTTTTCATAGCATAAATGAAAACCAATTTTTAGTTTTTTAAATTTATAAATTTAAATTCATTATGAACAAAAAGTTTTTAAGTGCAGTTCTGTTCGGAGCCTTGATGGTTTCTTCGACAGGAACGTTTGTATCTTGTAAAGACTATGATGACGACATCGATCAGATTAACAATACGTTGACAGATCTGAAGTCGCAGATTGCAGCTTTACAAACAGAAGTTGAAGGTGGTAACTGGGTTACTGACCTCGTTGATGTGGAAGGTGGCTTCAAAGTAACTTTCAACAATGGTAGAACTTACACTATCGTTAATGGAAAAGATGGTGATAAGGGTGAAACTGGTGCTGCTGGTGCCGCTGGTGACAAACTGACTATTGACGAAGCCACAGGCGAATGGAAGATTAATGATAAAGCTACAGGCTGGTTCGCCAACAAGAAAGATCAGGCAGCAGAAGTGTATCTACCTAAGATCGAAGGTGGATATTGGTACTTCTACAACACTGAAAAGAAAGAATACGAACAGTCAGACTACAAAGCTAATGGTGCAGCTTATGCAATAGATGCCAACGGTAAATATACAATGTACCTGCCAACAGAAGATGGTAAGGATATGGTTAAAATAGAATTACCGAAATATGCACTGACCAGCTTGGAGTTAGCAACGGCCTATGATGAATATTCTTCTGTGCAGTATGCTGTAGCAAGCAAGGATTTCAAAGATGAGCTGACTGGCGTTTCATATAAAAAAGACGAACTCATTCCTTTGGCAACCGCAGAAGGAAAGACTGGTTTTGACGTTCGTGTAGTAGCTAATCCTACTAATACGGATTTGTCTGATTGTCCTTTCTCATTGATCGCATCAGACGGTTCTACTCTCTTTACAGAAGGTGTAGCTAGAAAATATGACGGTGAAATTATACGTTCTGCTGTTGATGGCTTAAAGTTTGTAAATTTCAATTTGGCTGGTGGACTGAAAGCTGATAGTAAAGCGTTTGAAAATGTTTCAAACAAAGTGTACAATGATCAAAATGCTTTCATAGGATACCGATTAAGTCGTTTTGCTGTAGCTTCTAATGAAATTTCTACTCAGTATGGCGTAAGTGTGTATATATATCAAAGTTCTGCATCAGTAAGCGGAAACGGTATTAGTTGGGTTAAAGTAGGAAAGGAATATTCTATCTTTGGCGAGAATGACAATAAGGCTGCCGGACAAAATGAAAACTATAACTTCATGTATGGTAATGCTGTCAGCTACAAACTTGATTTGGATAAGGATTATAAAGATGCTTATAATGTAACTATTTCTGGAGATAAATTTACTGTAGGCACATATACAGATAAGGTTTTGCCTTTTGTCGTTTCTTATACAACAGAAAAAGGAGAGAAGAAGTCTGCTAAGGTAAGCGTAAAGGTTATCAAGGATGAAGTTGCCAATGTAACATTGAGCGCATCTCATAAGCTGGATGTAAGCAAGCAAAAGGTTTACTTCTCATTGGATAATGTACTGAATGCATTGACTGCTGAACAGAAGATTGCATGGAAACAGGCTAATATAACTTTGAATAAGTTCACATTGGAATCTACTATCACTAATGACAATGGTGATCCGAAGTATACTATTAATTTAGCACCTTCATTTGTTAAGAAAGACAACAGTGGTAATTGGGTAACCGCTACTTCTGCTGACGCTACAGCTTTGGAAATCACTGTTAATCCTGCTATTGCCGGTGTCGTTGCTGATAAGTATACTCAGGCTGTTTATAAGTTCGCATTTGGTACTAATGAATTGAATGCTGCTGTTGACTTAACTCTGACTAACCCGACTACATTGACTCGTATCGCTTCTCTGTTCGATGGTGACAACGTAGTTGCTTACGGTAAGGGTAATAACGCTAATGGTGAAATATTCAATGTATTGAGCGTTTACGAACAGAATGGTGCTACATTTGATAAAGCAAACTTCGAGGTAGAGGTGGTTAAGAATGGTGACTTCTCTGACACTGATGTTGCTAAATGGGTGGTTAATGGTAGCCAAATTACAATTAATGACAAAGCTCAGTTGTATAACGAAGTGGCTAAGGTAAAAGTTTCTGTACCTGTATTTGCCGGTAACGACGATAATAAGTTTACTGATGTCATCTATGTAACTGCTAAGAGCCCGGTTAAGGAAGGTACAATTGAAGCGTTGAAGACCACTCTGTCATTGAAACAGTCTAAGAGCGCAAGCTTCGGTAAGGCTGACTTCTCTGCGGCAGATGTTTGGGGTACTGCTTACAACCTGTTCGGTTATACTTATGTAGAGAATAAGGCTGAAAAATGGGCTAAACCTGCAACAGATTATATTAAGGATATTAAGGTTACTTCAAGCACTAGCCTTGTAACACCTGAACTGACTTACAATGGAACAACAAAGACTTATGAGAATATGTCAGGTTTCAAAGTAACAGTTGATGATGAAGCTGCTTTGCAATCTGGTGACAAAGTAACAATCACTATCAAGATTACTGATATGTGGGGTATGGAATTCACTAAAGATGTTGAACTTACAGTTGAAAAATAATTTTTAGTGATTAACAATTCGACATAAAATTACAATTCTAGAATAAGTCATTTCTCTAGTGGGAGAAATACTTAGATAATAAAAACTTTAAATTTATAAATTACGATCCCTGGCTTGTGAAAGTCGGGGATTGTTGCTTTTATCCCCTACGTACTTGGATCTTTGGAAATTCAGAACAAGAAATCCACCAGTCTGTGAACAAAGCAGACTGATGGATAAATTAATAACAATAACAAAACTTCCATCAAACTTCATAGCCTGACGGATTGGTAAATATAGAAAAATATGTACTATATTGCAAATATAACACAATTCGGTGAATCTCCGAAATCTCTCATCCACAAAAAAAGAGAAGCACCATTACGTACAATACTTCTCTTTGAAAATATGATTCTTACTAATATACTAACTTCACCACCGACATTCCCCTGATCCGGACAGCACCAGATTTCTTTGCCGATCCTAAATTTTTCGGAAGAACAATAGAAATAGTGGCGTTTTCCCTAGGTATCCCACAATTATATCATCAAAATATTCTCTACGCTGCTATAATTCTGCCTCCCTATTGTAGAGCCATTGCATCCGCTATTCCGAGGAAGGTCTTGCTTCTGAGTTTTCTTCTTTCTTTAGGCGATACACCCGAAAAGAATATATCAGTGAACCACTTAGGGGATTTGTTTCCGCTCTTTGAAACATAGATCTCACCTTTCCCGACTATATTTGTAGGTATCAGGAGAGGTAAGTTTTTCAACCATAGACAGGTCTTCTTGCTCGCTTCATGACCAAACTGCCAAGGCTCTATGATCTGGTCAGGTTTTCTCCATCGGCTGCTCATGATACCTACTGGATTTTCTATAGCCAGTTTATTCACTCCTATCTTTGAAACATCCATGAAGAACTGAACTGCATCTTCACGGTCTTTGACTCTGTCAGGGAACTTCGGATGTGGTCTTCTCTGTTCTATCGGAAGGCTTTTATCGTCGGGGTGATAATACCATCTCGCACCTGAAACAGCAAGATAAGTACAGGGTGGATGGGCTATAACCAAATCCCAACAACTATCAAGGAAATGTTTAGTACCATTCTCCAAAGTTCCACCACGATTGGCTATTACATCAAACATGTCTCCTTTGAAGTGATACTCGGGATGTTCACCACTGCATTCCTGAAGATCACAACTGAAAGCCTTATGACCCAATCTTTTGAAAGCCAAACAAACGGCCTGACTTTCTTCACATGCTATCAGAACATTCATAAGGATTAAAAGATTATCTGCATTAAAATCCGATCAGAATAGCACCTCAGGCCTATATGCTCCACCAGCTGTCCCGTCTCTTCAAACAACTGGAATTTATAGAACCTGATGAAGCTTGTGATTTCGGAATAGAAATTCTTTCCGGCAAAACTCAAGGGATAAATCATCGGGTATCCTCCGACTTGTTGTGGCTGGAAGGCTCCTATTCCCACTCCGCTTATCAAGGCCATGTCAGCGTCAAAAATGATAGGTTGGTTAGGATCATAGTCGAAGTTTCTGACAAAGAACATCCTGACCTCCTTCTCGCTGATTTCCTTTATTTTGAATTGCGCCATTCCGGAAGTGCTCTCATCTAATGATTCCTGTACCCGTAATTCCATTTCTTCAATGCTCATATTTGTATTGAGCACCTCTCCGTTTGCTATAAAATAGTTTTTCATAGTTTAGTCTTTTGTGATTTAATGGTTAGTGTAATTCCCTGTTCTCTTTTTAGATAAGATATAAGTCCTGCATAAGAATCTACTCTCTTACGATCTCTCGGCATAATCGATAAAGCCTTCTGAAGCGTGAGGATAATGCAGAATTCGGTTTTTAAAGCATCCCCATACTTGTTTCGGAGTGATACTACGTCTTTTTTGTATTTCTCAGGGATAGGTCTGTTGCTGTCTTTTGTTACGATAACACTTGGCTCAGCATTATTTTCCAAGCGATTAGAAACAGAAACCTTTTCAGCTCCTAATATCCTACTTATAAAATCGATAAACATTACCGGCTTTTCAGGTACGGGAAAAAGCTATCTGGCATGTGCCCTTGGCCACGAGGCATGCAAAAGGAGGATTCCGTACTTTCTATGCACCAAAACTACCTGGCGCACTGAAGGTTGCCAAAGTCAAAGGTACACTTGAGACTGAGCTCAAGAAGATTGAGCGTTGTCAGCTGCTCATCCTTGATGACCTGTCCCTTGTACCTCTTGATGCCAAGGAACGTCCCATCCTGCTCGAAATTATTGAGGACAGGCATGAAAGGAAATCCACTATCATAACTTCGCAGTACCCATCGTCCAACTGGTATGACATGGTTGGTGATCCGACAATAGCCGACGCCATCCTTGACCGAATCATTCATACGGCCCACACCATAGAGTTGTACGGTGAAAGTATGCGCAAGTTAAGATCTAAGAAAAATTAGAGAATTAAAAGGGTAAAATAAAATTAACTCCTATCACCAGGACTTTAAAGGGTCAATCATATTATGGCCAAGGTGGGTAAATTCTGTTTAGCCAAAAGGGTCAAAGTAGAGTGGCTTTTCCAGCAGAGTCTAACTTCAGAAAAATGCTCTGAAATAAATATTATCAACCATATATGTTAAATATCTTGTGTGTAAGCGTCATCAATTTATCCGATTTTAAGAATATAGGCGGGGGGATCTGTAACTTGTAAAATTTACATTACGGACTTTACAATTTTACACTTCAAAATTTAACACTTACCATCCACTGATAAAAATCACGTAATGTCATTCACTTGATTCTTAACAGAATGTAATATATGACTAAGTTAATACCGGCACTCCGGCATAGATTTTTCACTAAAGATGGTATATACTCTTGAAAGTGCGCACAAGAAAGGGTATTTCAGTAATAACCTTTAAAAGACAGGAGAGATACGCCATGATGTATATAGACAATGAAGTGCTTGAGAAGATGATAATGACCATAGTGGAAGGTTTTGACCGCATAGAAAAGAAGCTGGACAGGATGGGGCGTGTGAAGGATTTCATGAACGGGGACGAGCTGCTGGACAATTATGATATAGCCAGGCTGCTCAACGTGTCGCTGCGGACAGTCGCCCGTTACCGGGAAAAGGGGCTGATCCGCTATTACCAGACGGACGATAACGGAAAGAACTTCTACAGAAGCTCGGAAATACAGGAATTCTTGCTGAAACGCGGAAAGAAAAAATGAACGTGGGGGTATCAATATGCGGAAGTTATGCTAACTTTGTTTCATAAACAGTTGTTATGAAGACAAATACCAATTCCAGATATGCCGTCGCAGTCCTTATTGACGGGGATAACGCCTCCTTTGAGAAGATGGAGGATATAATGGGCTTTGTTTCCCGTTATGGGGATGCCATCGTGAGACGAATTTATGGAGACTGGACGAAGAAAGCGCTTTCCGCGTGGAAGGAAACTGCCCAGGAGCATGGATTCAGGCTTGTACAGGCTTCCTCCCATGCTCCCGGAAAGAACACGACGGATATTGCACTGGTCATAGACGCGATGGACATTCTTCGTGACGGGCGGACTATTTCTGTCTGGTAGCCAGTGACGGTGACTACAGCCTACTTGCCCAACGGATACGGGAAGCCGGATTGAAGGTGCTGGGATATGGGGAGGGCAAGACTCCCGTATCGCTGGTACGGTCCTGTTCCGTGTTCCTGTATGCCGACCGGAAGGAAAACAAGGTTTCGGACAATACTCCCGAATTCTTTATCCGAAGGGACATGGAGTATTTTGACAAGGCTTTTGAGCAAGCGGCTGACGGCAAAGGGGAGGTGTCCCTTTCGCTGATCGGCGGCGCATTGAAAAAAATGATGCCCAAATTCAAGGTCAGGAGATATGGATGCAAGACATTGGGCAAACTCTATGAAAGGCTGGACCGGTATGAGCTGGTCATGACGGAAAAGGGAGTGGCAAGTGCCGTGCGGCTGAAAGGCTGAACCGCACGGCGGGAACAATCAGGAATCGTCAGTTTTCTTTTATGCATCCTTACCATGCATAAAAGAAAACTGACGTTTATTGTCTATATCGGAATGGGATTTATCCGTAGTGTATCGAGATTGAGATAGGCTCCCCGGTAGAATGTCCTTCCTTCCCTGAGCATACGCCACAGGATGTCGCAGCCGGTTTGTGCCAGTATGGAATTGATGAAAAGGTCCTGCTTCTGCAAGGCTTCCGCCAGCGAGCAGCTCGGCCCCGAATCCTTTTCCTTGATGGTGGAGTAGCGTACTTCTTCGGTAATGACATTCATGCGGGGAACGGGCAGGTATTCGTTGGAAACGGGCTGGAGAATCTTGCCACGGATGTTCCCTATCAGGACCTGTCCGGTGGTCCGGGCATTGCCGAAGTCCATCCAATATATGGGCGACCGCTCGTTGTTGGAAGTGTATGTCCGATCCAGTCCGGCCAGCTTATATTTTCTATTGTGTGTCCGTAATTGTCATATAATATGTTGAACTGTTCCTGGTATTCATCGTAAAATTCCCCGTTCCCGTTGCACATTTCCTCCAACGCGATGCCGTTTTTACGGACAAGGGCAAGGTCGCCCAGTCCGCACGCGATTTCATTGAGCAGCGTGCGTTCCTCATCCCTGTCCTTTGCCGTTCCGTAAATTCTAAGCCGGGAATATCGGTGTAGCGCCGAACGGGACGGCATATCCAGTTTTTCCCATATTCCATCGTTTCCTATAGCCTGTCTGGTGTTTCCCGGAAGTCCGTACCACCACTTGTCCAAATTGTTTGTATCCATAATTTCTGAATCAGATTGTTTTCAAATTCTGTTTTGAGTACCATGCCTGATACGCGGCGGCATACTCCTGACGTTCCCGTTCCAGGGAATTTCTCATTTCAGGGGTGTACCCGAGCAGGCGGATGTATCCTCCGTTATAGCCGGTGGGTTCGCACTTTATTCCGGCTTCCTCCAGTTTGTCGATGCGTTTTTGGGCCATTTTTGCGCTT
>ULVN01094711.1_pt1 | contig 10535 bp, 9 predicted proteins | sample 1959491 | NCBI WGS metagenome assembly ULVN01 (sample SAMEA4835787, study PRJEB28245) | human gut metagenome | biome: gut microbiome; material: fecal sample | place: Denmark | collected 2008 | reverse complement strand
AAAATGAGGAAGACACCGAAAAGAAACTTCATAACATAGAAATCATTCAGCAGCAGACCGAGGAAATGGACATCCTTATTCACAGAATGCTCGATTTGTCACGATTCGATTCGCCCGCATTAAAGCTGAATTGCGAAGTTTTTGACTTTAAACCGTTTATTGAGAAAATTCTTGAAAATTATTATGTTCACACAGAACACGAAATTATTTTTATTTACAACTCAAAGGCAAAAATAAAGGCTGACCCTGCCATGCTTAAAACGGTGCTTGAAAATCTTATCGACAATGCCGAAAAATATTCCGATTACGGTTCGGATATCACAATTAATGTTTCGGATGATGTATTGTCAATCAGCAATCAATGCTCGTCATTTGACAGGGAAAATCTCTCAAAATTGTGGCAGCCTTATTTCAGAGCCGCAAAGGGAGATAATAAGAGCGGCAGCGGAATAGGACTTTCAATAGTAAAATCCGCCCTTGAAATGCATGGATTCAAATATAAAGCCGAATTTGAAAACGGGATTATAACATTTAAGTTCAGATTTACTTCACTCGATTGAGTTTTTCTACCTAAAAAATCGGAACAGCCGTAAACCCAATCACGGCTGTTCCGATTTTTATTATTTTGTTATGTATAAAATTCTATTTTTGTTTATAATACATCAGGCAATGGCAGTATCCCTCAAATTCGGGATCGGCAATTTTTGCCCTGAAATCCTCACACATACACAGTGTTGCAGGGCTTCTGATTAACATATACGGACAATAACCGCCCGTGCGTATAAGCTGTTTGCGAACTTCTTTTACAATTTCTTTGTCTGGATTAAGCAGAATTTTCAATTTAATCACCATATTTGCTGGGTAGGTTTTATGCCGATTTTCGGGTATTCGGTAATCTTTTGATTCCGTCTACAATTATATCAGCAATGACAGAATTTTACAATAGAAAATTTGCAATAAATACAAATTTATTTTGAACAATTATAATTAAATCTCAAATGCAATAATATACTATATAAAAAATTCATAAAAAACAGCAAGTGAAGAATTTTTGCGACAATTATTTGTTGAAACAGTTGATTTTTGCAAAATAGTGTGCTACAATAGCGTTGTGATTGTATATACATTTATCATACAATGATTTTTAGTTTTCAGGAGGAAAATTCTATGAAAAGAGTATTATCTCTTGCAATCGTTTTGATGCTTGCATTTTCATGCGTGTTCACAGCGTTTGCACAGACAGACGACACAGCGTCACCCGATGAGGCAAAAAAGGTAACAGAGCTTAAAATTACAAAGCTTCCCGACAAGCTTACATACACATCAGAGGATGTGATTGAACCTGATATTGATTTATCAAAAATCGCAGACGAAAATGCAACAGAAGAAAGCCTAATCAAGTATTTCAGTCAGTTCAATCTTGAACTCAAACTTGACCTTACAGGCATGGAAATTGAAGCTGTTTACAGTGACGGTACAACCGAAAAGGTTGATGCTAAGGACTGCAAAGCTGAGCTTGCTGATCCGTTTAATTACGGCGAAGTAATTAAGGCATTGATTGAATATGAGAAAAATATGCCTGAGTTTACAGAAGATATGACCGAAGATGAGTTTTATGAACTCCTTGAAAAAGCTCTTAAAGTTTTAGTTGATATGATTTACAGAGAGTATACTGTAAATGTATCATATCAGGATGCACAGACAAGCTATAAAATCAACTTTAAAAACATATGGCCGGATGTACCTGAACTTGATGACCGTTACGAAGTGGTTTCCGTAAAAGCACCCGAAAAGGTGAACTACACAAAGGCTGATATCGTAGATTTGGCTGATTACGATTATGATGATGAGCCGATTTACGGTTTTACTCCTGACTACAAGGGTATGGAAGTTGTTGTTAAGGATATCGTAACAGGCAAAACTTACACAATCAAATTTGACGGTACAGAAGATATCTATGTTGATGATGTTTGTGTTGACTTCCCGGATAATAAGGATCAGAAGTTTAAAGTTGGTTGCCAAATTGATGTAAATGAACTCCTCGGCCTTGACGAGGATGAAGAATATATGACAGAAGTTGATTTTTCGTTTGTAGTAAAATACAATGTATCAAAGTCTGCCGTAACTTCTTCAACAAAAGATACTGCAACAAAGGATACAGTAACAAAATCTGCAACAGGCGGCAACGGTGCAGTTCAGACAGGCAACCCGATGACTGCTGTTTCGGTTGCACTTGTAATGCTCGTTGCAAGCGGTGCAATGTTCGTTTGCTACAGAAGAAAGATTGAAAAGTAATGAGGCGGAAAATGAAGAAGATAATTGCGGTATTAGTATCGGCTTTGCTGATGCTTTCGTGTGCGATAACTGCATTTGCAGAAACTGCTGACACAGCTACACCGGATGAACCTGTTTCAATGCGTTATGAAGTTATATCTGTAAAAAATTCTCCGAAAGTATATACGGAAAATGATGTAACGCTTGTTGATTATCCTATTTATGATTACGATGATGATTATCTTTTTGAGGGTAATTATAAGTTGAAAGTTAATTTAGAGGGCGTTGAGGTTACATTCAAAGACAATTGTACAGGAAAAATTTATACAAAGGTTTTTGACGGAACAGAGCCTTGCCAAATTAAGCAGATTTATCTTATTAATCCGGCTGAAAGCAATCAGGTGTTTTTAACTTATGTTTCAACCAATCCCGAATACTGGATGGATATTGAACATTTCGATAATGTAAACAACGGTTTGTTCTTTTCAATTTCTGTAAATTACAAAACATCAGACAGCAGTCTTGATGACAACGGCACATCAGGCGGAAATTCGTCAGATAAGGTTTCAACAAACGATGTTGCAACTAAAGATACCGCAACAAAGGATACTGCAAATAAGACAACAGACAACGGCACTGTTCAGACAGGCAACCCGATGACTGCTGTTTCGGTTGCACTTGTAATGCTCGTTGTAAGCGGTGCAATGTTCGTTTGCTACAGAAGAAAGATTGAAAAGTAAATCAAATAATTGACACTCATTTTTCTTAATATTCAGACAACTGCCCCCGAATCTTTCAAAGGTTCGGGGGCAGTTATGTTCTGTAAAAAACGAAACGGCAACGGAAAAATTTATCCCGTTGCCGTTTAATACTTTTAATGATTTCTACACTTAATCTTCACCGATAAGCTTTACGGTTGTTGCGGTGTGGTGAACCGCATCAAGATACTTTCCGAAAACATCGGCTGTTTTGATTTTTAAACTTGAGGTGTTTACACACGGATGACAGCCGACATATTCGCCCTTGAGAACATCCTCGTCAACAAGAAGTCTTACTCGGTTGTCCTTGTCATTCATAAGCCCCATAACGCTCACCGCACCCGGCTTGATGTCGAGAAATTCGAGCATAAAATCGGGAGTCGCAAACGAAAGTCTTGCACTTCCGATTTGCTTTGACAGCTCCTTTGTTTTAAAAGGTTTGTCACCAGGCATCATAAGAAGATAGAAGTCGGTTTTCTGCCTGTTGCAAAGGAACAGATTCTTACAAATAAGCACATCAAGCACTGCGTCAATTTCGTTGCAAGCCTCCATTGTGTCAGCGTGTCCGTGGTCGGTTCGCTGATATTCAATTCCAAGGCTGTCGAGAAGGTCATATACTCTGATTTCACGGTCTTCTCTGCCTGTTAAGTCGATTGGTCGTCCGTTGTAAAGTTCCATTTAAAATCCTGCTTTCCTGTAGTGTAATGCCTGTATCAATATTCGCTGTCGTCAATATAAGAATCGTCTGTATAGTCATACAAATCGGATGAGGAGGTGTAATCATCGTAGTAATATTCGCCTGTGTATTCCTTATAAGATGTTGAATCACCCGGCAGATAATCCTTGTCCATATACAGCTTGCTGTTCAGAATACCAAGCTCCTGCAACGCTTTTATAGTGTTTTTAAAGCTTTTGGGAACAGTATAAACAACCTGTGTTCTTGCGGCAGTATTGCCGTTGTAAGAATCCATATTTCTTATTCCATCGTAATACGAATTAACATCACCTGTTGCAATCGCAATCACACATACAGCATCGGGTTCGGATTTTATAAAGCTTTCGTATGAACCGTAATTGACATAGGCAACATCAAGCGCATGATCTGCATACTCGGTCATTTGACCTATTTTCGCAAAGTCCTCGTCACTGCAATTATCAAGGTCTTTGAGAAAAGCCTCTTTAATTTTTTCGGCTGTATTTTTGTAATTTTTAGAATAATTTACTGTTCCGTCATCATCAGTATAAATAATTTTGCTTGATACAAAATCAGGATGCTTATCGTCAGTTGCTTTGCCGTCAAAGCCTGCAACGATAAATGTGTTAATATCCTTGTAATCAGCTTTTACAAGCGGACTGTATGCCTTGATATAGCCCTTTGAATAGATGATGTCGGATGTGTCAAGTTCGTTATAAGTGCTTGAAAGATAGCTCTCAGTTTCTTCAAAAGCCGATGCAGAGCTGTATGTTCTTGTAACGATGTTACCGTTGTTGAGTGTGTAGGCAAATGCGTAATCGGGATTTTTTGAAATCTCGCTGAATACAGGAACATTGTCCTTGAACATTGAAACCCAAGTGTTTTTGAACTTGTTCTTTACCGAATAATTGCGGTTGTCAACAAGCTTGAAATGTGCCTCTGAAATACTTGCGATTGTGTCTTTGTCTGTAATATCGTCAGCCATATCTTTGAGATTTTTGCCGACAGCACTGCCTTTTGCCTGATAGTTTGAATTTGCGTCATAGAATCCGGCACTCTTGATATCCTGAGTTTTCGGTACATAACTGTTGTAGCCGAATGCGTCAAAACAGCAGAGAGCAACACCGACGCAGCTTACAATAATCAACGCACCGAGCGGGATTGAAGTTTTAATAAGCTTTGAAAAGCCTCTGTACAAAATAAGATGAACGATTATGTAAACTGGAACGCTTGCAAGAATAAATCCGAAAACAAAACCCACATATCCGCCCAGAACATTTACCGAGCCGAAAAGCACACCGAGGAACATGCCTGCAAGGAATGAAACAAGCACCTTGATTATGTAGCACGGAAGGTGGAATGCAAATGCCGACTGCGCTCTTTCCGCCTTTCTCTTTTTTGCAAGAAAAGCACCGAGAACAATGCAAACAACCGAGAAAATCAGCCAGTAAATAATGTTGATTCCGTCATATGCGGCAAGCGGATTGAGTGCGTTCATGATAATGCTGTCTTTGAAAATGCCGACATAAAAGCCGTCAAAACAACCCACAACAATGCCTTTGATGAAGATTGCGGAAAGCGGATAAGCCACGCAAACCGCAATGAACATAAGCACGGAGTTGAGCATTGTTCCGCAACAAATTGCAATAAGACCGAAAAACGAGATTGATGCAAGTGTTCCGAGACATATTTTGAGGAACATCGAACTAAGCTCGCTTATTACGGAATTTCCTGTGCAGACCGTGATAATTGAAATCACTCCGAGGAAAAATAATGTCGGGATAATTGACATGAGGTATGCCGACGCTGTTTTTGTGACAAACAGCGTTGACCTGCCAATCGGCAGAGAACCGTACAAATCAGCCTTGCGTTTATTGTGCAGATACGAATAAATTCGCACCGTGTAGATGATTGTAAATATTATTGAAATAAGATAAATGAGGTTTGCCGATGAATACTGGAAAATCTCGATTATGCCTGTGCCTGAGTTCGTAACTCCCAGAAAGTTAAGGCTTAACAACGCACCTGTAAAGGTCATGTCCTCGCCAAGCACAACGCATATTGTGTAGCAGATTACAACCGTTACAGCCGAGATAAGTCCGAATACCACAAGCAACGGAGTACAGGCTCTCAGGTCACTGCGGAAGAATGAAAATGCCTGTTTCATTCTGCTTTTAAATGATGTTTTCTGCGTCATAACCTGCTGCCCCCATTTCACTTATAAAAATTTCCTCCAATGTCATCGGAACGGCTGAAATGTAAAGAGGTTTACGCTCCTCAAGCTTTGGCATAAACTCATCTTCCGTTCCTCTGATTGTAAGGTTGAATATATTTCCGTTTCTCCACAAATTGATAACATTGATTTCTTCAAAGAACGAATTGTCGGGAACTTCCGTGAACGCAACCTGAACCTTGCGGAGTCCAAGCTTGATTTCGTCAATTTCACGCTCAAGAAGCAACTTGCCCTTGTGGATAAGGCAGATTCTGTCGCACAATTCTTCAAGCTCACGCAGATTGTGTGACGCAATGACAACGGTCATATCGTTTGCGGAAACATTGTCAATGAGAATTTTCTTTACAAGACGGCGGACAACCGGATCGAGTCCGTCAAAAATTTCATCAAGCAAAAGATATCTCGGACAGGTTGAAATCGCCAATATCAAAGCCGCCTGTCTTTGCATACCTTTTGACATATCAATTATTTTTGCATCAGGGTCAATAGGAAACACGGAGCAAAATTGTCTGAAAGCGTTCTCGTTCCAATTCGGGTAAAGACTGCGGTAAAGATATGCCGTGTTTTCGAGTGTTGCGCTGTTTGAAAAATACGGAAAATCGGGAATAAAAAAACATTCGCCCTTAACAGACGGATTGTTATAAATGTTCTGACCGTTAATTTTAACTTCACCGCTGTCAGCATCAAACACACCTGACAAAATTCTCAGAAGTGTTGATTTTCCGCCGCCGTTGCTTCCGACAATGCCGAGTACGGAGCCTCGGTTTATGTCGAGCGTAAAATCATCAACGGCAGTTACCTTACCGAACCTTTTTGTTATGTGATTAACCTCAATCATTCTTACCGCCTCCTTCGTATATGGCATCAATAATGTCAATAAGCTGTTGGCGGGGAACGCTGTACAGTTCTGCATTTTTGGTGGCTTCTCTGAATGCTTTCAGAGCCATATCTCTGTATGCCGTGTCTTTTGTCAGCTTGTCGGTCATAAATGTTCCTCTGCCGACAGTTGAGTAAATGTAGCCGTCAATTTCAAGCGTGCGGTATGCCTTTGCAACGGTATTCGGGTTTACTCCGATTTCTTTTGCAACCGTTCGTACAGGCGGCAGTCTGTCACCCGATTTGAACACACCTGCCGATGCAAGTCTGATTACATTGTTGCAAATCTGCTCGTAAATCGGCACACGGCTTGTGAAATCAATTGTAAACATAGCCGTCCTCCTTTTAATGATTTATATGCGAATTTGTATAACATGGCTAATTCTACACTTAAATTGTACCATTTGATTGTACCATTGTCAATGTACAATTTTAAAGTTTAGAAAACTTTTTTAAAATTACTCAAAGTATAAAAGCGGTAAAACCGTCAATAACTATTGTAAAGACAAAACCGATTAAAATTCAGATTCGGGGGTAATTCTTTGCAATACGGAAAAGTTGAAATCTGCGGAGTAAACACATCACAGCTAAAACTGCTCAAAGAAAGCGAAAAACGGGAACTGCTTAATATAATCAAAAACGGTTCTCCTGCCGAAAAGAAAAAGGCAAGAGACAAGATGATTAACGGAAATTTGCGGCTTGTGCTGTCCGTAATTCAAAGATTTACAAACAGGGGCGAAAATCCCGACGATTTGTTTCAGGTGGGTGTAATCGGGCTTATCAAGGCGATTGACAATTTTAATCCGACGCTTGATGTAAGATTCAGCACCTACGGAGTGCCTATGATAATCGGTGAAATCAGACGGTTTCTGCGTGACAACAACTCAGTCAGGGTTTCACGCTCAATGAGGGACACGGCTTACCGTGCAATGCAGATAAAAGAACAGCTCACAAATAAAAACAACCGTGAGCCGACTGTTGAAGAAATTGCCAAAATTATGGAGATGCCGAAAGAACAGGTGGTGCTTGCGCTTGAGGCAATTGTCGAGCCGGTGTCGCTTTATGAACCCGTGTTTTCGGACGGAAACGATACTATATATGTAATGGATCAGATAGGCGATAAGAATGACGATTCAACATGGCTTGAAGAAATTGCCGTAAAAGAGGCAATTACAAATCTTTCGGACAGGGAAAAGCGGATTCTTTCAATGAGGTTTTTCCGTGGCAAAACTCAGATGGAGGTTGCGGCTGAAATAGGAATTTCACAGGCACAGGTCAGCCGTATTGAAAAAGGCGCTCTCGATACTATAAAGAAAAACATTTAACCGTAAGTGCAAAACAGCTGTTCAGTCGGACGGCTGTTTTGTGTTTGCATAAATTTATGTGTAAAAAATCACAGGCAAATTTCGTAAAAAAAGACGAAAAAGCAGTTTTTACTTTACTTTCATACTTTTGTGTGTTAAAATTTTAGTGTATGAAAACATATTGCTTGCAAAATTTACGGAAACAAAATTAAGGAGGAAACGGTTTTGAATTCAAAGCTGAAAAATGATTCTACCGACTATTTATTCAAGGCAATTCTTTCTCTTGAAAACGAGGAAGATTGCTATCGCTTTTTTGAAGATTTATGCACAAGTGCAGAGATTAAAGCCATGTCACAGCGTCTTGTTGTTGCAAAAATGCTTACCGAAAAAAAAGTATATACCGAAATTGTTAAGGAAACAGGTGCGTCAACCGCAACTATCAGCCGAGTGAAAAGAGCGTTGTTTGACAACGATACATACGGCTACACGCTTGTGCTTGACCGAATTAAAAACGGAGAAAAAGAGTAATGCCGAGCTATTTGTCATTTGCCCGATTTTATGACGGACTTATGCAGGACGCCTGCTATGAAAAACGCTGTGACTATATTTTAAAGCTTGCCGAAAGTTTCGGTCATGATATGGGCATAACGCTTGACCTTGCCTGCGGAACGGGAACTCTTACCCGACTTTTGAAAAAGCGGGGCGTGGATGTTTTCGGAATTGATTACAGTATGGAAATGCTCAGCGAGGCAATGCAAAGTGCCTCCGAAGAAGGGCTTGATATCCTGTTTTTAAGGCAGAAGATGCAGAGTATTGACTTGTATGGTACAATAAATACCTGTGTTTGTACTCTCGACAGCATAAATCATCTTACAAAAATTGAAGATGTTGCAAAAACATTTGACCGTGTGGGACTTTTTATGGACGATGACGGTCTGTTTATTTTTGATGTCAACACGGTGTACAAGCATAAAAATGTTCTTGCGGATAATACCTTTGTGTATGAAAACGACAGCGTTTTCTGCGTATGGCAAAACACTCCCGAAGATGATAACAAGGTGAAAATCGACCTTGATTTTTTTGAGGAAGAAAACGGTGTGTATTATCGTTCCTCCGAAAGCTTTTCGGAAAGAGCCTATACAGATGATGAAATCAGAAAAATGCTCACGGATGCAGGTTTTGAAGTAGAGGCTGTTTACGGCGACCTTACCCTTGAAAGCCCGAAAGCGGATGAACAGAGGGCAATTTATGTTGCAAGGATGAAAAAATCACGCAACAAAGAGTTTAATGAATCGAAAGGATAACCGATATGGATAAAATAATTCGTTGTATTACATCTGACGGTGCGATTATGGCGGCTTGCGTTGATGCCTCCGACATAGTTTTTACCGCAAAGAAGATTCACCATCTTTCACGCAGTGCCACAGCCGCACTCGGCAGACTTTTGTGTGCAACCTCAATTATGGGCGATATGCTCAAACAGAAAGATGCGTCAGTTAATCTCCGTGTAATGGGTGACGGTGAACTCGGTCCCGTTATTGCAGTCGGCGACAGCAGCGGCAATGTAAAGGGTTATGTCGGCAATGCAGACTGCCCGACGGAATATTACGAAAACGGCAAAATCAATGTTGCAAAAGCAGTTGGCAGAACAGGTATGCTAAATGTTATGCGTGACTACGGTTCAGGCGATCCGTACATAGGTCAGGTTGAGCTTGTCAGCGGTGAAATTGCCGAGGATATTGCAAACTACTACGCAACAAGCGAACAGATTCCTACAGTTTGTGCCTTGGGTGTGCTGATTGACAAAGAGGACGGCGAGGTTTTGCTTGCAGGCGGATTGCTTATTCAGCTTCTTCCGGGTGCAGACGATACTGTTATTGACAAGCTTGAAAAGAATATTGCAGAGCTTGAACCCGTTACAACTATGCTTGCAAAGGGTATGAGTATTCTCGATATCTGCAAAACAGCCCTCAAAGGCTTTGAGGTTGAAGTGCTTGACGAAAACCCTGTTAAGTATGTTTGCGGTTGTTCAAAAGAAAAGCTTGAAAATTATTTTTGTACCCTCAGCGATGATGACATCCGTTCTATGGTCAATGAACAGGGTGTTGCCGTTGCAACCTGTCACTTCTGCAATAAGAAATATGTCTTTACAAAGGATGACCTTGAAAAGCTGATTGCAGAGAAAAACAGCAAAGAATAAAGATTTTTAAAGGCCTTGTCGCAAATGTTCGTGATGTCACTCATAAAAATGAAAAAAATTTCAAAAAAGTGTTGACATTTTGAACAAGTTGTAGTATGATAATATCTGTCGCTGAGAGATATTCGAAATTCAACAGAACTTCGATAGAGCGACAAAGGCATGTGGGAGCATAGCTCAGCTGGGAGAGCATCTGCCT
>ULVN01046015.1_pt1 | contig 10570 bp, 8 predicted proteins | sample 1959491 | NCBI WGS metagenome assembly ULVN01 (sample SAMEA4835787, study PRJEB28245) | human gut metagenome | biome: gut microbiome; material: fecal sample | place: Denmark | collected 2008 | reverse complement strand
CTACCTGCGCGACAACAGCACGCTGCGCGTCTCGCGAAGCCTGAGCGAAACCGCGATATCGTGCTCTTCAGGCCAAGGAGGCCTTCGTGCGCGAGCATCAGCGCGAGCCGGATATTGTCGAGCTTGCCCGGGCGATGAACGTACCCAAGGAGGAGGTCGTTTTCGCGCTCGACGCCATTCTCGACCCGGTCTCGCTGTTCGAGCCGGTTTTTCATGACGGCACCGACACGGTCTGCGTCATGGATCAGGTCGGCGACACGCGCAATACGGACGATCACTGGGTCGCCGCCATCGCCCTGCGCGAGGCCATCGACGGTCTGGATGACCGCGAAAAGCGCATCATCCGTCTGCGCTTTTTCGAGGGCCGCACTCAGATGGAGGTCGCTCGTGAGATACACCTTTCGCCAAACAAAAGGAAACAAGAAAAAGGGCAGAAAGCGGGGAAAACAGCCGCCGTCACGGCTTGAACCGCCCGGATTTCCATGGTGTATTATAGATAGGGATGTGACGTTATGTCCGACCTGGATTTCGAGCGCAAGCACGCAGAGGATTTGCAGCGGCTGCGCGGTTTTCGTCTGCTGGACGATGATTTTATGAACAAGGTGTTTGAGGACAAGGCTTGTGCCGAGTTCCTGCTCCAGATCATCTTACAGCGTACCGATCTGCGCGTACAGCGCGTACACGGTCAGCACGATATTAAGAATTTGCAGGGGCGCTCTGTGCGGCTGGATATTCTGGCCGTTGACGAAGCAGACCGTGTTTACAATATCGAGGTTCAGCGCAGCGATAAAGGCGCCGGCGTCAAGCGTGCCCGGTATAACAGCAGCCTGATCGATGCCAATGTGACCGAGCCCGGCGATGAGTATGAGAATCTGAACGAAGCCTATGTCATTTTCATCACGGAGCATGATGTACTGGACGGCAGCTGTCCGATCTATCACATTGACCGGACGGTCAGAGAAACCGGCACATTGTTCGGGGACGAGTCGCATATCCTGTATGTAAACGCCCAGATCAAAGGCGATACGGCTCTGGGGCAGCTCATGCACGATTTTTCCTGCACCAGCGCCGAGGAGATGCACTATCAAATTCTGGCGGACAGAGTTCGCTATTTCAAAGAAGATACGGAAGGAGTTACGACTATGTGCAAGGCTATGGAAGATATGAGAAATGAAGCGGCGCGTGAAGCCGATAAAGCCAGAATGGTCAGGATTGCGCGGCGTATGTTGAACTCCGGCAAATATACCTATGAAGATATTGCCGATGCGTTGGAAATCAGTGTTGACGAAGTCAAGACTCTGACTGAGAGCAGGCCAGCTTAATCTCTCCCGCTAAAAATTGCAGCTGAATAACAGCAAAAAATCCCTCCGGCTCCACCCTGTTCGAGTGGTTCCGGAGGGATTTTCGGTTCTGTCAGATCATCTGTTTTACGGGCGATGGTGTGTCCCTGTCATTCTGTTGCACTACATACAGCATCGCCATACCAGTCGGGAATCTGGTTCCCATATTGTTCCTGCATCATCTGTGCGAGCGCCATGATACATTTTTTGTTTGTCGGTCTGCTGTGAAATCTCAGAATCGTATTTTGCGGATCGCCCTTCACCCGGCGCAGGCCGCCGCCATTCCATGCCGACGTGATCGCGTGCCGCACCGAACGCTCCACCGCGTGCACCGTTGTGCCGTACATGGCGGCAACGCTCGGATATACACATTTTGTCACTCCGACCTGTGCCGCAGGCTCGAGCAGCAGCTCAATCACCGCATCACGCAGATAATTGTACCCCGAAACGTGCGGCGGGATGCCGAGATTAAAGATATATGGCGTTAAGCGAAATTCAATTTCTCTCGCAGCAATCGTGCGCAGATTTTCCGCATACAGCCCAGTTCCACGCTCAATTCTATTCTTCATCTTATACACGACCTTCCTTTTGATTCTGTATTTCCAGCTTACCTCCTGCCTATACAAAAGTTATATCATAAGATTTCGAAGGAATAAAGTATGATTTTTTCGTGTAATATCCATTATTTCCCTATCGCGTCGAAATTCCGTATTCCAAACAGCATTTTATACAAATAATTTCCCGAATTTTGCATCTCCGTGTTAAGATACCGTTAAGGAAATCGTCCGAACACGGCAAGTGCCGTTTTGCCATATTTTCCCTATTTCGAAAAAGTGCTTGCTGATTTTTCGCCCCTGTGACAGATTTCCGCGCGTCCGTCCCCTCCATCCCCTGAAAATCTGCTGATTTTTCACATCAGAATTTTCACCAGAGTGTTTCGAAAATTTCATGAAAATTAACAAAGCCGGAGTAAACCGACATATCCCCAGTATATAAGGCATTATCGTACAATCAACTATATAAATATTCATTATTTTTCGCAAGGTTCTCTACAGAACTGTGCTCGAACGACTACGCAGAGTGCGAGCACGGCTTGCATACCGTGAAGCCGCAGGATGTCATGAAGCGTCTCGGCAGGCGCACTGTAAGGCATTTTTGCTGTGCATTTTTCTGCACAAAAGCGCATTGACCGCTCGGGTGGACTCCGAAACGGTCAATGACTACTTTAAGTTTTGATCAATTAGGGGCTGACTGCGGTAGCAACGTCCCTCTCTATTTTTTATTATAACGTATTAATACGACACGGCCGGAACTTTTTGCATTGATAGCGTCTCAATCAAAGCTTATATCCGAGCTTGCGGTACTGCTCCAGATGCTTATGCGCCCGGACGCACTGTTTCTTTCTCTTGCGGTCCTTCGCGCCACCCGCGATGCAGCACAGCACCAGAACGGCGGTAATCAGCAGCGCAATCGGGAAAAACATCGTCACGACAAGGCCGATAACGGCGATCAATACCGTTCCCATCGCGAGTTTGGAGACCTCTTCTTTTGCCGCAGGCAGGTCTGCCTCCAGTGCCAGTTCGTCGTGCAGCCGCTTGCTCATCAGCCGGTCCAGCTCGGATACCATGACCGCCTTGTCCTGGTCGGAGTAAGTTCCATCAAGTACGCGCTGACGCAGGCCCATGTATTCCTGTTCGGTCGAGCAGAGCGTATACATCGCTTCGATCTGGCTGATCGCGCTGCTCTGCGCATCCTGCGTAATCTTGATGGAGGGCGCTGCTGCCGGAGTTGGAGTCGAAGCCGAGATTGGTGCTGCCGCAGGCTCCGGCTTATCCGTTTCTGCCTGAACAGCAGACGCTTTAGGCGCTTTAGCGCTGAAATACTCTGCCGTATCGATCTTATGTCCGCAGAAGCTGCAAAAGCCGAACGGTTTCTCATCATTCAGCTTGATCGACTTTCCGCAGGCCGGACAGGTTGCATCTTTGATTGCCATTGTAATTCTCCTCTGTTTACATCATTTTCTCGCCGCATTCCATACAGAACATGGCGCTTATATCGTTTTCCGCACCACACGAAGCGCAGTACCGGAAGAGCGGCTCACCGCAGCTGCCGCAGAACCGTGCGCCCTCTTCTACTGCCTCGCCGCAGGACGGGCAAAACCGAACCGACGATGCAGACGGCGATGCGGGCAGCGCAGGCTCTTCCTGCGGAGGCTCGCAGAGCGCTTCCGTAATCACGCCGCCAAGCAGCACATGCACGATATTGCCGACTAGCTGTGCGAACTCGCCGAGATGATGCGGACCGATCTCTTCCGCCGGAAGAACGGCCGTACTGCTCAGCTGAAGATACGGTTCAGCTAACGTGGCATGCACTGTCATTTCCGTAATCTCATTCAGTGCAAGCCGTTCACACGCATCGCCGTCCAGCCGGTACACCGCCCGGTCGGTAAAGAAAGCCGTGAGTTTCTGTGCGCCCTCTGGCGCGTCCCGATAAAGCACCGTCGGGATTTCAGGCGGCTCCTGCTGTTCCGCAATGCTGCGCATCCTCTGCCAGACATCTTCTCCGGTCTGCCACCGCGACATCGGATTGGGAAGCACCTGCTGTACCTGCCCCGGGAATGGGTTGCTGCACAGCACGGCATCCTTCAGCAGCTGCATTCGCTCCGCAATCCGGTCTCGGCGTTCGATATCGATCTGCGGCAGTTCTGCCGCGAACCGGCTGAGCAGACGTTTGCAGCTGAGTGCACCCGAAAACGGCGGCAGTCTGCAAATCGATGCCTCGCGGAGAAATGCTTGCAGCATTTCCTTGAATTGCGGCACGTTTTCGAGGTCTTCCAGTGAAAACTGTGCTCTCTGCGTGCGCGTATGCAGCTCCATCATGGTGCTGGACGGAAATTCGATCTCAATTCTGTCTCCGTACAGCGGAAAATGGACAAAATGCGCCTGCTCGTTCTCGAATGTGGCGATGTGCAGCATGGTGTCAGTCAGACACAGCACCTGCCTTGTCATGCTGTACAGCAGCATTCTTTCGACCGTCATATCGCAAATCATATTGATAAATTTTTCGCTCTCCGAGTCAAGCTCGGCATTCGAGTCCTCATCGTACTCGCTGTCGATATTGACGAGGGATTCCCCAAGTTCTGCACTGCCGAAAATCTTCCGGTACTGCCGCGTCATCTCCTCCTGGAACGAACCCTGCTTCGCCTGTAAAATGACCACCTGGTCTTCTACCCGCTCGACCTGTTCGCGCACCAGAGGATGCGTGACCGAAATTTCCTTCAGCGCTTCGGCGCACTTTCGTGCCGCACCAATGTCTGACAGGTACGGATAGTCATCCAGAACAGCAGATACCTGCCTCCATTCCATGCGAACGAGGTCCGCTTCCTCTTTCGTCGGCAGAAGAACGCCCAGTGCGGTGCGCTCCTGTTCATCCTTCAGCCGGAGCAGCTCTTGCAGCTTCGCCTGTGCCTTGTTTTTTTCGCTCAGCCAGTCGTTATCGTCCGCTGCGTGATAGCGTTCTGCCAGCTCGTCAAGCGCCTGTATTTTCTTCTGCACTGCGATGATCGTATCGCTCGGCATGTCTGCAATATAGGAAAGCCGTGCTCTAATGACCGCCGCCCTCTGCTTCAGATATTCTTCCCGCAAATGCAGATATTCGGACAGCGCCTGTAATTCTTTATCGTCCTCCGGATGCAGTCGATACAGCTCTCCATATATGCTGGGCTTGTACGGATAAAGCTGCACGCATTTTATCAGATAGTCGAAATACTGTTCGTCCGAAAGCTGTCCCTCTCGGTGCTGAGCCGCCGCATTTTTGAACGTCGCGTTTGCTTTCTCCTCGTCATAATCCGGCATTTCAACTTGCAGTTCATACCCGACGGTTTCTAAAACCTCATAAAAGATGCGCTGGCAGCGGAGATAAAACGCCTCCTTCAGCATTCCGCTCTTCTGCACATGCCGAAAGACCTGGCGCTTCATGCTTTCAATCTGATGGCGGTCTCCTGCCGCGGCAAACGAGTCGCCGACACCATGCATCAATCCGCTGCCTGCGTTCAGCACACCGGCCATCATGGCGCCTTTGATCGCACCCGAGAAGCCAAATCCGCCGCCCTGCCAGCGACCCCGGCTTGCCTTTTTCGCAGCGCGGTACTGTGCCTGCTGCTCACGAGCCTGCTCAATCTGCTCCCGTGCCTCGTACAGTTCCTTCATGCAGGGTTCGTAAATCAGATCGTTCTCGTATTCTCCGTAAAAGCTCACCGGCGTATAGGACAGAACACCAGCACTCGGCAGAATGCCCACGGACGATATCACAAGGTTCCGTATGCGGCTGTCCGCTCCCCCAGGCAGATATCGAAAGATGTCTTCAAACGAAGAAATATTAGACGAATAAAACCGGTCGAAATCTTTCACCGTCTCGTTATATCGCGGCCAGAATTGCTGTTCGATTGCATTATAGATATCCTGCGCATGTGAAAAACGGATTTCTCTTCCGTGCACCGTAAACGCATGCTCTCTGTACTCCATCGGCAGTCCCCCCTCAGTTGTCTTTATTATACACCCAAAGTTCTCTTATTTCCACCCTAATAGTTTATTCTTTGCAGGAACTATCCGGGGTACACTAAATGAAAAGAGTTGACGGAGGAACAGAATGGACTGGGTAGCGATTGGCGGACGAATCCGCAAGCAGCGCGAGTATTTAGGACTGACGCGCGAGCAGTTTGCTGAAAAACTGGATATTACGCCGAAATTCTGTTCAGATATCGAGCTCGGCATTAAGGGTATGTCTGTCCCGACGCTGTGCCGTATCGCCTCGACACTCAGCCTGTCCACCGACTATATCCTGTTCGGAAAGCAGGAAAAGAAGGACAAATCCTGGGCATTCAAGGCGCTTTCTCCGATGATCGAGAGCGTAACACCGAGTCAGCTTCCTTATCTGGAAAACGTGCTGAAAACGGTTATCAGCGCCATGAATCATAAAGAGGATTAATAAAAAAACAAACGGGAAGGACCATACTCGATGAATATGGTCCTTCCCGTTTCAGCTTTTTATATGTGCAGTCATCCTGCTGTACATTTTCTGTATAATTCTGTATAAAAGCGCGATGACCGCTCAGATTAGGCCCCGAACGGTCATCGACTAAAATCGATACTTAACAAGGGGCTGGCTGCTGTAACAGCGTCCCTCTCTATTTGATTATACCGTGCGCTCCGGCTTTGTCAAGGCGACAGAGCTGGAGCTTTTTTGCTCGATGTATGTAACCGTCAACCCACGTCTCCCCCCGCATGAGATAATAGAAGCAGCAGGAAGTTTCGGAACGAGCCGAAACGATCCGGCACAGTTTCGTGAGGGATGGCAATGACATCAACAGAATTATGACGCCTGCTCTTATATGGCAGACGATAACTTTCAGGATGCAATCGCGGATGCCGTGGATGAATTTTTGGGCATCAGACCAGAAGCCGACATATTCTGATTTGTGCACCGGATACCTTGATGGTATCCGGTGCTTTGCTTTTGGGTTGGAGATTTGACGGTTACGAAAAAGCGGCCGCAGAACGATTTCTCATTCCGCGGCCGCTCAGCCGTATTATTTTCCTTTATCCGGAACTTATTTTGCAACCTTCTCGCAGTAGCGCATCAGCATTGTTGCGACTTCCGCACGGGTAGCGTTATTCTGCGGATTCAGCTTACCATTGGAGCCATTTACGATGCCAGCACCACCTGCCCACTGCATAGCCGGGATTGCATATGCAGAAACGCTCTGCGCATCGGCATAACTGAGGATATTGGTATCTTCGCCGACAGAAACATCGTACTTCTTGTGCTGCGCGTAGCGATACAGGATCGCCGCGAGCTGCTCGCGGGTTACAACATCGTTCGGACCGAACTTGCCGTTGCCGTAGCCGGTAACGATGCCGTTCGCATTCGCCCACGCGACTGCGTCCGTGTAGTACTGGCCAGAAACGACGTCAGTGAACGATGCAGCAGCAGCGCTCGGCTCGTTCTCCAGACGGTACAGAACGGTTACGATCATACCGCGCGTGGTGCTGTCGTTCGGGCCGAAGGTGGTCTTGCTCGTGCCGTTCATCATGCCCTTGTCGGCAACATACTTAACAGCGTCAGCGAACCAGTCCTTATCGGCAACATCGTTGAAGCCGGTGGTCGGCTCTACAACCGCTGCGTCATCCTTGACATAAGCAACCTTTACAGTAACTGCGGATGCCGGCATGGTGAACGTGTAGGAGGTATCGCTCTTCTTTGTAGTCGCGATTTTCTTGCCGGAAGCATCGGTTACCGTGATCTTATCGAGCTTGTAGCCCTTGTCCGGGGACAGGGTTACGGTTACGGTCGCGTCCTTGACAGCCGTAGATGCGGAAGCCTTGGCGGAACCATTGGAAACCGTCGCAACGGTTACCTTGTAGGTAGAGGAGCTGGACGAACCGCCGCCGGAGGAACCGCCGGAGGAACCATTGTCAAATCCGCTCGGCTTCGTCAGTGTGAAGGTGAACGGGCTGAAACCATTGGTTTCGAAAGTAATTATGCCATCCTTATCAGCATTTACAGTGTACAGTTCCTTGTTGTCGTGATTGATGTATACAAGCTTGTTTGCGAATACGCTAGGCAGAGTTACAGTAACCTTGGTCTTTGCAGTAACCTTCATAAGATTACCATCAGAGAACGTTACGGAATTCTTGTCAGTAGTGGCAATCAGATTGCACTTAGGCGTAATATCCATGGAAATCTTATAGGTGTCCTCAGTTGTACCGAGCGTATACTCTTCAACCTTAACGTCCAGATAAGTCTGCTTGATAACAGTAACATTCTCGCTGATTGTACCATTTTCGTCAATCGTTACATGACCCGCATTTTTCAGCGCGGTAATAGCATTCTCTTCAGTTGTTACGTCAATTGGGTTGTCATCTTTAATAGCTTCAGTCGGAGCTACAGTCTTACCAGTTGCCGTTGCAGCATCTTTATCTGTAATACTATCATTTACAGTAGCCTGCGTATCGCCCTTCTTGTCAGCTTTGGCAACAACAACATCCTCGGGCTTTTTCAGCTTTCCAACAACAAATGTACCATTGTTCTGCTTCAGAGCCGTTTTGCCATCAACACAGTACTTAGAAACGTCAGTATTGAATGTACCACCGGAGATCGACAGTTTATCAGCAGCATTCTTATAAATTGTACCGTTGAACGTACCGCCAGTGATATTAACATCACTGTTGCCACCTACAACAGCAAGCTGACCATTGAACGTGCCGTCAGAGATGTCCAGCTTTCCCAGATCATGCTCTGGATCACAGCCACAGTTATAAATGGAATATACAGAATTTGCTTCGAACTTACCACCCGTGACCATAGCCGAACCATGGTTCTGGAATGCTGCCTGTGTATAGTTGATGAATTCACCGCCTGCAATGTTCAGAATTGCATCATCATCATTTTTGATGGTGTTTAAGCCGCCATTAAATTTGCCGCCTTCAATCGTCAGAGTAGGATTATCAATACCGTCTTTCGACTTCCAAGAATAATACCCATTATCAAATAAACTAGAATAACCACCTTTATTATTAACGGTAACATCCGCTTGAACAGTCATAACGCCATGGTTCAACAACGTATAGTAGCTGTTGCCACCATTATCCTTGGCATCCTTACCCGCTTCCTGGGATCGTTCAAACACGCCATTTTTCAGTGTAGCGGTACCCATATTATAAATAGCTGCTTTACCGTGCGAAATATTATCTACCGTACCTGTACCCGTAATAGTCAATGTAGCGTTTTTTGCAACGGTGATGGTATCTTTACCCTCTGTATTGGTCAGCTTATGACCTTTCAGATCCAAGACAATACTTTTATCCTGCGGAATTGAAACGGCACTCGTGATATCGGTATCCAGTGCAATCGTATAATCATCGCCCTTAGCGCCAGCGATTGCAACACTCAAGGCATCAGCCGAATTGATAGCGAAATTAGGTTTGTTGCTATTTTCGCCGCCTGCTGGCTCATTACCCTCATCATCCGCCAATGCCGCCGGCATCATTGTTGCAACCATAGCGAGTGAGAGCAGGCTTGCCAATAATCTTTTTTTCATTTCACTCAACCTCCATTTTACTGAAGTCACGGTTTTTGCCGCTATTTCAGAGCGACATCCTCGAGTTTCGCCTTCCTCACGATCTAGTCTGACAGTATCGGAGCATAAATTTGTCACAAATAGATAAATGCCCATGCTTATAGCCATCCAAAGGACAAAGCAGGGCACTTTAATAAAATTTAGAGTACGACTCCAAATTGCAACCGGCTGCCTTAGCCGCCCGAAGGCGCCCTTAGACCCATATGGCTTTGCGTCCCTGCTTTTCAACAGGTTTGCCAGGCTTTTAAATTTTGCAGCAGGGTGCATTTCTGTGCATCAACACAAATTTTTGCACCTCGTTTTATATCCTTATGTATAGCACCTCTTCCTGTATTTAGCAATCATTTTTAAGTATATTATAAACAAATATTGATTGCCATTTCCTGTGCTAATTTGTGCATTTTTCACATATGCAATCCTGTCATTACGGCCGGATGCTTACCGCCTCGATTTTCTGTATCTGTATATATCCTCGATGCAGTAGCGTGTTTTCGAAATATGAACAATCTAGAATATATATTATAGATGTAGAAGCTCCCGGAAATATTCCGGGGGCTTTAATTCTGCCCGAAAGACTAACTATTAGATGTCAAGCCTGAAGTGCTTTGTATTTCTCTATGACCGGCTTCAGCTTGTCTCTGTTGATCATGCTGCCCCTCCTTCGCCTTCTCGCGCAGCGGCCGCGCCGCCGTGAATTGATAGATTTATTATAGGCGGTTTTGGCAGGGACGGCAAGGGGCAGAAGAAACCCCGGCTGCGATGCAGTCGGGGTTGGTTTGCTTTAATAAGCTAATTTATTAGTTTGTTAAATTTGCATGCTGTTGCAAGCAAAATATGCGCATACTCTTTCTTATCTTGTTGCCTATTATAAGCACTGCAAGTACTGTCCATAGAGTGTCATGCCGAGCTCTTGCCCAGCCTCGTGCACCTGTTCTTCCGTCAGCCAGCCCTGGTTAAAGGCCAGTTCTTCCAGGCAGCCAACATAGCGTCCGGTCTCAGCCTGGATATTTCGAATAGTCTGGCCTGCATCCATCAGGCTGTCTGCTGTACCGGCGTCCAGCCACACGACGTCCCGCTCGAGCGGGAGCACCTG
>ULVN01023331.1_pt1 | contig 10586 bp, 8 predicted proteins | sample 1959491 | NCBI WGS metagenome assembly ULVN01 (sample SAMEA4835787, study PRJEB28245) | human gut metagenome | biome: gut microbiome; material: fecal sample | place: Denmark | collected 2008 | reverse complement strand
AAAATGAAAATTACTATCAATAAAAATGTTTGCATGATTTTCCTCCATAATAGATAAAAAACAGCTAAGATTGTAATACGTATCCTAAAACAATATCGTATGCCAAAAGTAACTGTTTTTATTATCAAAAAAAAATTTAAAAATTTATACAAATATCATATCTACATTTTTGTACGTGGCCTTTAACAGAACGATTTTGCCTCGTAAAAGTCAATGTTTGTACGGGACATATTTCATTTACCATTTGTCCGCCAACAGAACCTGCTTCTCTTGAAGTCAAATGTCCATTATAGCCTTCTTTTAAATCAACGCCAACTTCATTGGCTGCTTCCATTTTGAATTTATCAAGAGCCTCACGTGCTTCAGGAACAACAACTGAATTTTTAGACATAGTCAATCACTCCTTCTTTTCAATATTCGATATTATCATTATTTGCGTTTGCAAGAATATTGTTTACAGAAAGTAAATTAATTATAAACGGTATTTTTTAGATAAAATATTTATAAATTTATTTAAATTTCGTAACCATTTATTGATGGAATCTCAGCTAAAAGAAGAATCGTACATATTATTAATAATGTACTAGGTTCATATACTGAGCTTAACTTTACCGTAAATTCATGCGGTTCAATTACTGTATTCTCAGCTTGTAAGTATCTTTGCAGCGCTACAATTGCTTGTGTGTGTGAAATGCTAGAAAAACTCAGAGTATTTTTCACTGAAGTTCCACAAGTTATCACAATTTGATTTGTTCTTTCCAAAAATTTTATAGCATTCAAGTTCTGTTCATCTACTATGGGTAAAAATTTCGTTGGAAATTTGCTTTCATCTAAAATTTTAAACGATTTTTTAAAAAGAAAAATTCCATTACCTTCAATTATATTTGGCAAAGTTTCCATTTCATACACCAAAAACTGATTTTTATCAGCTTGACTTTTTTTGAACGAACCGCAGACTAATTTGTTTTTGTTAAAAAAACTCACATCACCATACCTAGACAAAGTTTTTAAAAGTATATTACTCAGGCTGGTATCCTCATCGCTCCCATAAACAATAATGTTCATATTTTAAGCCTCGCTTTTATAATGTATAAAAATAACAATATAAATATATTTATCAAATCAAAACACGCATATTCATTGAAATTTTTTCTTTTTGTTTACATTTTTTGAATTGTATTGTAAAATTATGTAGAAAAATTAAACATTGAAGGGACTTGCATTATGGATATCAAACACAATCACGAAAAAATATTGATAATAATCGCACTTGTTTTCTGCGCAGGAATATTATTTTATAATGCATTTTTTATTCCTGACATCTCTATTCCATCGGTAATTTATGTGGACTCTGCCATCTCTGGCACTAAAGAAAGCGATATCGATGAAAATTCTAATGGTGAGAAAAGCGAAAATTCAGAAGAAACTATTAACTCTAATTCAAAAGCAAATTCATCACCCAGCAGCGCAAGTTCAAAAGTGAATATCAACACGGCAACAGCTGAAGAATTAGATGAAAAGCTAACCGGTATCGGCCCTGCCATTGCAAAAAGAATAATTGAATATCGAAACAGCATCGGAAAATTTTCTTCTATAGAAGAAATAAAAAATGTTTCTGGTATTGGTGATAAAACTTTTGAAAAATTTAAAGATACAATTTGTGTTTAAAAATTAAATTTCATTTAGCAGATTTTTTATTTTGTGGTGCATACTGCTACATTTTTAGGCAAAGATATACTCGGAGGTGCAGTAAACATGAACGAAATAAAAATAAATAATCCAAAAGAAAAAAATAAAAAGAAAGGCGCACATTTTTATGCAGCCTTAGGAATTTGCATTCTGGCTGTTGGAGTCGCTGCATATACAACTTACGACAGTATTAAACGCTTTGCAGGTTCCGACGACGATGTGATTACATCTAAAACTCAACAAAGGTACAAAGTGCAAAATAATGCAGATGAAAAAGACACTAAAAACGCATCAAATAAAGCAAAAAAAAATCTCGATGAAACTACATCAAAAATAAAAAATCAGCCAAATTCAGACAGTAGTTCTCCAGAGGTTATCTCTACAAATGCTGAATCCAGCGGAGTTATCGTCTACCCTACATCAAAAAATATTGTAAAGGATTTCAGTGGAGAAAATCCTGTTTTTTCTAAAACTTTAAATGATTGGCGAGTTCATAAAGGCATCGACTTGGCAGCTGAACAAGGCAGCAAAATAAAAGCTATTACAAACGGAACTGTTAAAGAAATCTACAATGATGCTCTATATGGAACAACTATGGTAATTGAGCATGATGGAGGATTTTGCGCATATTATTCGGGCCTTGGCGAAACAACTTTGGTCAATGTAGACGATAAAGTAGAAGCTGGCCAAGAAATAGCTTCAATTAATGGCGTTCCTTGTGAATCTGCCGATGGATATCACCTGCATCTATCTATTAAAAAAGACGACAAATTTATTAACCCAACAGAAATTTTAGGATAAAGTATTATAAAAAGCATGAACATAAAAAGTTTATGCTTTTCATTTTTATTTAAATCGTACGGATTCATAACATTACTTTTCATTGTAAAAAAGTTTTTGCCAATAAATTCAATTAGAGAGCCATTTGCACGGTTAATCTGTTATTTCAAAGAGGGTTGTCTTTTTTTAGTTAATAAAAAAAATTAAAAAATATAAATTAATACTTTTCTTTAGCATATACATATATAAAAGGACTGATTTTGTATGTATATAAATTTAAAAATAAAAAAGCCATTGTTTATTTTTTTCGCAATAACATTTGTTGTTCTTTTAGGATTTTCTCTAAGCTGGGGCAAGAATTTGCTTTTGGCTGCAGTATCTGAACAAGAAGATTATGTAAATCTGCCAATACTTATGTATCATTCCATTTTAAAAACAAATAAATCTAAAGGAAAATTCATTGTCTCTCCCGACACCTTCGAGGAAGATTTAAAGTACATAAAAGATAAGGGATACACTACAGTTGTAATGAAAGATTTGATCGATTATGTTTACGAAAACAAAGAATTACCAGAAAAACCTATAATGTTGACCTTCGATGATGGTTATTATAATAATTATTTATATGCTTTTCCACTTTTAAAAAAGTATGATTGTAAAATGGTTCTCTCCCCTATTGGCAAGCAGTGCGATATTTACAGTGAAAATAAAGATAAAAACCCTAATTATGCTCACTGTTCTTGGAACGATTTAAAAGAAATGAAAGATTCGGGTCTTGTGGAAATTCAAAATCATTCGTATAATATGCATACTATTACAAAAAATCGACGCGGGACTAAAAAAAATAAAAATGAAAGCTTCGAACATTATCAAAATGCCTTTTGCAGCGACGTTAATTTAATGCAAAACAAAATTGCAGAATATCTAGACACCACCCCAACAACTTTTGTTTTTCCTTTTGGTGCAATAAGTAATTGTTCATTAGATATACTTAGGCAGCTTGGATTTAAAGCAATCTTGAATTGTGAAGGAAAAATAAACAAGCTTACAAAAGATCCAGAAAAATTATACTGTCTTTGCCGAATTTTACGTCCACCCAATACTTCAAGCGCATCATTTTTTAAAAATAAAATCGAAAAATAAACGGAATCCAATTAAAAAGGATTCCGTTCTTATATTATTTTGCGTATTCAATTACCCTGCTTTCACGAATTATATTCACTTTAATTTGGCCAGGATAATCAAGTTCATCTTCAATTTTTTTACAAATCTCTCGTGCCAAAATCGTCATACGTTCATCATTTACAACTTCTGGTTTGACCATTATACGGACTTCTCTTCCTGCCTGAATTGCAAAACATCTCTCTACTCCATTAAACGAAGACGCCACTTCCTCTAACTTTTCAAGGCGCTTAATATAATTTTCAAGGTTTTCTCGTCGGGCACCAGGTCTTGCCGCAGAAATCGCATCTGCCGCCTGAACAAGGCATGCAATAACAGTTTGAGCTTGAATGTCCCCGTGGTGTGCATGGATTGCATGAATTACGGCCTCATTTTCGTGATATTTTTTAGCAACATCCACACCAATTTCAATATGCGACCCCTCAATTTCGTGGTCTAAGGCTTTTCCAATATCATGCAAAAGCCCTGCACGTCGAGCCATTGTTGGGTCTAAACCTAATTCAGATGCCATTAACCCAGACAAATGCGCCACTTCTAAAGAATGTTCCAAAACGTTTTGGCCATAGCTGGTCCGATATCTAAGCCGACCAAGTAATTTAATCAACTCAGGGTGAATTGAATTCACACCGGCCTCAATTACCGCACGCTCACCCTCAGACTTAATGCTTTGGTCAACTTCATGCTTTGCACGTTCAATAGTCTCTTCTATTCTTGCAGGATGAATTCTTCCATCCGTGACAAGATTTTCTAACGCAATTCTAGCTATTTCTCTACGAATCGGGTCAAAACTAGAAATTGTAATAGCTTCAGGAGTGTCATCTATAATTAAATCTACACCTGTTAAAGTCTCTATTGCTCGAATATTTCTTCCTTCACGACCAATAATTCTGCCTTTCATTTCATCATTTGGCAAAGGAACAACGCTCACTGTCGCTTCTGCAACATGTTCTGATGCACACCGTTGAATAGCCAAAGAAATAATTTCGCGAGCCTTTTTTTCAGATTCGTCCTTAGCCTTTTGCTCAAACTCCATGATCTTAACTGCTTTTTCGTGAGTTAATTCTTCGTCTAAGTTCTGAAGCAAATACTCCTTTGCCTGCTGAAGTGTAAACCCAGAGATTTTTTCAAGAGCCTCAAATTGTTTTTGCTTAAGACCATCAATTTCCTTTAATTTTTCATCAATTAATTTAGATTTTTTTGACAACTCTTCGTTTTTAGCATCTAAATTATCGATTTTTTTATCGAGAGATTCTTCACGCTGCAAAATTCTATGCTCTTGCCGCTGAATATCCTTGCGTTTTTCTGCAATTTCTTTTTCAGACTCTGCACGCATCTTATGTACTTCATCTTTGCCCTCGAATATAATTGAATTCTTTTTAGTTTGCGCATCACTTATAGCCTCGCTCAAGATTTTTTTAGCCTCTTGTTCAGCGGAATTTATAGTGGATTCGGCAACTTTTTTGCGATGGGAAACTCCCAACATAAATGATATAAAAGCTGTTACTACACAGATTATGCCAGACAGTATAAGTATAAGCCCTACATTCAAAATAGGCACCTCCTTGATAATTTTTTTGATATTTTAAAGAAATTAATTTTTTATTTATAGGATAAATTCAAGTTCAAAGTTAATTATAATTTTTAATTTCGTTGTTAAAAAATTTTATTTTCAAAAAATATATAAAAAACGATAAAAAGTCGAATGTATACCTATAACTGCGAGATTTTTTTATAAAAGTCTCAAATATTATTGTATTACTTTAAACATGGTACTGTCAAGCAAATTATCTCTTGTTGACTTAAATAAATCATGGTGATATTATAATATTTAAGTGTAAATTTAGTTAAAAGGTGTGTGAAGTTATGATAAATGTTACATTAAAAGATGGTATCGTAAAGCAATACGAAAAAAATACAACCGCTGAACAAATAGCAAAGTCACTTGGTATGGGACTTTATAAAGCTGCCTGTGCTGCAAAATTAAATGGTAAACTCGTTGACCTTAGAACTCCAATAACTGATGATTCTAATTTGGAGATTTTAACTTTTGACGACGACGATTTTTGCAAAAAGGTTTACTGGCACACCTCATCTCACATTTTGGCTCAAGCTGTTTTAAGGTTATTTCCAGAAGCAAAACTGGCCATAGGCCCTGCTATCGACAAAGGTTTTTATTATGATTTTGATTTGCCTCGGTCTCTCAATGCTCAGGATTTAGAAAAAATTGAGTGCGAAATGAAAAAAATTATAAAAGAAAATTTGCCACTGGAACGCTTCGAATTGCCTTATGATGAAGCTATTGCTTTGATGAAAGAAAATAGCCAGAATTATAAACTTGAATTAATAGAAAAGCACGCTGGTAACGGTGAAAAATTATCTTTTTATAAGCAAGCTAATTTTGTGGATTTATGCGCAGGTCCTCACGTAATTTCAACCGGTCAAATTAAGGCAGTAAAACTGTTAAACTGCACCGGTGCTTACTGGCGCGGTGACGCTAATGGCCCAATGCTTCAACGTATTTACGGAATTTCTTTTCCTAAAAATGCTGATCTTGAAAACTATTTGACGACAATTGAAGAAGCTAAAAAACGTGACCACAGAAAACTCGGCAGAGAACTTGAACTTTTTGATTTGTTCGATGAAGGCCCAGGATTTCCATTCTTTTTTCCGAATGGCATGAAACTCCGAAACGCCTTGCTCGACTTTTGGCACGAAGAACATGATAAAACTGGCTACGTTGAAATTAAAACGCCAATGATATTAAATAAGGATTTATGGCTACGTTCTGGCCACTGGGAGCATTATAAGGACAATATGTACGTCACTCAAATTGATGAGCAAGAATACGCCATAAAACCAATGAATTGTCCGGGTGGAATGTTAGTATATAAAAGCAAACCGCACTCTTATCGAGAACTTCCTATGCGTGTCGCTGAATTGGGCCTTGTTCATCGTCATGAATTGTCCGGAGCTTTGCATGGTTTGATGAGAGTTCGTTGTTTCACACAAGACGATGCTCATATATTTATGACTCCTGAACAAATTGAGCATGAAATTATCAGTGTAATGGAGCTTATCGATAAGTTTTATTCTACATTTGGTTTTAAATACCATATTGAACTTTCGACTCGTCCTGATGACTCTTTGGGCACAGACGAGCAATGGGAACGCGCAACAAACGGCCTAAAAAATGCTCTTGATACAATTGGTAAAAAATATAAAATAAATGAGGGCGACGGTGCATTCTACGGGCCTAAAATTGATTTTCATCTTGAGGACTGCTTAGGCAGAACTTGGCAATGTGGAACGATTCAGCTTGACTTTCAAATGCCTGAACGTTTTGATTTAACTTACATCGGCGAAGATGGAGAAAAACATCGTCCGGTAATGATTCATCGCGTGGTTTTAGGTAGTATTGAAAGATTTATTGGAATTTTAACAGAGCATTTTGCTGGTGCATTTCCACTTTGGTTGGCACCAGAACAAGTCCGAGTTCTGCCAATAAGTGATAGGCTACACGGTGAGGCAATAAAAGTTCAAAATGAGCTTAAAAAGTTGAAAGTTCGCGTCACAACTGACACTAGGAGCGAGAAAATCGGTTATAAAATCAGAGAAGCTCAACTTAAAAAAATTCCTTACATGTTGGTAATCGGAGATAAAGAAATCGAAACGAACACAGTTTCAGTACGCTCTAGAAGTGCCGGAGATTTAGGTACGATGAGCCTTGGTGATTTTATAAAAATGATTCATTCAGAAATAGTTGAAAAAGTTATAAAATAAAAAAATTTCCAAATAAAAAGAGTTCTTTTGCAGATATATTCTCAATGCAAAGGACTCTCTTTTTATCTAAGGATGTCTATGTTTATTGAGTCTTAATCAAAGAACTACGATTGAAACCTAGTAAAATTCAGTAAAACAGTTGATGATCCCACAAGATGAATCATATTACAACCGTGTACAAAAACCAATTTGTGCCATATCGTAAAAGTTTTGCTAAGTTTCCAAACGGTAATCACTTTGGTCAGCGAGTAACCTTGCAGGCCCCGTTGTACTCTAAAATATTTCATAATCTTTATTCTAAATGAACTTGAAAAAGCTAGTAAGGTCCAGCGTGGCACCGAACGTTTAGAGGTCTAAGGATAGTCGAAATCTCTCGGAACGTTTTTGAATGCTTTCTTCGTTGCAAAGAAGTGTCGTACCTTAGCTGATTTATTTTTTCTTCCTTTGAAAAAATTTTACTATTTCGACCACTGGAATTATCGAAAATGCAAGCGCCATACACTGAAAATAACCTATTGGACGAATTTGAACTACTTCAAAAAATTTTGCCAAAGGTTTTACATAGATTGCCACATTTATTAACAATGTTGAAAAAATCATTGATGCTATCAGATACACATTGTGTTTTTTCATTTTCAGCAGTGAATTTTCTAGTGAACGCACATTAAATGAATGAAATGTCTCTGCCATGGACATCGTTAAAAATGCCATTGAAGTGCCATATACACTGTTCACAATTTGCAGCTTTCCTATTTCTGCTACTACTCCTAAAAAATATGAGGCAAGTGTAATCAGAGAAATTAAAATGCCCTGATACGCGATATTAAATGACAGACCTCCCGTAAAAAGGCTTTCATTTGCCAACCTCGGTCGTTGCTTCATTAGGTCGTGCTCTTCCGATTCCATTCCTAAACAAAGTGCTGGAAACGTGTCAGTTACTAAATTTATCCAAAGAATATGAATCGGGGAAAAAATTCTAAAACCCATTATAGTCGCAACAAAAATTGATATAATCTCGCTGATGTTTGATGATAACAAAAACTGAATTGCTTTTTTTATATTGTTATAAATTCGACGCCCTTCTTTTACTGCGGAGACTATCGTTGCAAAGTTGTCGTCAGACAAAACCATATCAGCAACATTTTTTGTTACGTCTGTGCCGGCTATTCCCATTCCTACACCAATATCAGCTCTTTTTAACGCTGGTGCATCATTTACCCCATCTCCTGTCATTGCAACAATTTTTCCTAAACTTTTAAAGCATTCAACAATTCGCACTTTATGGTCTGGCTGAACACGCGCATAAACACTGATATTGTATATAATTCTCTTCAGCTTTTCTTCGGACATTTGGTCAAGCTCTGCCCCAGTAATCGCTTCTGTCTCGTTTGCAATTATATTAAGTTGCTTTCCGATGGCCACAGCCGTATCTTTGTGGTCTCCGGTTATCATAACTGCCTTAATTCCAGCACTTTTGCAACTTTCAACCGCATCAACAACTTCAGGGCGAACAGGGTCAATCATTCCTACAAGCCCTGCGAAAATTAAATTGTTTTCACAATTTTCACTATTTACGTCTTGAGGCAAATCTTCATAAGCTTTGCAAGCTGCCGCCAAAACTCTAAGCGCTTTTTGTGCCATTTTTTTATTTTCAGATATTATATTTTTTTTCACATCTTCGTTCAACTTATAAATATTTCCGTTTTCGATGTAATGTGTGCACCGCTGCAAAATCACATCTGGAGCGCCTTTTGTATACTGAATAATTTTTCCTTTTTCTTTATGAAAAGTCGACATCATTTTTCGCTCAGAGTCAAACGGAATTTCGTTTATCCTTTTATTTTTTATATCAGATTTTAAAAATTTTTCAGCATAATTATAAAGTGCCATTTCCGTCGGCTCTCCCACCAAGTTTCCGGACTTATCTTTTTTGGTATCATTACAGAAACTCATAGCTTTAATTAGACATACCTTGTCGAAAGAATAATCCTCAATAACTGTCATTTTGTTTTGAGTCAACGTGCCTGTCTTATCAGAACAAATCACTTGAGTACACCCAAGAGTTTCCACCGCAGTCAATTTTCGAATTATTGCGTTGTGCCTGGCCATTTTCGTTACACCGATTGCGAGCTGAATCGTAACAACCGCAGCCAGACCCGATGGGATCGCCGCTACCGCTAAACTGACAGAAATCATAAATACATCGAGAATATTTTCCGCGCTCAAGTTCCTTGTTTTTACCAAGCTGAAAATAAATATAAACACACAAATTGCAACTACAACAACGCTCAAAGTTTTGCCGAGCTGTGTTAATTTTTTTTGAAGTGGTGTTTTTTCATCGTTAGTTTTTGCAATAAATTTCGCAATATTTCCCATTTGAGTGTCCATTCCCGTTGCCACCACCACGGCTTGTCCACGTCCATAAGAAACTGTGCTTCCTGTGTATACCATATTTTTATGATCATTTATAGGTAATTTTTCAGCATTATTTACCTCAATTTTTTCAGAAATTTTCTCTACCGGAACAGACTCTCCCGTTAAAGCAGATTCCTCTATTTTTAAGCTGCTGCTTTCTATAATTCTCGCATCGGCAGGAATAGCATCTCCACTCTCAAAGGAAATTATATCTCCAACAACGAGCTCATTTGTGTTTACACTTTTTATTGCGCCGTCTCGAAATACTTTTGCTGTCGATTGTGACAATTTTTTCAGTGCATCTATAGCCTTTTCTGCTTTACTCTCTTGATAAACTCCTAAAACTGCATTCACAAAAACTACAAATAATATGATAAACGTGTCGGTAAATGGTTCCCCAGCGTAAGCTGAAACTCCGATTGAAATGCCTGCTGCTGCCAAAAGAACTAGTGTCATCGGGTCGGCTAACTGCAAAAAAAACTTTTTTATCAGCGAGTCTTTCTTTTCCTTTTCAAGCTCATTTTTTCCGTTAACTTTGAGTCTCTTAGCAGCTTCTTCAGAACTAAGCCCAGATGAATTACTTTTTGCATATTCAAAAACTTTATTAATGTCCTCGAGATAAAAATTCATAAAACGCTACCTCTTTTTCAAAAATTAGTTTTATATTACAAAATATGATACTTTTTCAAGTATAAAAAGTCAATATAATACAATTTTGTTTTCGCGAAATAAGAAAATAA
>ULVN01111258.1_pt1 | contig 10592 bp, 7 predicted proteins | sample 1959491 | NCBI WGS metagenome assembly ULVN01 (sample SAMEA4835787, study PRJEB28245) | human gut metagenome | biome: gut microbiome; material: fecal sample | place: Denmark | collected 2008 | reverse complement strand
CGACTTTCTGATCCGCGAAGAGCAGACCGAATCCCGCGAGGCATTTTTCATCGGTCAGAAGCTCGACATGAGCCGCGCGAAAAAAGTAACGCACACGTTTCTGACTGTCTTTGTCGACAGTGAGGATGGGAAATTCCGCGGAAGCGCAGAAAAAGAAATCCACCAGGGCATTTCCCGCGAAGAAATGCAGCAGGAAATTGACCAGGCGCTGTTCGCTGCACAGTTCGTGCAGAACCCATGGTACCCGATTGCAGAGCCATCGGATGCACCGGCAAATGATGGAATGCCTGATGCCTCCCGCGATCTTACCTCTGAACTTGTAAAACTGGTGCAGGCCATGCAGGAAATCAAATCGGAAGAGGATTCCCGCGTAAACTCCTATGAGATTTTTGTCAATCAGAAACAGACACACATCCGCAATTCCCGCGGTGTCGATGTCACATTCTCCGGCTTTGACTGTGAGATCGAGGTTGTCACAAACTCCCGCAAGGATGATCATGAGATTGAGATCTACAGGGATCTCCGCTTCTCCGACAAATCTGCCGAGAAGATCATCGCCGAAGTGCGCGGAATGTTCCACACCGGCCGCCAGCGTCTGAATGCTGTTCCGACCCGGCAGAACGAGCACGCCGATGTTCTCTTAAGCGGAGACGCCGTCGGCAGCTTCTTCCAGTATTTTGCCATGCATACCAACGCTTCTTATCAGTATATGGGCGTTGCAAAAGCAAAAATCGGTGAATCCATCACTGGCGCGGATGCTGATCCGCTGAACATCCGCCTCGTGCCGACGCTCGACGGCTCTGCCAAAAACGCGCCGTACGACGAAACCGGTATGCCGGTAGCCGAGCGCGTTCTGTTTGAAAACGGCATCTGCCGCTCCTACTGGGGCAGCCTTCAGCATGCCCATTATATCGGCATGAAGGATACTACTTCCATGAATAACATGGTAGTTGAAGGCGGTTCGAAAACACTCGACGAGCTACGCAGCATGCCGCATATAGAAATCACCGATTTCAGTGCGTTTGATATGGATGCCGTAAGCGGCACCTGCGGCGGTGAGATCCGTCTCGCATATGAGAGCGACGGAACCACCTCCCATCCTACAACCAGCGGATCACTTTCCGCCCGTTATGACGATGTGCTGAAAAATCTGACTTTCTCGAAAGAGACACAGCAGATAAACAACCGCGTGGTACCGTGTGCGGTACTGCTGCGGGATGTGACGGTGGCGGGAGAATAATTTTTCATTCTGCAGCATACGAAAAAGGAGCATCTCCAGGTTTCAAGTTCGAAACCGGAGATGCTCCTTTTTAATTTTCTGTGTTTATGTTCAGTCTTTTCTTCGTCTTCTGGATTTCTTTTTGCTTCCAAAATCCGGAACAACGACCAGGGTGTTAAGACCCAGATAAGTTTCAACATCTTCTGCCGTTTTGATATTGTCATTCAGTACAGTCTGCAGTGTCAGAATTGCCAAAACAAGAACAAAATTTCTAAACAGTAATGGGGTCTGACCCCAATGTGGTTATTTATAATCGTGTGTTTTCAGTGTTGTCGTAATCAGATTGTGGACCGGCGTATCGTCTTCCACGACCAGTATCAATGTCTTATTCATTTAAATTCACCTCACTGAGCGGCAGCGTAAAACGAAAATGACAGCCGTGCGGAGCGCAGTCACGAAGCACCAGTTCCCCGCCATGCGCATTTACAATGGAACGGCACAGCGCCAGCCCAAGGCCAAGGCTTCTGCGGCTGTCACTCACCTTATTTTTTCCGGAATAGAACATTTCAAATACATGCTCCCTGCACTCCGCCGGAATGCCGGGTCCATTATCCTCCACCGCAATCCATACGTTTTTTTCTTCTTTTCCGGCTGTAATCCGGATCTTGGATCCTGCCTGTGTATATTTTACTGCATTGTTGATCAGGTTTACCAGTACCTGTACAATCAGCTTTGCATCCATGCGGGCGAGCAGTACATCTTCCCCGCAGTCCACCGTAATTTTATGTTCGTTTTTCCGCCGTTCTACATGGCGCAGCGCCTCACGGACTACATCCTCAACCACCTGATCGGATAACTGCAGTTTTACACTTCCATCTTCTATTTTCGTAAGCGCAAGCAGATTTTCCACCAGTTCAATCAGCCATCCGGCATCCTCATAAATATCCGAAAAAATCTGTTTCCGCATCCCTTCGTCCAGTGCGTCAAAGTTACTGATCAAAGAGTCTGCATTGCCGCGAATTGATGTCAGTGGTGTGCGCAGATCATGGGAAATCGTCCGCAGCAGATTCACCCGAAGCTGCTCATTTTTCGCCATGACTGCCGCCTCTTCTTTTTCTCTCGCACTTTGTTCCCGATCCAGTGCCATGGCGCACTCTCCCAGAATAGAAAGCAGGATACTGTTCTCAAACACATCCAGTGGCTTTTGTCCGATGAAAATGCCGATCACACCATATCTGTTCTGTGCCGCATAGATGGAAAGGTACAGATACGGTTCTTCAGAAAAACGTTCTGTCATAGCTCCCGCCCGTTTCCGGTTTTTCAGAACCCACTGCAGGATTTCCTGTTCTTTCTCATTAAAAACTTTTTCTGATTTTATTCCTGTTTCGGCGTTATAAAGAGTTCCCTGCACAATGCCGTTTTTCTTTTTTTCTACCGGCGCCACAACCAGATTTCTTCCCAGAAGCTTTATCAGCTGCGTTGCCGTAATATCAAAAATTTCTGACGCATCCTCTGCCTTTTGCAGAAGCTGGCTGGTATTAAAAAGAATCTTGGTTCGAAAGGCATCTCGTGCAGAAAGCTTTGCATTTTCTTTCAATTTTGAAGCAAGCGTACTGGTCAGGATTGAAGTGCCAAGCATGATCGCAAAGGTCACCGGATAGCCGGAACCATACGCATACAACGAAAGCCTTGGCTCTGTCATAAAATAATTAAACAGGACAACACTTGCCACAGAGCTGACCACACTACAGGTATAACCGCTGGTCAGAATAGATGTCAGCATGACGCCAAACAGATATACCGTAATAATATTGGCATCCGTAAAACCGAGCCGAAAAAAGATTTCTCCGATTCCGGTCGCAGCAGCCAGAATCAGAACCGTAAGCATCAGTTCTTTCCAGGAAGGCAGCTCCATCCACTCCGGAAATTTTTTTCGTTTCTGATATCTCCGGTACACGTCTGAGTCTGGAATGATGTGAATTTCCAGATCAGGCACAAGATCCGTCAGACGCTCGGTCCACACCCTTCGCTGATGGAAATAGCCCTGCTTCATCATGCTCTTTCCAATCACAATCCGCGTCACCTCGGAAATTCTTGCGTATTCTGCAATCTGCAGGGCAATATCCTCACTGTGTGTCGTTACAATTTCTGCCCCGCTCTGCTCTGCCAGACGAACATGCTTCTGCAGCCTTGCCAGATCCTCCGGTGTTTTTTCTGTTTTTTCTGCTGTCTGCACATACAATGCCGTAAAGCCGGCCTGAAACGCCTGTGCCATCTGCGCCGCAGTCCGGATAATTTTTTCATTGGATGGCGAAGAGGACAGACACACCAGGATATGCTCTTTTTTTTGTTTTTCTTTTTCCAACTGTCTCACCCCGCCTCCTATTGTAGATCATAAACGAAGAGAAAGCTATAGTCAGGAAATCTTTTTTTCTCCCGTTCCCTGTTCTTGTTTTCTGTTTTCCGTGAAATTTTGTCCCGTTTCCGGTTCCTCTCTTCTGTTTTCCGTGAAAAATGTCTCTATCTGATCTACGAGCACGCCTCCAGACAAAAAACCGACCAGGGTAACGAAGAGCAGTCCTGCACTTAACACAGAAATCACCTCTCTTTCAGATTCGAAAACATTTCTGGATCGCTTTATATTCACCAAGAACCAATATGGTAGCATCGCCATTCAGAACTGTCTCCGGAGACACCGCAACATCTGTTTTTCCATATTTTCTTGTTGCCAGAATATTAATACCGTATTTTTTCCGGATATCCAGCTGGCCGACATTTTTTCCAATCCAGTTCTCCGGGATTTCAACCTCAAAAATCGCATACTGACTGTCAATTTCAATATAGTCAAACACATGATCCGAGCTGTAACGAATCGCTGTCCATTTTGCCATCTGTTTTTCCGGATAAACAACCTGATCCGCTCCGTTCCGCAACAGGAATTTTTCCTGTACATCCCGTTCTGCCCGGGACACGACCCATTTTGCGCCCAGCTCCTTCAAAAGACACGCGGTTTCCAGCGAATCCTGAAAGCTGCTTCCGATCGTCACAATACAGACATCATAATTTCCCACACCAAGGGATCGCAGAAAGTCTGCATTGACACTGTCACCGATCTGTGCATTTGTCACATACGGCATCACGGCGTCGATCCGTTCCTCATTTCGGTCTACCGCCATCACCTGATGTCCAAGCTGATTCAGATGCATGGCAATATGTCTCCCAAATCTTCCTACTCCAATCAGTAAAATATTTTTCATCTCATCTCTTCCTCTCTTCTTATCCTACATTTATTTTTTCCAGCGGCATTTTTGCATGTGCGCTCTTTCTCCCCGGCATCGCAGCATAAACAAGCGTCAGACCGCCAACCCTTCCAAGAAACATCAGTGCGATCAGAATTCCTTTCGAAAGAACACCGAGCTGCGGCGTAATTCCAAGCGTCAGGCCAACCGTTCCAACAGCAGATGCTGTCTCAAACAGACACTCAGAAATCGGCAGATTTTCTGCCACACTGATCACCATTCCTCCCATCAGCACCAGAAAAAGATACATCATCAGAATCGTAGATGCATTTTTTAATACCTCCTGGCCCACCCTGCGTCCAAACATCTGTGTGTCCTCTCTCTGACGGAACGTAGCAGACGCATTAGCTGTCAGCACGGCAAATGTGGTAATTTTCATTCCGCCAGCCGTTGATCCCGGTGCTCCGCCAATCATCATCAGAACAATCATAATCGCCTGGGAAGCACCTGTCATCCCGGAAAGATCTGCCGTATTAAATCCGGCCGTTCTTGTTGTCACGGACTGAAACAATGCGCAGAGCGTCCGCTCCTTGACCGGCATTCCAGCGAAATCCCGGAAGAAAAAGAAGGCCGCCGGAACAAAAATCAGAAACAGACTTGTAAGCAGGATCACCTTGCTTTGCATGCAGTACTGACGAAAATGGTATTTTTTTGTATAGATATCATCCCAGGTCAGAAATCCGATTCCACCTATTACAATCAGCCCCATAATCGTAAGATTAACCAGTGGATTTCCCACATAAGAAGTCAGGGACGGATACAGATGATCCGTTTTTCCAAGAAGATCAAATCCTGCATTGCAGAATGCGGATACAGAATGAAACAACGCCATCCAGATTCCTTTTCCGCCGTAATCCCGTAAAAAAACAGGCAGAAGAAACAACGCCCCCAACAGTTCAATTCCAAAGGTTCCTTTGAGGATAAAACGCGTCAGGCGCACAATTCCGCCCACCTTCGGGGCAGAAATCGCATCCTGCATCGTGCTTCGCTGCATCAGGGAAATTTTTCTCCCGGAAAGCATCGCAATCGAAACAGCGATCGTAACCACACCAAGACCGCCGATCTGAATGAGCAGCAAAATCACGCTCTGTCCAAAGACGGACCAGTAGCTTCCTGTATCCCTGACTGCCAGTCCTGTCACACAGGCGGCTGATGTTGCAGTAAACAGTGTTTCTGTAAATGGCGTTACATTTCCTTCCCGCGAAGCCACAGGAAGCATCAAAAGCAGTGCTCCTGCCAGAATTACCCCCGCAAATCCAAGAATGATAATTTCAAACGACGACCATTGTTTCCTGTATCGCAGTTTTATATTCCACATTTCTCTTTTTACTCCTTCTTTTTGATTCTTCCTTATTTTAGAGACTTCCGTTTTAAAAACGTATAAATACCTTTTCCATGGCATTAAGATTGTATAAAGATTTTTCGAATTTCAAGCCCAAAAACAGGAACCGCCCAAAAGTTTCCCACAACAGTAATGGGGTCTGACCCCAATGTGTGTATATCCTTCTTCTTTTACCGCAGTAACGCATTAGTTGGTTAAACTACCGATTTTTCCCCTTTTGAAAGTAGATTCTTTTGTCATAAATATCAAAAAAAGTATTTACAAATCCTTACGCATCTTATTATGTATATAATCTATTGAGAAATTCGTGTAGAATTATGCAATTTTGTTTTTAATAAATACTCTGTTTCCTTTCCCAATGGCATTTTGTTGACTTTTTACGTCAAACAGAACGGATCAAAGGGTAAAATACCAAATTTTTTCGCAAAAAATCACTCAACGTAATTACAGATGAACTCGGATCCCTATCCCGAAAAAAACATCGCACCTTATTTTCGAAAGGAGATATCAATTTTATGTTTCATTTTCTAAAAGGAAAGAACAAAGAAAATGTTCTTTACGCACCTTGCAAAGGAAAAGTAGTTCCGCTTTCCGAAGTCCCGGATCCTACCTTTTCCGAAAAAATCCTGGGGGACGGATTTGCAGTGATTCCGTCTGAGGGAAAAATTTATGCACCGACAGACGGTGAAATAGCCATGGTATTTGATACTCTTCATGCCATCACGCTCACAAGCAGCTCCGGAACCGAAATCCTGATCCACATCGGCCTGGATACGGTTACACTAAAGGGCGCACCGTTTACCGCACACGTTGCAGCCGGCGATCAGGTCAAAAAAGGAGATCTTCTGATGGATGTCGATCTGGACAAGATCACCGGAGCCGGATTGAACACAGTCACTCCGGTACTGATTTGCAATACCGATGATTACGAGAAAATCAGCTTGAAAAAAGAGGGCGAAGTTTCCTTAGACGAAGCCGTTCTCAGTATTTCCTGATCTTTTTTTGATCTTTCGTCAGATGAATCTTCATCCTCTTCTTTTATGAAATGAAATGTACGCTTGAAGTTTTTTCTCACTTGCTTTTGTGAAATGTACGCTTATAGCCTTTTCTCACTTGCTTTTGCGAAATGCCCTCTCAATGTCTTTTCTGCACTTGCTTTTGTAAGTATATTGGATGGATTCGGTAAATTCACGTATCTAATTGGAGGTATCCAGTTATATAAATTATCTTTTAAGGAGGGAGAAATATATGAAATTTCTTCAGAAACTAGGGAAAGCCCTCATGCTTCCTGTAGCAGTACTGCCGATCTGCGGTATCCTGATGGGTATCGGATACCGGCTGTGTCCGGCAACGATGCAGGGCGGCGAGATCTCGGGCGCAGTAAACCTGATCGGTCTGTTTCTCGTAAAAGCAGGAGCAGCTCTGATCGACAACATGGCAATCCTCTTTGCAATCGGCGTTGGTGTCGGTATGTCAGAAAAGAATGACGGTACCGGCGGAATCGCAGCTCTGGCATCCTGGCTGATGATCACAACACTTCTTTCTACCGGAGTTGTTACAACTATCATCCCGTCCATCGCTGAGAGTGCTACAAAGACGCTGGCCTTTGACAAGATCGAAAACCCGTTCATCGGTATCCTGGCCGGTATCATCGGATCTGCCTGCTATAACCGTTTCAAAGACACCAAGCTTCCGGACTGGTTATCCTTCTTCAGCGGCAAACGCTGTGTAGCAATTGTTTCCGGTGTTGTTTCTATCGTTGTATCTGCTGTTCTGTTACTGGTATGGCCATTACTGTTCGGTGCTCTGGTAGCAATCGGTAAATCTATTGTCAGCCTTGATGTTGTCGGTGCCGGTATCTATGCATTCCTGAACCGTCTGCTGATCCCGACCGGATTACATCACGCTCTGAACAATGTATTCTGGTTTGACACGATCGGTCTTGGTGACTTGAAGCACTTCTGGGCTGGTGAAACATCTGCTGATGTAACCTGGAGCCTTGGTATGTACATGTCCGGATTCTTCCCATGTATGATGTTCGGTATTCCTGGTGCTGCACTTGCTATGGTAAGATGTGCAAAACCTGCAAAGAAAAAAGCTGCGATCGGTCTGGTAGCTTCTGCTGCAGTCTGCGCATTCATCTGTGGCGTTACAGAACCTTTTGAGTTCGGATTTATGTTCCTTGCTCCTGTTCTGTACGTAATCTATGCATTACTGTATGGTATCTTTACTATGATCACAGTTGCTCTCGGCTTCCGTGCAGGATTCAGCTTCTCCGCCGGTGCTATGGACCTCCTGTTCTCATCCTCACTGCCCGCAGCACAGAAAATATGGCTGATCATTCCGCTTGGAATCGCAGCATTCCTCGTATTCTACTTCGTATTCCTGTTTGCTATCAAGAAATGGGATCTGAAGACTCCTGGACGCGAAGATGACGATCTCGAAGCAGAGAAAAAAGTAGAACTGGCAAGTGATAACTATACCGCAATCGCAGCTAAAATTCTGGAAGGCTGCGGCGGAAAAGAAAACATCACAAGCATTGATAACTGCGTTACAAGACTGCGACTGGAAGTGAAAGATATCACTGCCGTAAACGACAAGGTAATCAAATCTGCCGGCGTGGCAGGCGTGATCAAACCTGGCAAAACCTCTGTACAGGTTATCGTTGGAACAAAAGTTCAGTTCGTAGCTGACGCTTTCTCCAAACTTTGTGAATAATATTTACCCAGGTAGTTCAAAAGGAGCATATCGCTGCTGCGGTATGCTCCTTTTAATTGCGCAAAGTTTTCCTTATTTTCTGCCCTTTCGCAGAGCAGGAACCCGGCTGTTGTTTGTCAAATGGCTGCTATCAAAACCAAAGGTCGGATTACTGGTGGTTCCGAAAACGTGTGCATATATGTGGGGAATCGCCGTGTGACCTCAGCTCTTGTTCTAAGCACCGAGCAGCTTTTCGGGACAGGTACAGCACAGTACATCGTTTCGTAAATGTATTTTTTTAAAATCTTGTTATGAAAAGGAGTGCGAAAAAACGTAACTTTGTTTTTTCGCACTCCCATTTTCTCTCCCAAAAAACGCCGCAGCTCTCGTCTTACTTCGCGCTGTCTGCATCAATCACGGACTGGATCTGTTTCATCAGCGTATCATAATTCTCCTGATTGTCGATTCCGCCGAGCATCGGTTCTCCCACAATATTTCCATTTCGATCGACTAAGATTGTGGTCGGAAATGCCATAATATCGGAAGCATACTTTCCTGCCGCGGAAGCAGAATCAATGGAAAGATTGCGGTATTTCGCACCCTGGCTTTCGAGAACCGCTGCTGCTTCTTTGATCGCATCCTGATTTCCGTCGAAGGTTTCTGTGTTGATGCCTACAACCTCGCCTCCCATGGATTTGATTGCATCGTTTAATTCGTTCAGCTTGGATAACTCAGCAACACAAGGCTTGCAGCCGGTAAACCAGAAATTCACGACCGTTACCGCATTTTGGGAAAACAGACTTTCGTCAACTGTGTTGCCATCATAATCCTGACCCGAAAAATCCCGGAACGGAGATGCCTCTTCGGAATCGTTTTTCGCGTTGCTATCTTCCGATGCTGTATTGCCGTTTTCCATTTCCGCTATCTGTTCCTCGATTTTTCGTATCGTTGCAATATCATCCGTCAGTGTATTCAGCTCGTCCTCAGAAAAAGAGTCCTTGTTGGCTTCAACCGTGTCTGCCAGATAATCCGCATAATTTCCGCTCGGATCAGCCGTGCTTTTATTCATCATGCCAAACACCTTGTTCCATACGTCCGCATGATCTGCAAAAATCTGGTTCTCCTGCTGATATAAGTCATCCATCTTCGTACCGGAAGCCCCTGCCGTTTCTGTGCCGGATTCCGCAACAGATCCCGTGACAGCTTCTGTGCCGGATTCCGTCTGTGTTGTCTGTGTTGTCTGCGTTTTCTTTGTGTCTGCAGCCTCTTTTCCGTTGCATGCGGTAAGTAATAATGCTACGCTGAGTGTAAAAACAGGGATAAAAGTTCTTTTGGTTTTCATAAATTATGGCTCCTTTTAAGATAGTATAATGTAAAAAACAAGAATTCAATATCATCCTTCGATGCTTCGTGATCTGCTGCTGATCAATGGTTTCTGATCTCTGACTGTTGATCTCCGGTGTCCTTTTTCTGACACGTTTTTCCCAGAAACTGATAGTGGATCGCATCCTTCGGGCAGGCCTTGATGCAGGCTCCGCATCGGATGCATTCCGGATGATTTGGGGTCCGGCACACGTCGATATCCATTTTGCATGCCCTGGAACACTGATTGCATCCGACACATTTGCTGTTTTCAATCGTGATATGTAAAAAGCTTACCTTATTAAATAAGGAATAGATTGCCCCAAGAGGACAGATCCATTTGCAGAAGGGTCTGTAAAACAAGATGCTGAGCACGACAACCGTAATCAGAATACCGAATTTAAACGAAAACAGCTTGCCCAGTGCAGACCGGATTGCGGCATTTCCGATGGAAAGCGGGATCGCCCCCTCCAGAACGCCCTGCGGACAAATATATTTGCAGAAGAATGGATCTCCCATCCCGATCGAATTCGTTGCAAACATCGGCAGAAGAATTACAAAAACAGCAAGGATGATATATTTCAGATACCGCAGCGGCTTCAGTCTGGCCGTGGAGAATTTCTTTCCGGGGATTTTGTGAAGCAAATCCTGAAACCATCCAAACGGACACAAA
>ULVN01032491.1_pt1 | contig 10608 bp, 8 predicted proteins | sample 1959491 | NCBI WGS metagenome assembly ULVN01 (sample SAMEA4835787, study PRJEB28245) | human gut metagenome | biome: gut microbiome; material: fecal sample | place: Denmark | collected 2008 | reverse complement strand
GTGTTCATTCTTTTTGCAGGACATGAGGTACCAAATCCTACAGAGCTTCTTGAGACAGAAGAGTTTAGAGAGCTTATCGAGTTTGGAGAGAAAAATTTTGATTACGTGCTTGTCGATACACCTCCTACAGGAGCTGCGATTGATGCGGCCGTAGTTGGAAAGAATGTAGACGGAGCTGTAATAGTTGCAGCACAGAATGTCACAAGCAGCCGTGCAATCATCAATACAAAGCGCACGCTTGAGGACTCGGGAGTCAAGATATTAGGAGCAGTGCTCAATAAGTGTAAATTTGAAGAGTCTAAGTATGGTCATTATTATGGAAACTACTATGGTAATTACTATGGCAATTATTATGGCAGGGATGAGGACGAAAAGTAACAGGCACAGACATAGATGAATGACGGAGAATAGTGCAGATGAAAAAAAAGAAAAATATAATTATTACGGTAGTAATTATTGTACTTGTTGCTATTATAGCAATAGTACTTGTAAAGATTAACAGCAGTAATGTCAGTAATAAAGAAAATAAAAACTTCAAAGCAGATACAGAGAATGGTATAGTAAGCGAAAACAGTCAGAATGCCACAGAAGATAGTTCATCATCTACTACTGGAACAGAGGATTTTGCTATATTTGGTGTTGACAGCCGTTCTGATCAGCTTGATAAAGGAACAAGATCAGATTCAATTATGATTGTAAGAGTGAATCATGATGCAAAGACGGTTAGGATTGTGTCAATATTCAGAGATTGTATGATGAATATTGATGGACATGGATATCAGAAGGTGACACATGCACATGCTTTTGGAGGACCAAAGCTGGCTGTAAGGACATTGAATGAGAATCTTGATCTTGATATAAAGCATTATGTGACAGTGAATTTTAGTTCAGTAGGGGATATTGTCGATGAAGTTGGCGGTATAGTGCAAGAACTTGATGATGAAGAGGTAAAGGCTATTAATGGATGTATAACAGAAGTTAATGGTATTAGAGGTACTAATTCATCACAGATTACAAAAGCAGGCACATATACGCTCGATGGCACGCAAGCGGTAGCATATTCACGCATCAGACATGCATCAGGTGGTGATTATAAGAGAGCTGAGCGACAGAGAACTGTGCTTTTTAAGGTGTTTGAGTCGGCAAAAAAAATGAATATGGCTTCTAAAATCAAGGTTGTTTCTGATTTGATAGGCAAAGTAAATACGGATTACCAGACTGATGAAATTTTATCAATTTTTAAGAATCTATCAGAATATACTATAGAAGATTCTACAGCTTATCCACAGGTGTTCTATGGTGGAACGGTTGAAGGTGCATGGGTAGAAGTACCTACATCATTGTGTGATATGGCGACAGGTATTCATAAATTTCTGTATGGGGATGACAGCTATACACCATCAGCAACGGTGACGGAATATAGTAATACAATGTCAGGAAAAGTAAGTGGGCCAAATAATGATTTGACAAATACAAATTTTGGAGATTGATATGAACTTCAGGAAAAATGGTGACAAATATCTTATCACAGTCGAGGCTTTAGCACTTATAGTAGTACTTGTACTTGGTGTACTGCATTTTATAATGCCGGGGGATGTGAGAGAAAAGAAAATTGGTAACAATAATTCGATAGCTAAGGATGCGACAGAGGATGCAACACAATCCGTTAATGATGATACATCAGTAGATGCAGATGTAACAGTTGCACCTTTTACTCCAACGGATTCGGTAAAGTCAAAAATTGATTCTATGACTACTGAACAGAAAGTAGCGCAGTTGTTCATTACCAGACCAGAGGAAATTACAGGTGTGAGCACATTTACGCAGGCTGGAAAGAAGACAAAATCTGCATTGGAAGAGTATCCAATAGGAGGATTGATTTTCCGACAGGAGAATTTTTTGGGTGAAGAATCAACAAAAATAATGATGTCCAATCTTCAAGCTTATGCGCAGGAAAAAAATGGAGTAAATATGTTTTTGGCTGTTGATGAGGAAGGTGGGGATAGAGCTCCGTTGGCGAATGGTCATGCATATGAAGTACAGCCGGTTCCTTCAACACTTGGATCAGCCGATGCTGCGGGGAAGAGTGCATCTACAATAGCATCCTATATGACTAAAAATGGTCTGAATATGAATCTATCTCCAACAGCTGATGTGGCATATGGAGACAATTCTGAAAATGATACATATGCATTCGGTAGTGATTCTGCGACAGTTGGAGATTGTGTTGCAACAGAAGTAAGTAGTTTTAACAGTGCAGGAATATACTCTGTAGCTAAATGCTTTCCGGGAAAAGGTAAAGCTACAAGTGACAGCACAACAGGAATGTTGTGGATGACAGATAAGCTTGAGGATCTTGAGGGCTCTGATTTTACATCTTATAAGAAAGCTATAGATGCAGGGGCTCCGGTACTCATGATTGGTAATATACTTTGCCAGAGTGTAACGGGAGAAGAGACTACGCCATGTTCGCTTTCTTCAAAAGCAGTCGCTTATGTGAGAAATTCTATGGGATTTCAGGGTTTACTTATGACTGATGATTTGTCAGATACTTCACTGAATAAGGTTTATTCCCAGGATCAGGCAGCAATAGAAGCAGTGAAAGCTGGTATGAATATGATTTTTGTTTCAACAGGATTTGAAGGCAGCTATAATGCAGTACTCACAGCAGTAAATAATGGTGATATTAGTTCTGAGCAACTTGATGACGCTGTTGCCAGAATTTTGACAACTAAAGGAATTTAATAATAATACCCGGAAATTTGGCTTTATTTAAAATAATGCTAAATTTTCCGGGTATTTATGTTGTTTGAAATATATATGTTACATTAATTAGAACCAGTTCATTATTATAAAATAGATTATATTTTATCTATGTAGAATTGGTGATACCATTCAGCAAATCTTCTAAGACCGATTCGGAGTGGTGTATTTGGTTTAAAACCATAATCCCTCTCTAGAGGCGTAGTGTCAGCATATGTTACAGGTACATCTCCGGGCTGCATTGGTACGAGCTTTTTGTGGGAGTCAAAGTCATAATCCTTTGGCAGAACATTAGCTGTCGTCAGTTCTTCCTGAAGTATAGTAACAAAATCCAGCAGATTTTCAGGATTGCTGTTTCCTATATTATATATAGCATATGGAGGAATTGGGAGCCCGTCTTCACCGTTTTTCTTTTCTGGTGCACCCTGCATAATACGTTTAACTCCCTCGACAATGTCATCGATATATGTGAAATCTCGCTTACAATTTCCATAATTGAATATATGTATAGTTTCACCTTTGAGAAGCTTGTCTGTGAATCCGAAATAAGCCATATCGGGTCTTCCGGCTGGTCCATATACGGTAAAGAATCGAAGACCTGTTGATGGGATATTATATAGTTTACTATAGGCGTGTGCCATTAGCTCATTGGACTTTTTTGTTGCTGCATAAAGTGAAACGGGATTATCAACCTTGTCGTCGGTACTGTAAGGAACATTTTTATTTGAACCATAGACAGATGACGATGAAGCATAAACTAAATGTTCTACACCTGTTTTGTTATTGTTATAGCTATGTCGACAGGCTTCAAGGATATTATAAAAGCCAATCATATTACTTTGAATATAAGCATCAGGGTTAGTAATGCTGTAACGTACTCCGGCCTGAGCTGCAAGATTGACAACGATAGCAGGATTGTATTCTGCGAATATGTGGTCAATAAGGCTTTTATCTGAGATATCACCTTTAATAAAAGTATATGCGCTGTCTACATGATTTTTTGCACATTTCTCAATTTCTGATAATCGCCATTGCTTTATACTGACATCATAGTAGTTGTTCATATTGTCGATTCCAACTATATTGACAGATGACTGGGTTTTTAATAGCTCCAGTATCAAGTTACTGCCAATGAATCCGGCAGCTCCTGTTACTAGAATGGTTTTGTTTTGTAATAAAATTTTTTGCATTGTTCTCCTCCGTTAGACTTTTGATTAGTCGCGTCTGAATATATCCCTTGTGTAAACTTTAGCAGATACGTCGTCCAGACAGGAATCATATCGGTTTGCAATAATAGAATTGGACATTTTTTTGAATTCATTCAGATTATTTACAACCTCTGAGCCGAAGAATGTTTCTCCATCCTTGAGAGTTGGCTCATATATGATAACAGTAGCACCTTTGGCTTTAATTCGTTTCATAACACCTTGTATTGAAGATTGGCGGAAGTTATCAGAATTTGATTTCATGGTCAGTCGGTACACACCAACGACTACCTTTTTTTCTTTTGTTAAATCCCACTCGCTGTTAGCTTCATATGCACCGGCAAGCTCTAATACACGGTCGGCAATAAAGTCTTTTCTTGTTCTGTTACTTTCAACAATAGCACTCATCATATTCTGAGGTACATCGTTATAATTTGCTAGGAGCTGTTTAGTGTCCTTAGGCAGGCAGTATCCGCCGTATCCAAAGGATGGATTATTATAGTGTGTGCCGATACGAGGATCAAGACATACTCCGTTTATGATTGCCTGAGTGCTTAGACCTTTAAGCTCCGCGTATGTGTCAAGCTCATTGAAATATGACACACGGAGAGCAAGATATGTGTTTGCAAATAGTTTAACGGCTTCGGCTTCTGTAAATCCCATGAAAAGAGTGTCAATATTTTCTTTGATAGCTCCCTGCTGTAAAAGTGCAGCAAAATCCTGAGAGGCTTTCTTTAGTTTATCGTCTTTTAAGTCTGTAGAAACGATGATGCGACTTGGATAGAGATTATCATATAAAGCCTTTGATTCTCTAAGAAATTCAGGGCTGAATATGATATTTCGGGTATTATATTTTTTCCTGACTGATTCGGTATAGCCGACAGGAATAGTTGATTTTATGACCATGATGGCATTAGGGTTTACATCGAGAACAAGTTCAATAACGGCTTCAACAGCAGAAGTGTCAAAATAGTTTTTTTTGCTGTCGTAATTGGTAGGTGCAGCAATGACCACGTAGTCAGCATTTTTATAAGCTGCTTTTCCGTCAAGGGTGGCAGTGAGATCGAGTTTCTTTTCTGATAAATATCTTTCTATATATTCATCCTGAATAGGTGATTTTCGATTGTTAATCATATCAACTTTTTCGGGAATGATATCTACTGCAGTGACATGGTTGTGTTGTGCAAGAAGTGTGGCAATGGAAAGACCTACGTATCCGGTGCCGGCAACTGCAATGTTGAGAGGTGCAGGACTTTGAAGCTTATTGCTTTTGGCATCGGTAAACACGTCATCTAAATCAAAGCCAAGTGCATCACCAAGAGCTTCAAGCTGTGGAATAAGCGGGAGATAATCCTGCTGTTCAAGTCTGCTGAGCTGAGCCCGATTGATGCCGGTCATATCGGATAACTGTTTTTGTGTCATATTAAGCTCTTTGCGTTTAGATGATACTATTTGCGCTAAGAGGGAAGGTGATAGTTTTTTCATTTTAATCCTCCGTTTATAATGGTTTTAATATGTGCTATATATTTGATAATATAATTGATGTTTAAAACATAATACATGATAATGTTAATTAAAATAACATTAATGCATATATGTGTACAACAAGAAAAATTGTTTTAATAATACCACTGAACAGATAATAAAGCAATAATAAAAGCTGAATTAAAATATAATTGTCAAAAATCAAAAGAATAACAGTAAAAAATGTTAATATAAATAACATATAATGACGTTAATATTATGGAATTTATTCATTTTTATTGTTATACTATATTATATGGATATATATCAGATTTGGGTCACGCACAATCCTGCTTGGACCCGGCGGGAAATCATATTTTTTGTGGTTGTATTTACTATTGTTACAATTATTGAAGCAGGACAGGTACACAGACACAGGGTAAAGGTGTATCAAGCAATTGCATCGTTACTTTTGTTGGCATTTATAGCAATTGTATATGCCTCAACCGTGTTTACACGTAATCCGATGCCATATGCCAGGTACAAGCTTGAATTGTTCTGGTCATACAAATATATTTTAAATGGAAATATGTATTACGCTAAGGAATGCTTCCTGAATTTTTTATTGTTGATGCCGGTTGGATTATTGCTTCCATATGTGTTTGATAGAAAAATAAGCTGGTGGAAGGGCTTATTATGTGGCATTATACTATCCGGGGGAGTAGAGGTTTTACAATTGATACTGAGAAGAGGACTGTTTGAATGGGATGACATATTTCATAATAGTATGGGATGTATGTTTACAACAATGATTAGTAGCTGCGTTTATGGTACTATATCAAAGTTTTTTAGTAAAAATAAATAAAATTGTGCAGGGTGTATACAAAACAGTGAAAAAACTAACAAAATTTTGTGGGGGGGGGGTAGACAAGGAATAGTCTGTTATTGTAATATTACTAAGGTGTGTATTTAGATACATTTTACATTATATGATAAAGAGGATTATGAAAGATGAAACAAATGAAAAGCAAGGGGTTTATGGGGCTTGAACATTGGAAATTGATTGCGCTATATTTATTGATTTATGATATTGTCACAATTAATCTTTCTTATTTTATCGGATTATGGCTTCGTTTTGATTTGCAGTATTCAAAAATACCTTCAGAGTATCTTATGGCATTTATTAAATTTGCACCATTTTATACGGCATTTAGTATAATAGTATTCTATATGATGCATATGTATAATAGTTTATGGCGTTTTGCAAGTTTTAATGAGCTGACATCAATAATGATGGCAACTGTTGTTACAGGAACCGCTCATGTTGTGGGAATAACATTGTTTGTACGACGGATGCCGATTGCTTATTATGTTTTTGGAATTTGTGCGCAGTTTATTTTTACAACCGGTATTCGATTTGGATATCGTTTTGTAAATCTCGAAAGAGCAAAACGTGAAAAAACCGAGAAGTCAGCGCATGTGAAGCATCATGTGATGGTTATAGGTGCAGGTGCTGCCGGTATGACAGTTCTTAGGGAATTGCATAATTCAAGAGAGCTTACTTCACGAGCTTGTTGTGTAATTGATGATAATCCTAATAAGTGGAATCGTTTTATAGAAGGCACACCTATAGTTGGTGGCAGAGATACAATTCTTGAGAATGCTGAAAAATATGATATAGATACAATTATGCTTACTATGCCTTCGGCATCAGCGAAAGATAAGCGTGATATCCTTAATATATGCAAAGAAACTCATTGCGAGCTCAAGAGCCTGCCGGGGATTTACCAGTTGGCAAATGGTGAGGTCCTTCTTTCAAAGATGAAAAGCGTTGCTATTGAGGATTTGCTGGGAAGAGACCAGATTAAGGTTGATATGGCTGAGATTTTTAATCAGCTCAAGGGTAAGACTATCCTTGTCACAGGAGGAGGCGGTTCCATTGGAAGTGAGCTTTGTCGTCAGATTGCAGCCCATGAGCCAAAGCAGCTTATTATCTTTGATGTATATGAGAACAATGCATACGAGATTGAGCAGGAACTCAGACGAAAGTATAAGGATAGATTGAATTTAGTCGTTTTGATAGGATCTGTCCGTGATACAAGACGAATTGACATGGTATTTGAAAAGTTCAGACCTGATATTGTATATCATGCGGCAGCGCACAAGCATGTACCATTAATGGAAACCAGTCCTAATGAAGCTATCAAGAATAATGTTGTGGGTACCTATAAGACAGCGTATGCTGCATTAAAATATGGTGCTCAGAAGTTTGTGTTAATTAGTACTGATAAGGCAGTTAATCCAACTAATATAATGGGTGCCAGCAAGAGGCTTTGTGAGATGGTTATTCAGAGCATGGATGTTATCAGCAGAACAGGCAAAAACAATCTTCTTCCGCTGTTACATGCTCATAGGGATGTAGATGATCCTATGGACAGAGCAGATGTTGGGGTTGGAAATGATGTACAGGAGGATACAGTTAGTAAAGCTAAGAATCGTACACAGTTTGTTGCAGTTCGTTTTGGTAATGTGCTTGGAAGCAATGGCTCGGTAATCCCACTTTTTAAGAAACAGATTGAAGCAGGCGGACCTGTAACAGTTACACATCCTGATATAGTACGTTATTTCATGACAATTCCGGAGGCTGTCAGCCTTGTGCTTCAGGCCGGTACATATGCAGCCGGTGGAGAAATATTTGTATTAGATATGGGTGAACCGGTAAAGATAGACTCACTTGCACGAAACCTTATAAAGTTATCAGGATTTGAACCTGATGTAGATATAAAAATCAGTTATTCGGGACTTCGCCCTGGTGAGAAGCTTTACGAGGAGAAGCTTATGGCAGAGGAAGGTCTTAAGAAAACAGATAATGACCTGATTCATATCGGACAGCCGATACCATTTGATACTGAAAAATTCCTTAGACAGCTTGAAACATTGGCAGCAGAGAGCTATGAAAACAGTGATCATATAGTTGAACTTGTAGAAAGCATTGTGACTACTTTCCATCCGGTTGGGGCACATCCTACGGGGCATGAAGTGTAGTCTATAGTATATTTTGCAGTAATAATATATTAAGATATATTTAAAACGTGGTACATATCATTGTACTGCGTTTTTTTTAATGTTATAATAAATAAGTTTAATGGAAATATAAAATATGGTTGCGAAAGGAAATAACAAATGACTAAAAAAAGTAAAATAACAAAGTGGATTGTTTTTGCAGGAATAATGCTTATAATACAACTTATAGCAGAAATTGTTTTAATTTGTATGACAGTAAAGACAAAAATGCTACCTCAAAAATATATTATATTAGTTATTATAGGACTGATTTTTGTTGAATTTATAGTTTTTTCATTGATATATGTTGGACAGAATAGGAAAAAAATAAAAGGAACTGCTTTTTTTAGACGAATAATAGGAACTGTTCTTTCGACAGTAATGATATTTTGTTGTGTATTAGGAACGTATGCGCTTAATAGAGGCATGGGAACACTTAATAGGGTAACAGACAGCAAAAAAGTTGAGGAAGACAAAGTGGCTGTTTATGTTATGGATAATGATTCAGCACAAACTATAGATGATGCAAAGAAATATAAATTTGCATATACGAAATCATATGGTTATGAAGATACAAAAAAGGCGATAGAAGATATTAATGAAAAGATACATGATGAAATTGACAAAAAATCATATGCATCAGCAGTTGAAATGGTAGAGGCTCTGTATAGTGGAGAAACAAAAGCTATGATACTTAACCGTTCATATGAATCGGTTATCACCGACGTAGAAGGATATGAAGATTTTAGTAGTAGAACACGCATAATATATGAGTACACAAGAACTTATGAGGTAGATAATAATTCTGAAAGTGAACAGAAAGATAATGATATTGATGTTACAGAGGATGCGTTTATTGTATATATCAGTGGATCTGATACTAGATCAAAAAAACTAACAAAAAGTCGCAGTGATGTAAATATTTTGGCTATAGTTAATCCTAAAAATCATCAGATTTTACTATTGAATACACCACGTGATTATTATGTGGAGCCTTCAATTGCACCAGGGGAAAAGGATAAACTTACTCACTGTGGATTATATGGTATAGATTGTTCAATGGATACCTTAAAAAATTTATATGGTTTAAATGAAATAAATTATTATGGTCAGATTAACTTTACGGGACTTGAAACATTGGTTGATGAGATTGGAGGTATTACAATTAATTCAGATTCAGCTTTTCAATCTACATTATATCCACAATATAAATTTGTTAAAGGGGAGAATGATGTAAAAGGTGAGAAGGCATTGGCATTTGCAAGAGAAAGATATGCGCTTGGAGATGGCGATAATGCCAGAGGCCGTCATCAGATGGAAATAATTAAAGCTGTAATTGAAAAGATGACGAGTTCAACCGCTCTTCTTACAAATTATTCCGGCATTATGGATAGCTTAGAGGGAATGATTTCAACAGATTTTGCCAGTGATGATATTTCATCACTTATAAATAAGCAACTTTCAGATGGTGGCACTTGGGATATTAAGACATTTGCTACAGAGGGCGAGGGTGCTAGTAAAAAGACATATTCAATGCCAACTCAGAGAGCGTATGTATGCGTACCTGATGAGAGCAGTGTGCAACAGGCTAACCAACTTATAAAGAAAGTAATGAATGGTGAGACGATTTCTGATGATGATTTAAAGCTTACACAAAAAGGAGATTAGAGGAATATGTCAAATTGTTTCAATCCGGCAAATATTCTTTTGCCAAACGATGGTATAGATATGGAAAAATGGTCAGTTATCGCCTGTGACCAGTTCACAAGTCAGGCTGATTATTGGGATGCTGTGGAAAAGCATGTGGCTGATGCACCGTCAACGCTTAATGTGGTGTTTCCTGAAATATATCTGGGAACAATTGAGAATCAGGATAATGATTGCAAGTCGTCAGGGGATGGTGTCAAAAATGACAAAGAAACCGGCAGAAAAACAAAATATGCTTCAATGACAGATGATGAGAGAATCAAATATATTAATACCACTATGGATACATATCTCACAGATGGAACTTTAAAGCAAGCGGTGGCAGATGGCTATGTGCTAGTTGAGCGTACTACGGAGTCAGGGGCGCGTCTTGGAATAGTAGGACTTATTGATCTGGATGACTATG
>ULVN01070629.1_pt1 | contig 10616 bp, 9 predicted proteins | sample 1959491 | NCBI WGS metagenome assembly ULVN01 (sample SAMEA4835787, study PRJEB28245) | human gut metagenome | biome: gut microbiome; material: fecal sample | place: Denmark | collected 2008 | reverse complement strand
ACTAGTAATAATATTAATATTTTGAACTATACAATTGTTCAAATCGATAAGTTAAAAGAGTTTCGAGCTATTGATTTATTAATTGACATATTGCTGTTAAAAGATAAATTTGCAAAGTATGAAAATGGAACAAATGAACTTAACAATTTAAGATGCAGTTGTGCAAAAGTAATTTCTAATTTTAAAAGTCAAAAGGGTGTTTATCCGCTTTTATACTGTTTAAATAATAAAGATGAAGATTATAAATTGAGACTTTCTTGTGCTGAGGCTTTGGGAAAAATTGGAGATAAATATGCTGTTTTGCCTTTGATTGACATATTGAAGGATGAAAATGAAAAATCTGTTTATGTAAAAGAATCAGCAGCAATAGCTTTGGGGATGTTGGGTGACAATCGTGCTTTGAACCCTTTGATTTCAATTTTGGAATCAAAAAATGGGCTTGTAAGTAAGTTTTCATTTTTAAAAGAGCGAATAATTGAAGTTTTATCAAAATTTGGTAGTAATAACACTGATGTGTTCAAGGCTTTGTCCATAAACTTAAGCGATGAGTCGCCGTTTGTTAGGATTAGTGCTATTGAAGCCTTGGCTAATTGTGATAATGATAATAAGGAAAAAACTTTTGGTTTAATAAAAAATTGTCTTTTAAAAGAAGATAACGAAGAAGTTATTGAAGCATGTTTGTTTGCTTTGTTTAATTTAAGCAACGTTGAAACACTTTATGAAATTATTAATCAAAACCAAGATAATATAAAAATAAAACTTGTGCTTGATGACATTTTGCCCGATTTAAAAGATGATGTTTGTGAGGGATTTGACAATGAAAACAAATGATTTTGACGCCGTTGTATTGTTATCCGGCGGACTGGATAGTGTCGTTTCTGTTTCTTATATTATAAACGAATTAAAATACAATAATATCCTAGCCTTGTTTTTTAATTACGGTCAAAACGTTGTTGAACAAGAATTTGAAGCTGTTAAAAATATTTGTAAATTTTTTAATATAACATTAAAAACAATAAAATTAAATTTTCTTGAAGATTTAATCGACAAAAAACAAGCACCATGCCTTGAAGAAAGCAATCTGGATGACATTAATATATGCACAAACACCGCTAAAAGCGTTTGGGTTCCGAATAGAAATGCTTTGTTTTTAAATATTGCCGGTTCTTTTTGTGATAAGTATGGAATAAAAAATATTGTAATTGGTATTAACAAAGAAGAAGGCACAACTTTTTCAGACAATAAAATTGAATTTATTGAACTTCAGAACAAAGTGTTTGAATATTCAACACAATCTCGTCCTAAAATTTTAGCCCCAATGGCAAATTATACAAAAGAACAAATTGTTGAAGTGGGCTTAAAGTTGAAAACACCGTTAAAATACATTTTTAGCTGTTACAACTCGAAAACTCAAAAACACTGTGGTAAATGTGAATCATGCCAACGTCTTTTAAGAGCTTTAAAAATGAACAATCAACATGATTTAATAAATCAGATTTTTGATTGATAGACGTATATTTTTTCAAATGTTATTATATAATATAATTAGACTTAGGATGAATGGGGAAGTAAATTGTTCAGTTATTTTTTTGAAAACAATATAAAATATACAGGAAAAGAGCTTAGTCCACATTTTATTTATCGTAAAACCGGTAAAATGGGCGAAGGAATTATAAGTTTTATTGGAGAATGCGATGTTCCTTTAAATCACATGGTTGACATTGAAGATGTATTGAACAATAGTCCTATTTATAGCAAAAAAATGCTTCATTTTATCGTAGAAATATTCAACATTGATTTGTTTGAAGGTGTTATGTTGCAAAGACTTTTGGTCGCAAAAGCTATTGAACAAATTCAATCAAGCTGTCACAATCTAAACATTAAACGCGATGGTGATGATATATTTATTAACGGTAAAAAGGCATCAGTGTCAATTGCGGCAAAAACTTTAACATCTGTTTTAATACACTTTGCAATTAATATAATAAGTGAAGGTGCAATTATTGAAGTAAGTTCTCTTGGAGATGATACAACAATTTCCAATTATGAAGAATTTGCAAAAAAACTTATGATAAGTTATATTAATGAAATTGAAGATATAAAGCTTGCAACAACAAAGGTTTTGGGTGTTTATAATGAACAATAACTATGATGACAACAACAATAATAATTTAAATTCAGATTTTATTAAATTTAATAAAAAGAAAAAAGTTAATTCAAAAAATATATTTTTTAAGACATTTTCGTTGACATTGATATTGATGGCTATTGGTTTATATTTTTTTACGCCAAACATTGATGTGCAAATTGGCGACATATCTTCTGACAATGAATTTGAAGATGAAATTGATTATGTAAATAAAAAAAATGTAGACTATCGTCTTCGCTGGATACAACTTGAGGACAACGGAAATCAGTTAATAGACAGATTAAGAAAAAACGATGCAAATCCAAGTGGCATTGAAGATGGAGAAAGTCATCAAAAAGATGACGAAAAAGAACATCAAGACAGTGCATACAATGACAATTCTCTTCCAATGGAACCAAAAACAACAACAGCTCCAAATGTTAATCATCATGAAAATAGTGTGGAAAATGAAATTCATCTTTCTGAAAATACAAATCAGCATGCCACACAAGTTAAAAGTACTTTTTCAAAAGTATATATTGGTTCATATGGGGATATAAATGCTGCAATAGAAGCTCAAAACAAGCTTCTTGAAGCAAATTTGCCTGTATCTCCTTTTATCAAGAAAATGAATAACGTTTATGTTATCCAAGTAGGTTCTTTTGCAAGTTTGAATAAAGCACAAATTCTTGTAAATCAGCTTGCACAACAAGGTTTTCAGGCACGTATAATTGAAGAATAAGTTAAATTATTATTAAAATGTAAATTTTTGTAAATATTTTTGATATATTTAGCAATTTCTACAAAGATAATTATGTTTATATTATTATAAGCATAAGGAGAAAAAGCATGAAGACAAATCTTTTGCAAAAGCCTCTATTATATCCTAATAATATGAATGGAAAACAAATTCGTTTCACCGGTTCAAATCCTTTGTTGAAAAAACAAGAAAAGTTAGATGAGGTTGAATTAGAAAAGAATTTAGATACAAAAGAAGGTCAAATTGCTTTTTTGCAATATCACCTTGATAAAGCAAAAGGTTCACAAGGTTTTATTGCTCGTGGTTTTAACAAATTAAAAGGTTGGACAGGGCTTGGCTTAAGTAGCAAAAAACTTGATGCAGAATTGGCTGCTTTTATGAACGATCAAGTGCCTTTTGAAAAAGTTTATCAAGATATAAACAAATTTAAATATAATCAAAAAGAAGCAACAGAGATTCTTGTTGATAGTGTTACGATGGGAACATGTTTTGCAACTCAATGCACCGGAAATAAATTTAGTACGCTTGTTTCTCCTACATCAAAAAGCGCAGGTTTGACTATACGTGGTCTTACAGCCCTTCTTTTAGCAGGCTCAGTATTAGCTAAACCTATAATAAAATTTATTGATTCATTTGGCATGAAAAAATCAGAAAGAAAAGAAAATCGTACATTTGGAAAAGATCTGCTTACCGGTTGGACAAATACAATTGGGGCTCGTTTTGTTGCAAATCAAGCCGGAAAAGGGTATGGCCATTTTGTTGCAAGTGGTTTAGGCCTTGCGGCTGTAAACAGTGGAATAAGATATTTAACTATACCAAAAGAAGATAAATCTTTTGAAGATTTTATGTCTCAACAAATTGAAAATCCTATTTTAAAAATTGCTTCATTTGCTACATTAGGTGCTTTTGGTTTAGTTAAATGTAAAAAAGCAACAAAAATGCAACAAGCTACAAATAATTTAGTAAAATCTAACGAACTTACCGAGGTTGCTGTAGCCTCATCTGAATCACAAATAAAACGCATTGCCGATGAAACTAAATTGTTTAAAAAACAGGATATTAGCAAGATTATAGATGCGGCTAAAACTCAAGATGTTGATACGACAATGAAAGCATTAGAAAACACAAATATATTTATACCTAAATTTTTACAAACATTGTCTGATGATGAAAATACTTTAAGAGAAGAACTTAAGAAAATTTTTGACTTAAAGGATACGGCTATTGATGAGGCTCATTTAATTGAAATTGTTCAACGTTTCAAAAGTGAATGTACTGGAGCAAGAACTCACAAAGATGCTCAACAAGTTCTAAATGATATATTTGGAGATGGTAAATATACGATCATACCAAAAGAAGATTATATGGACAAAGAAAACGTTAAACCATTAGGTGTTGGTTCTGTTGCTGAAACTTGGAAAGTACAAGACAGTTCAGGTAATAAATATGCGGTAAAATTGTTGAAAGAAGGCATAACAAAAGAAAAAATAGCTAAAGATAAAGAAAATATGCTTAAAATTCTTAAAAATAGTGGTGCTAAAGATAAAGAATTTTGTGAAAAAGCTTTAAATGAATTATACAACGTTTGGGAACAAGAACTCGATTTAGATGCAGAAATGAAAAATGGAGAAATTTTAGGCAAAAATATGTCAAAAGCTTGTGTGGCAAAAGGTATTGAAGTAAAGACAAAAAATAATCATACCGCTTATGTTATGGAATTAGCTCAAGGCATACAATTGTCTGAATTCTTCGAATTTGAAGGAATTCGTAATTTAATGCAATGTTCTAAATATGGTTCTACATCAATGCTATTTTCTCCATTGATAGCTAAACTAGAATATATGCAAGTTGTTTTTGAACAACTTTTATCAGTTCCCCCAAAAGGTGAAAAAGTTATGCACGCTGACCCACACCCCGGAAACATCTTTATTAAGTATGAAAAAGGTAAACCTAAACCTTTATTTACTTTTATTGATACGGGTAATGTTATTAAATGTTCTAATAAAGAAGCTTTGCATAACACAATTGCACATTTAAATTATTTCTTAGGAAATACAGATGCAATTGCAAAAACACATCTTGATGGTGCTAATTTGAATGGTAGAAACAAAGATGAATCTATTAAAGAATTATCTAGTTATTTATATGAATCTTTCTATAAAAATAATAAACTTTCTAGTGAAAATAAAATAGATATATTTTCTCACATAGATTCTTCGATAAGCAACTGGATGCAAGAAAAAGGAATCACTCCTGATCCTAAACTAGCAAATTTGCATAAAGCAGAAACTACTTATTTTTCAAATTCAAAAGTATTTGATATTTTCAGCAACAGTATGAAAGCATTGAATAGTGACATCCAGGACGATACACAAACGCTGCAGCAAAGACAAAATGCGATAAAGCAAAATCTTAAAAAGCTTGATAAAATTGAACTTTTGTTACAAGAACCATCAAAAAATGAATGTAGCAAATACGATCTTATATTAGATACATATCTTCGCACAGGCTATTTAATTACACAACTAAAAGAAAAGACGGCTGAGTATGCAGAAATTCAAAGCTATTGTGTTACACAATTGAGTACATTAAACCAAAAAGTAGATGATATTATGAATAGATTAAATCAATATATTGATACCAAATTTCAAGGGTCTGATGACACAAGTAAACGATACAAAGCTTATAAAACAATCTGTACAGCGATACATAACGAAATTTCAAATAATAATGATAACTTTAAACATCCTAGAAAAACGATTTATGAGAACCTAAGGGGAAGTATTGGTAATAAGGAATTGAATCAGAATTTTGATAATTACGAAAACTTAAATACCGCCTACCAACACAAACAAAGCGCAAAATCAACGAATATACTAATTAATGATGCTATAGATGGTGGAAAAGATTCTATTAATAGTTTCGCGAATGTAGCATTAGGAATAGTCGAATCAATCATTAAAGATATTATGCAACACCTTCCATCTTCTTGCAGTGAGTTAGCACAATTAAATAAATTTATTGATGAACACCCTGATAAAGCAATGCAAGGTTTGCAAACAACACTTGGATAACAAAGAAAATTTATAAATTGCTTTTAATATTTCTAAGCACCTCAACAATACGTTTGGAAGCAAGGCCATCACCATAAGGATTGATGGCTTCTTTCATTTTTCGGTATTCGTTTTTGTCATCGAGAAGTTTTTGAACGTTTTGAATGATGTTGTCTTTATTTGTGCCAACAAGCTTAACTGTTCCATATTCAACAGCTTCTGGTCGTTCTGTTGTGCTTCTTAAAACCAAGACAGGTTTGCCCAAAGCAGGAGCTTCCTCTTGAACACCACCTGAGTCTGTTAAAATTATGTGAGCTTCTTTCATCAAGCTTGCAAATGGTGCGTATTCAAGCGGTTCAATAAGTTTAACTCTTTGAACACCTTCTAATATTTCAAATACGGGTTTTCTCACATTTGGGTTTAAATGAACAGGATAAACAACCTCAATATCTTTATTTTTTTGGACAAGTTCTTTTATAGCATAACATATATTTTTTATAGGTTCTCCAAAATTTTCCCGCCTGTGAGAGGTAAGCAATATTGTTTTTAAATTTTTATCTAAATTCAAATATCCTAAATCAATTTTATGATTATCAACGGTATATAAAAGTGCATCAATGACTGTATTGCCGGTTTTGTATATATGAGTTTTATCTATGTTTGATTTTATCAGGTTTTCAACACTTGTATCGGTTGGTGCAAAATGGTAAGTGGAAACACTATCGGCAAAAACGCGATTAATTTCTTCAGGAAAAGGGTAATATTTGTCAAAAGTTCTCAAACCGGCTTCAACATGTCCAACTGGAATTTGCGCATAAAAAGCACTTAATGATGCTGCCATAGAAGTTGTTGTATCTCCATGAACCAACACGACATCAGGCTTTGCATCTTCATATACATTTTTCATTTCAAGCAACACTTTTGAAGTTAAACTCCATAAATTTTGGTTTGGTTGCATCAAATTCAAATCGTAATCAGGTTTTATTTTAAACAATTCAAGCACTTGGTCAAGCATTTGGCGGTGTTGAGCCGTCACACAAACAATATTTTCAAAAACATCTTTGTGTTTATCCAACTCCAACACCAAAGGTGCCATTTTTATGGCTTCCGGACGTGTTCCAAATACTGTTAAAACTTTTATTTTTGACATATAATTATTATACAATAAAAAAAAATAATTTGGAGTGGTTTTTATGAAAAGAGCTATAATAATTGTTATCGATTCTTTAGGTATAGGTGCTGCAGAAGATTATGCCGAATTTAATGATGTTGCAACTTGTAATACAATTTGCAATGTTGCAAAAGCCGTTAATGGTTTAGACATGCCAAATTTTGAACATTTTGGACTTGGTAATCTGGCAACAATTGAAGGAATAAACAAAACTTCCGAGCCAATTGCAAGCGTTGGAATTATGAAAGAAAAATCAAAAGGCAAATGTACAACAACCGGACATTGGGAAATGGCAGGACTTATTTTGGATAAACCTTTTAAAACCTATCCAAACGGTTTCGACAGCCAAATTGTCGATGAATTTATAAAACAAACAAAGTGTGGTGGAATTTTGGGAAACTATCCTGCTTCCGGCACAAAAATTATTGAAGATTTAAACGAAGCTCATCAAAAAACTAAATACCCAATTATTTACACAAGCGCTGATAGTGTATTCCAAATTGCTGTTGATATTGACACTATTCCAATTGAAACTTTGTATCAATGGTGTCAAATTGCAAGAAATATTCTTGTTGATGAATATAATGTTTCTCGTGTTATAGCAAGACCATACAAAATTCTAAATGGTAAGCCAAGTCGCATTTCTTCTTTGAGACGAGATTTTTCGGTTGCACCGTTTAAGGACACGGTTCTTGATGATATTTTAAACAATAACGGAAAAGTTATCGGCATTGGTAAAATCGAGGATATTTTTGTCAAAAAGGGAATAAGTCACGCAATACACACAGGAAGCAACAAAGAAGGACTTGAACTTACCTTGAAAGCCTTAAATAACAAGCTTGATTTGGATAAAATCTGTATTACAAAAAATGATTATAACAATTGTGATATTGAACTTATTTTTACAAACCTTGTTGACACAGACATGCTTTTTGGACATAGAAACGATGCAAAAGGTTATGCAAATGCATTGAAAGAAATTGATTCATATATTCCTCAAATTTTAAATTCATTAAACGATGACGATTTGCTTATTATCACAGGAGATCACGGATGTGACCCTACAGTTGAAGGCACGGACCACACAAGAGAAAATGTTCCAATTGTTATTTATAATAAAAACAAAGAACCTGAAAATTTAGGAATTATTTTCGGATTTGATTTCGTTGCAAAAACAATAAAAAATTGGTTTAACATAGCTCAATAAAATATTTACAAATAAATCTAAAACCTAATAAAAAAAGCATAAACTCCGATAAATAATATGCACACAGCTGAAAATACAAGGAATATTCCGACTGTTTCAAAAATGGCTGCAAATTTATACGGTTCTTTTAATATTGCTTCATTTATTACGGCTTTTGAGAAATTTTTAGGTGTTTGTTTTTGCAAATCAGTATAATTATTTTTTAAAAGCTCTTCCAATTTTATATACGGCTTTATAGTATCCGAAGCTGATTTCATTTTTTTACAGTAGCTTTTGAATTCAAGCATTTCAACATCATTTAATTCTTCATCCAAAAATGCTGAGATATTTTGTCTAAAACGTTCGTGTTCGTTTATTTTAAAATTAATATTTACAGCTTGAGAATTATTTGCTGTATAAACTTCTTCTTTAATTTTTTTATATGAATTTCTTAAACTTGAAATCATTGACTTTAATTCGTTGTATTTTCTCTGACACCTGTTGCAAGAAGCAAGGTGCAACCCGACAGAGGCCTCCAAATCTGCTGTAAGTTTGTGGTCTATATACATTGATAATAATGCCTGAATTTTGTTACAAGTTAAAAAAGTCATTTTCATATCCTTTCATCTTTAATTTGAGTGTTTATGCTACATATCCTTTTAAATATTCCTGAAGTTTGTTTCTGGCACGTGAAATTCTTGATTTTACGGTACCTACATTTACATTTGTCAATTTTGCAATTTCTTCATAACTTAAGCCTTGAAATTCTCTCAAAACCAGTGCCAAACGAAATTGGTCGGGCAATTTGTGTATTGATTTTTTTATTAAATCATTTAATTCCATTGTCAGTGTATGCTCCAAGGGTCTTGGATGGTAATCTTCCAATTGCATTGGATTTGTTATATTTATATTACTAACATTTGTGTCTTTATCATCATAATTAGCATCAATTGAGATGATATTTGGTTCACGATATTTTTTTCTCATATCATCATAAAATTTATTTGTTATTATTTGATTTAGCCAAGATTTAAACAATTTTGGATTTTTTAAACTTTTTATATTTTTTGCAACACGAAGCAAAACTTCTTGCGTAAAGTCGTTAATATTTTCCTTTTTAGGATCTAAATAAAAAATTGTTGCATAAATTGAGTTTTGAATACGTTTAATAAGCTCTTCAATTGCTTTTTTGTCATCACTTTGAGCAAGTTCTATTAATTTTGACATATTTAAACTTTTGTATTTTTGTCTGAACATTTATAATTTCCTCAAAATTAAAATATCGTAAAATAAAAAATAAAGCGTTAAACAGTCAGGTAAAAAAGTATTATACTTTTGACTTAATTATTGATGAAAAACTTTATTCGCCCCAACAAGCGTAAATGTTATAAAAAAATCCTGTTTAGTCTAATATGTTATAAATTAAGACATATTGTTGATTTATTAGCATTTTTTAACTAAAATTTAGATGTAGTCAAAAGTAATGAGGAGAAAATAAAATGACAAGACGTCCAATTATTGCAGGCAACTGGAAAATGCATAACCTTGTAAGTGATTCTGTTTCTTTGGTTGAAGAAATTATGAACAAATTAAGCGATGAAGATGCAAAAAGTCTTCCAACAGTTATCGTTGCACCTGTTTATACATCACTTTATAGTGTTAATGAAGCAATAAGCAAATGCGGTTGTGGCAAAGTAAATTTGAGTGCTCAAAACTGCTATTTTGAAGAAAAAGGTGCCTTCACCGGTGAAGAATCAGTTCAAATGTTGAAAGATGTAGGATGTTCTTACATTATTATAGGTCACTCTGAACGTCGTGGTTATTTCAACGAAACTAATGAATTGATTAACAAAAAAGCAAAAGCTATTTTGAATAACGGCTTAATTCCTATTATTTGCTGTGGTGAAAGTCTTGAACAACGTGAAAATAATGAAACAGACGCTCATCTTGCTTCTCAAATTAAAGCTGCTTTAAACGGTTTATCAAAAGAAGAAATTGCAAAGTCAGTTGTTGCATATGAACCAATTTGGGCTATTGGAACTGGCAAAACTTGTGATGCTGTTGAAGCAAACAGAACTATTAAAGAAATCAGAAATACTATTAAAGAATTGTCTGATGAAGCTACAGCTCAAGCTGTTCGCATTTTGTATGGCGGAAGCGTTAAACCTGAAACAATTAAAGAACAAATGGCTCAATCAGACATCGACGGTGCTTTGGTTGGCGGGGCAAGCTTGAAAGCTCAAAGCTTTGTTGACATCGTTTTAGGCGCTAAAAAATAACTTTTTATCTAATATTTTATAACCGCCGACTTGTTTTAT
>ULVN01035985.1_pt1 | contig 10680 bp, 9 predicted proteins | sample 1959491 | NCBI WGS metagenome assembly ULVN01 (sample SAMEA4835787, study PRJEB28245) | human gut metagenome | biome: gut microbiome; material: fecal sample | place: Denmark | collected 2008 | reverse complement strand
AGCTTCAAGGGTCTGCCGTCAACCGAAAAGCTGTAGTCATTTACACTGCTCCATGACGGAGTATATGTCACTCCCATAACCGAGCTTACGGAATCCAGCGGAATGAACGTAAAGCCGTTTTCGTTCGCATATGTTTCCGCTGCCGTTCCTCTGTAGCCGTAGATTGTGAAGCCGTCATATTTCTTATACTCGTTTTTTTCTGTAGTATAATACCCAAACGCTTTTTCCCCGATAGAAGTTACAGAAGCAGGTATTGTAACGGATTTAAGCGAACGGCAACCAAGAAAAGCATTTTCACCAATAGTCTCCAAGCCATCGTTTAATTCTAACTTCACCAAACTTGAATTATCATAGAAGCTTTTTTCGCCTATACTTTTTAAAGTCGAAGGGAATTTCAATTCTTTTATAGAATTACTGTTTTCAAAGCTTCTGTTACCAATGCTTTCCAAGCCTTCATTCAAATTCACTCTTTCAAGATAAAAAGTTGAGTGAAAGGCTCCGTCCTCAATCTCGGTAACCGAAGACGGAATAGTAATACTGAGAAGACCGCAGGTATCAAAACAGTCAACGGGTATTTTTTTAATGTTTTGGTTTAAAAAATTAACGTAAATTAAAGACCAACACTCCTGAAACATTGCCGGACACAAATCGCTTCGAATTGTCGCCCTTCTCAAAAAGCTTGCTCCGAATACACACTCTGCACCGTTTTCAAAAACTACATTGGATGGGATATCAATATCGGTAATGCCTGTGTAGCAAAACGCAAAAGAACTGAGAATGATTTTACCTGTTCCGTTTATTACAAGGCGCTCAACCTGTCTCGTAACACTGCCGGAAAAAGCGGATCTTTTTATTACAATCGGTTCTTCTCCCAATGCGTTTATAGTTACCGTTTTTACGCACTTAAATTCCGGATCATATTCTCCGTTAAATCTTTCCTCAGAATACTGATTCGCCTCAACGACATCGCCGCTGTTGAGTGTTACGTCATATGTCGGATAATCGGAAGCATAGACGTTGGTTGTTATCATTGCCAAAATCACAATGATAACCAATATAATTCTCACTCTTTTTTTCATATTGAATCCCATCCTTAACTGTTTATTTAGCAATAATGAACTAATTCATCAGTCCACTACTGTTCCGTTATGACTCTTTATATTATCAGGCACATTAAAAGATGTATAGCAATCATAACTACCTGATATAAAAAGATTTGCACCACCATTATTTATGAAGTAGAAACCGTCATCTGGCACATCATTGTTGCCAATAGGTTCTTCTATACCGTAATAGGCTTTACAATTGTGAAAACGGTATGTAGATTTTTTCCCATCATTTCCTTGTACAAAATATATACGTTTTTTACTGAAAATCCTTCTGAAATTACTGAATTCACAATTATCAAAAAGAAAGTCCCATGAGAACATACAACTTTTATTAAGCGAAACGTCATATGTTTTTATTCCATTATTCTCCTATATCTCTTTGGTTTTGTTAAAATTTACTTCTGTAATATCAATAAACATTGCTTTTCTTCCTTTTAAAATATATTTTTAAAAGTCGTTAGAAATAACCGCATATTGATATTTATTGCCAACGGCATTTTGCGCCGTTAGGATTAGCTCCGACAATAAAAATCGGAATCGTTGATAAAGTCAAAAAACAGACTTCAACAGTCATTGTTAACGACTTACCATAGCATCATTTTTTCGGAAATGAACGTTCAAAGTTCCCGGATCAGCTTCCCTTTTTGCTAATCCGTAATTTCATTATATATGAACATTTGTTCTTTGTCAATGGTTTTTGTTAATTTTGTTCACAATGTTATCGATTTTGTTCACGATTATAATTTTATTTCGGATTTTTTGTTTAATGTGTATAGCGATTTTTGCATACTTGTACCGACAAAACCGCATTGTATATATGATTCTCCTTTTCTCCGCTTTTTCACGCTTTTATTACATTTATGGTAGTTTTAATCTGAACCTTTTGCTCACAAAGGCTCTCTAAAAATTAAACATCACAGTACCAATAAAGGTCCTTATAAATTTGACTATTTTTCCGAAATATTATATAATGAATTGAAAAATAAAAAAGACAGCCAAATGGCTGTCTCAGTTGCAGATTAGTGTAGGTTACTGCAATACCCTACGGCGTTGTCTTTTGCAAGACTCAATGCCTTATCTCAGAGCTGTTGATGGATATTGATAAATTTGTACTATCAAATAGTTTACTGATGGATATTGATAAACTTGCACATCAATTTCTGAGTTCTTTTTTATTATATCACACTTTAAGGATTTGTCAAGCGGAGGAGATTTTGTTATGAAATATGTAATCGGTATGGATATCGGAATAGGTTCAATCGGCTGGTCGGTAATAAGGAGCGATGCTGATTGTAAGCGAATTGAAGATTTCGGTGTCAGAATTTTTGAACCCGGTGAAAATGCAAGCGACAGAAAAAGCAATAGCCAAATACGCCGTGAGTACCGTTCCGTCAGACGTGTTCTTCGCAGAAGAAAACACAGGAAAGAGCTTCTCAAAGCACACTTGGAGAACATCGGTCTCACAACAATTGATAGAATAAATGAGTATTTTAAACACGCAGACGGCGATATCATATCGCTTCGAGTTAAAGGGCTTGACAAAAAGCTTGCCCCTGAAGAAATTGCGGCTTGCTTAATAAACATTGCAAACAGGCGCGGCTACAGACCTTTTTATGAAAATGAGGAATTGAGCCAATATGAAAAGACATCACTCAACAAGACCCGGCAGTTTATGCTTTCGGGAGAATATCGCACGTCTGCGGAAATGATCCTGAAAAACGAGCAATTTGATTCCGAAGAATCGGAATACAGATCATACAGAAATCGTTCGGGAAACGAAGAAACCGTTTTAATTGAGCGCAAATGGCTCAGGGATGAGGTCGAAAAAATTCTTAAAAAGCAAAGTGAATTTTACCCTTGCCTGAACGACAGAAACACTAACGCAATAAAAAGGATTATTTTTGACCAGCGCGATTTTGAGGACGGACCCGGGGATAAAAACGACCCGTTTAGACGCTACACGGGATTTTTGGAGTCAATGGGTCAATGCCGCTTCTACCCCGATGAAAAACGAGGATACCGAGCAACCTTGACAGCCGATACATATTCTCTTGTGAATGAACTTTCTCAGTACAGTTACGTTGATGAAAACGGATGTTTTGTTTTCGACTCCGCACTGGCTCATGATTTAATCGCATCGGCCCTTAAAAATGCAAAATTTACCAAAAGCGATTTTAATAAAATATGCAAGGCACACGGCATAGTTCCGATATACGGCGGTAAAGGTAAAGACACGGATATAAGCAGATGCTTTAAGTTTCTCAAAGCAATTAAACCAATTCTTGAAGCCGACGGTTTTGACTGGGAAACCGTATGCAACATTGATACTGCAAGCGACCCGGACAGTATTTTAAACCGTATCGGAATAATTGTATCCGAAAATATAACACCTGCAAGGCGCAAAAAAGCCCTCAAGAATCTTAACATTCTTAATGACGATTCGATTACGGCGCTTTGTAATTACAAATTCGGAGGGACTTCAAGCGTATCATATAAATATATGTCGGGTGCAATAGAGGCGTTTCTTAACGGGGATATCTACGGAAAGCATCAGGCAAGCCACATAGAAGAAACCGCGACCGAAAGCGTTAAACATACCAAACTGCCCGTATTTGATAAAGATTTTGAGTTCTTTAAAAATCCCGTTGTGTTCAGAGCGATCAACGAAAGTAGAAAGGTTATAAACGCAATCATCGAAAAATACGGTTCTCCCTCTGCGATAAACATTGAAGTCGGTTCCGAAGTAAGCCGGAGCTTTGCCAACAGAACTGCAGATAAAAACGAACAGACCAAGCGCATGAAAGAAAAGGATGCGGCGAAAAAAGCCATTGCCGAGCTTCTCGGAGTTGATATTGCAAGCGTTACATCAAAAATGATTGATAGGTACTTTTTAGGCGAATTGCAAGGCTGGAAATGTATGTATTCAGGCAAAGAAATAAACAAGGAAGAATGTCTCAGAGGCAGTAAGACATACGAAATCGATCACATTGTTCCATTCTCGCTGATTTTGGATAACACGCTCAACAACAAGGCTCTTGTCTTGACAAGCGAGAACCAATTGAAGAAACAGCAAACTCCGCTAATGTATTTAAGCGGCGAGCGAAGAAAAAATTTCATCGGAACGGTAAATGAGCTGTTCCGTGCGAAAAAGATAAAGAAAAAGAAATATGCTTATCTTTTACAGCCTGATCTGAACGACGAAAAGATGTCAGAATGGAAAAGCCGCAACCTGAATGACATGCGGTATATTTCACGATTCATGGTCGGATATCTTAAAGAAAATCTCAAATTTGACAACTCCTCAAAATCGGAGGGTCGTTGGCAGAATGTCTATGCCGTTAAGGGCTCACTGACATCAATGTTCAGAAAGCTTTGGCTTAACGAAACAACATGGGGCAGAGCGGATAAAGCATCGATCAAAGCCGAAACCTACCTTGACCATGCTGTTGACGCCGTCGTTATCGGCAACTGTCTGCCCGTGTATGTTGAGATTGCACAGGTCAATCTGCGTCTGCGCGACATATATAAATCAAACGGCAGACAATTTGTTGCCGAATATTGGGATTGCTTCAACAAGGGCGTTGAAATGATCAGCCGTTACTATAACATTGATAAGGATACCGTTCGCGCTTTTCTGAAGAAAAGTGATCGTATTCCGTCGCTGATTCCCGACCTTCGCGAAGAGGTTGACCGCAGATTTGTTGACCATGCAATATACAGCAAGTATCAAAAAGAGATAGCAGACCATGAGGGTAAAAAGTTCAAAGAGCCAACATATGAGGAAGCCGAACAGGCTTACCGAACCTCAATGGAAAATCTTTATCCGACAGATCTTCAGTTTGCACACAGTCTCTCTATGCCGCTTATTTCCTGCAAGCCCGAAAGGAAGTTCAGCGGAAAGATAACAGCCGATAATCCCGTAAAGCTTCGTGAAATTGACGGCAAGCTTTATACATTAAGTAAAAAACGAATTTATAGCGCAGCTGATAAGGACAAAATCAAGCGAACAGATATCGAAAAAATTTACACCTCGGATGCCAACCTAATTGCTTATCTCATCGAGCTGTTTGACGGGGCAAAAGACACAGCAACTCTTCGCGATATTATGAAAGAAAATGGCATCTCGGAAATACGAACCAAGAACGGCAACGCCATTCGCAAACTCACTTTGAGAAATATATGCGACAAGGATTTCTTAAAAAAAGAAATTGACGAGAACAATCACACCTACCTTGACACAGCTAAATACTACTGCGTTGAATTGTATAAAGACATCAAGGATAAACTGCGGGTTCAAGGAATAAAACGAGCCGATATAATTCCGCAAAATGGCAAGCTCTGTCTTGCTCCGTGGTATAAGCAGCCCGATAACTATTTTAAGCATGTCATGTACCTTCAAAAGAATGATTATTTGAAAGTCTATAAAAACGGTAAGCTTTCATTCTGCGGATATTACCGTTCGGCAGCAGGACTTACAAATTCCAAGGTTCATTTTATAATTGATAATCAGCCTGAAGATAAAGAGAAGTATATTACCTTAAAATTGGAAGTAAAAAAATATCCTGTTGATATTCTTGGAAAAATCGGAAAGAAGGAAATTAAATGTGGAGAACCGTTATCGTCAGCAAAGGTGAAAAAATAACCGTAAAAAACGGTTGGATGATCGTGTATGGTGACAATATTGAAAGTCACGTTCCAATCGAGGATATTTATTCCGTTGTTATTGACAACCGTGCCGCCTATATCAGTGTCCAAACAGTTACGACTTTAGCGCGGGCAGGAGCGGCAGTATATTTCTGCGATGAAAAGCATATTCCGACTGCCGTTAATCTTCCGCTTAATAATCATTGCAAACCGTTTGGTGTCTTTAAAAAACAGCTTGATATGTCAGATGATTTCAAAAAGGCTGTTTGGCAGAAAATTGTCACAGCAAAAATAAACAATCAATGCAAATGTCTGTCACTTGCAGGTATAAAAAAGGAAAGTATAGATCCCATCAAAAATCTTGCGAAACAGGTTACTCTCGGCGACAGCACTGGGAAAGAGGCTGCTGCGGCGAAATTGTATTTTCCCACCCTTTTCGGACCTGGATTTTTCAGATATTTGGACGAGGTAACAAATGCCGCCTTGAACTACGGCTATGCAATTATGCGTTCAAGTGTTGCCAAAACTCTTGTTGCATACGGTTATAATTGCAGTCTGGGAATTCATCACAGAAATGAAACCAACCCATTCAATCTTGCGGATGATTTTATGGAGCCGCTTCGTCCTGTTGTCGATTATTGGGTTGATTCCAATTGCGACGATCTTTTGATTTCCTTGACAAACACAAATCGTAAAGAGCTTGTCAATCTTATCAATACACCGATTGATTTTGACGGTAAAAAGATGCGGATACGCTATGCAGTTGACCGATATATTCAATCTTTCACCACGGCTGTTACAGAGAACGATCCAAGCAAGTTGATAGTTCCCAAACTGATAAAACCAATATTTGATTTTGAGGATGAATTGGATGGTTAACAGATTTATGAGAATAATTGTGTTTTTTGATCTTCCCGTAAATACAAAATCAAGAAGAAAAGCGTATTCGACTTTTCGCAAATATCTGATTCAAAACGGCTTTGTCATGGTTCAATATTCTGTATATTCAAGAACAGTACGAAATTATGACGATGCTGCAAAATACAAAGACCGATTGTCTAAGAACCTCCCTCCCGAAGGCTCTGTCAGAGTAATGACGGTAACTGAAAAGCAATACGATTCGATGTCAATTCTTGTCGGCGAGAAGACAAAAGAAGAAAATTATCTTGACAGCCGAGATATCATTGAATTATAATGAATATGGTTTTTAAAAGTCGAAACCGCAATAAAGCACAATATATTGCGGTTTCGGTTCTCTGATGGATATTGATAAATTTGTACAAAAGAACTTGATATCCCTACTGTTTCTGAGTTTCGGTTCTCTGATGGATATTGATAAATTTGTACTATAGGTGTCGTAGTTATCCCTGACACCGAGTTTCGGTTCTCTGATGGATATTGATAAATTTGTACATCTATGCTTGAAGATATTCGCAAGCTCGTGTTTCGGTTCTCTGATGGATATTGATAAATTTGTACGCTCCGTTGTATGACGATGAAACGAGAAAGGTTTCGGTTCTCTGATGGATATTGATAAATTTGTCCCGAGCCGTTTCGATAGCATTAAACGTGCTAGTTTCGGTTCTCTGATGGATATTGATAAATTTGTACAAATGTACTGCCGTTTCTGCTCGGTTTTTGGTTTCGGTTCTCTGATGGATATTGATAAATTTGTACAATTAAAGAGGGGCACTCGGTCAAATCGCCGTTTCGGTTCTCTGATGGATATTGATAAATTTGTACAATTGGTATTGTATAAGGAGATAGTATAATGTTTCGGTTCTCTGATGGATATTGATAAATTTGTACCCATGAAAAAGTTTCTAATATCTTCTTCTGGTTTCGGTTCTCTGATGGATATTGATAAATTTGTACATACCTGCTGCGTTTACCCTCGTTCGGGATGTTTCGGTTCTCTGATGGATATTGATAAATTTGTACAGATTGCTTTTGATTTACCGAGAGCAAACCGTTTCGGTTCTCTGATGGATATTGATAAATTTGTACTATCGGGTTGCTCATTTGTATTCTCCTTAAGTTTCGGTTCTCTGATGGATATTGATAAATTTGTACCTTATTTTTATTGATAAGAGTATATCTTGTGTTTCGGTTCTCTGATGGATATTGATAAATTTGTACAAAAGGAGCTTGAAGCTATAAAAGATGAAAGTTTCGGTTCTCTGATGGATAAAATTAAACAAGATTTGTACTACACGTTAAAGGCTGCCATACTCGGCGGCCTTTTTCACGCTTTTATTACAACTAATTGTGAAAATTAACAGTTTTTGACCCGCGTCGGTTAGTTTATTCTAACTGAGAAAAGTTGCAAAAATGATTATATTATAGTATAATTTGTTTGAATGGTTAAAATACCATTATCAGGATTTAGTCATTGCTTTCAACTTTGTTTAAATCCAAGAAAACAAAAAGAAAGTCAGGCGATTTTTATGAAAACTGTTTATGCAGACAATGCTGCAACAACAGCTCTCTGCCCTGAAGCTCTTGACGCAATGGTAGATTGTTTAAAAAACAACTACGGTAACGCTTCAAGTCTGCACCACATGGGTCAGGAGGCTGCCGCCGCAGTTTTGCAGGCAAGACGTGACATTGCCGACGCTATCGGCGCCGATGTGAACGAAATTTACTTCACCTCGGGCGGAACCGAAGCGGACAACTGGGCAATCACCAATGCCGCACATCTCGGCGAGAAAAAAGGAAAAAAGCACATTATTTCAACAACGTTTGAGCATCATGCCGTTCTTCACACGCTGATGAAGCTTGAAAAAGAAGGCTTTGAGGTAACCTACCTTGATGTTCATGAGGACGGCTACGTTCGTCTTGACGAGTTTAAAAAAGCTCTCAGAGACGACACCTGCCTTGTTACAATAATGTATGCAAACAACGAAGTCGGAACGGTTCAGCCTATTCCCGAAATCGGCGCAATTTGCAAAGAAAAGGGCGTTTATTTCCACACCGACGCTGTTCAGGCTGTCGGTCATCTTCCGATCAACGTTAAGCAACAGAACATTGATATGCTCTCGTTCTCATCTCATAAATTTCACGGTCCTAAGGGAATCGGCGCGCTCTATTGCCGCAAGGGTATTCCTCTTATGGGCTTCATGCAGGGCGGCGCTCAGGAAAGAAACAAGCGCCCCGGCACAACTAACACTCCCGCTATCGTTGCAACGGCGGCGGCGCTCAAAAAATGCTGCGAGGACATGGACAAGAACATTGCCTATGTCAGCAAGTTAAGGGACAAGCTTATCGACACTATCCTTGAAATCATTCCCCGTTCAAGAGTAAACGGAGGACGCTCGCCCCGTCTGCCCGGCAACGTTAGCTTCTGCTTTGAGGGCATCGAGGGTGAGTCGCTTCTGCTTCACCTTGACCTCAAAGGAATCTGCGGTTCCTCGGGTTCGGCTTGTACCTCAGGCTCACTCGACCCGAGCCACGTTCTGCTTGCTCTCGGTTTGCCGCATGAGATTGCTCACGGTTCACTCCGTCTTTCTCTCTGCGAATACAACACCGAGGAAGAAATTGATTATATCATTGAGGAGCTTCCGAAAATCGTTTCGATGCTCCGTGACATGTCCCCCGTTTGGGAGCGAATAATGAAAGGAGAGGACTACTATGCTGTACAGTGAAAAGGTAATGGACCACTTCCAGCATCCGAGAAACCTCGGCAAAATGGATGACGCGGACGGCGTCGGCGAGGTCGGCAATGCAAAGTGTGGAGATATAATGAAAATGTACCTCAAAATTAAGGACGGTAAAATCGAGGACGTTAAGTTCAATACGTTTGGCTGCGCTTCGGCAATCGCTACAAGCTCGATTGCAACCGAGATGATCAAGGGTCAGAAGATTGAGGACGCACTCAAGCTCAGCAACAAGGCTGTTGTTGAAGCTCTTGACGGGCTTCCGCCGGCAAAGATTCACTGTTCCGTGCTTGCCGAGCAGGCTGTTAAGGCGGCTCTCAAGGATTATTACACCAAGAACGGTCTTGAGCTTGATCCGAATGTATTCGGCAGTGAATGCGGAAGCAACTGCGAAAGCTGCGAGGGCTGCAGCCGAGAGGGCTAAGCCATGAAAAAGGCTATGATTGCCATGAGCGGCGGAGTTGACAGCTCCGTCGCTGCTTATCTGATAACTCAGCAGGGCTATGAAGCGATCGGCGTTACGATGAAGCTTTACAACAACGAGGATATCGGTATAAAAAAAGAAAAGACCTGCTGCTCACTCGACGACGTTGAGGACGCAAGGAGCGTTGCAAACAGGCTCGGCATACCTTATTATGTTTTTAATTATACCGACAATTTTAAATTGCAGGTTATTGAACGCTTCGTTGAAGCATATCGCAACGGCAGAACGCCGAACCCGTGCATCGACTGCAACAGATATATCAAGTTTGATCAGCTAATGCACAGAGCAAAGGAATTGCAGTTTGATTATGTTGTAACGGGTCACTACGCTATTAACGAGTACGATGAAAAAAAGGGTCGCTGGATACTGCGCAAGGCGACCGACGACACAAAGGATCAAAGCTACGTTTTGTATTCGCTCACGCAGGATCAGCTCAGCAGAATCCTTTTTCCGCTCGGCAGAATGACCAAGCATGAGGCGAGGGAAATCGCCGAAGCGCAGGGCTTTGTCAACGCAGATAAGCACGACAGCCAGGATATTTGCTTCGTTCCCGACGGCGACTATGCCCACTTCATTGAGAATTGGTGCGGATTCAGGTTCACCGAGGGTAATTTTGTTGACCGTGACGGCAATTTTATTGCCAAGCACAAGGGCATAATCAACTACACGATCGGTCAGCGCAAGGGCTTGGGCATTGCGGCGAAAGCGCCATACTATGTTGTCAGCAAGGATCTTGCGAAAAATCAGGTCGTTCTCGGGTCAAATGACGATTTGTTCTCTAATCACC
>ULVN01133293.1_pt1 | contig 10693 bp, 8 predicted proteins | sample 1959491 | NCBI WGS metagenome assembly ULVN01 (sample SAMEA4835787, study PRJEB28245) | human gut metagenome | biome: gut microbiome; material: fecal sample | place: Denmark | collected 2008 | reverse complement strand
TTAAGATGTTTGGAGAATTTTAATGTCATCAATTATGCTGGGCACATCTGCGTCAGAGGGTATTCCGTCAGCCTTTTGTGACTGTGAAAATTGCAGAAAAGCGAGAGCGGCAAAGGGTAAAAATATCCGTACGCGAACCGATTTTTTAATTGACGAAAAAAATATTATAGATTTCGGTCCGGATATTTATGCACAGGTGCTGCGCGAAGATATTGATCTTGTAAATCTTGAAAATGTGTTTTTAACGCACTTCCATGACGACCATATATCTTTGTCAAATTTAATGACGCATAACAGCGGCAAATCCGTTTGTAATAAGCCTTTAAATATCTACGGTTCAAAAGAAGCATTAGAGGGCATTAGGTGGATTTTCCCTATTTATAAGGATCATACTCATGCCGACGCACCTGATTATTTCACGCACTTCAATCTTATGCCTCTTGACCCGTTTGTAACCTATTCAATCGGAGGATTAGCTGTAACTCCGATTTTATCCAGTCATTTTGGTTTTGCAACAAATGAATTGGGATTTAATTATATTATACAAAAGGGAAACGGAAAAAAATTCTTGTATGCGGTTGATACCGGTTGGTATAATGCCGAAACATGGAATTTTTTAAGGCGGTTTGATATTCAATTGGATTTTATCGTTATTGAATGTACTTACTGTACTTACAAATTGCCGTATCATCAAGACGGTCATTTGGATTTTGAAAACCTCTTACTTATGATAGAGGAGTTTAATAAATGTGCGGTTATTAAAAAAGGCACACCGATTTATGTGACACATATAAGCCATTTAAACGAATTGTCACACGAGGAAACCCAAAAATATTTTGATTCATTACCTTGGAATTTAAAAATGGGTTATGATGGGATGAAAATAGATTAGGAGCATAGAAGTATGAAATCAATTACCGTTAAAGGGCGTGAATATTTATTTAACCCGGAGGATAACAGCGTCAATGTCATAAGCGGTCGTAAGCGATGGAAACAAAGAACGGATTTTGACCCGTTAATCAATGTTTTAGACGAGAACAATAAAATAAAAACCTTTTATTTTAAAGATGCCGAGCATTTTAATTGTGTTCCGTTTGAAAACGGAGTCGGTTACGGAATAAGGGCTGATTACCACGATTGGATTGCAGAAGGCAAAAAATATCAGTTGCATTTGAGAACATTGATTTGGGTTCATAAAACAACCGGACGGCTTTATTTTGAATTGATACCGATAAAGGAAATTGATAATATTTTTGAAATTCGCTGGCCTGTACCCTATGAATGGAAAAGGGAAGACGAAAATTCGTATACCTTGTTTCCGAATTTTATGGGAATGATGATACCCAGCAATTGGGATACCGAAATCTGCAATAATGATTATTACCGATTTTGTGAGGCCGGTGCAAATATGCCTTGGTATTCCCAGGTTGACCATTCAGAGGGATACATAACTATTTTAGAAACACCTTACGACTGTAACTATCGTTATTATCATCCTGCACAGGACGGGCCGACCGAAATATTTTTAATGTGGAAGCCTTCGCTGGGTAAAATCGGTTATCGGAGAGTTGTTCATACGCAGTTTATATCAGATTGCGATTATGTAAAGGTATGTAAAACCTATCGCTCATATGTTAAGGAGCAGGGAAAGCTTTTAACTCTTGCGCAAAAGCGATTGGTAAATGCCAAAATTGACGATTTGATAGGTTCGCCGATTATACATACCGATATATACTATGATGTCAGACCGGAAGCCGTAATTTATGATAAGGAGCATCCGGAAAACAACTACCGCTTTTCAACATTTTCTCAACGCAAAGAGCAGCTCAGGCAGCTTAAAGAATCAGGTCTCGGAAAAGCGTATCTGCATTTAGACGGTTGGGGAAAGGACGGGTATGACCATTTGCACCCCGATATTCTTCCGCCATGTGAAAAAGCCGGCGGAGCTAAAGATTTTGCGGATTTGCAAAATTTCTGTAAAGAAAATAATATTCTTTTCGCACTTCACGACCAATATCGCGATTATTACATTGACGCCGAAACATATGACGAAAATAATTCCGTTCAGTGTGTAGACGGAACGGTAGAACACGAATGTACATGGAACGGAGGCGACCAAAGCTATCTTTGCCAAATGCTTGCACCGTATTATATTGCAAGAAATTACGACAGCCTAAATGAAATGGGAATAAATCCGGACGGCGTTTATTTAGATGTATTTTCCTGTGTGCATTTAGATGAATGCAGCAATCCCGAACATACTATGACGCAGAAAGAATGTATTGAATTCCGACAGAAAAGTATGGCGCTGTTAGCCGCAAGAGGTATGATTATCAGCAGTGAGGTTGCCGTTGATAGCTTTTTACCTTATTTGGTTCTTTGCCATCATACCCCATACAGAGGTGCTCGGGACGATCTTAAAAGCTGGGGAATATATCTCCCGCTATTTAATCTTGTTTATCACGACTGTTTCATAGTTCCGTGGACAATGCGCGATGATAAAAATGCACCGATAAATGAAAACCGCTATCTGGACGCTATTTTAAACGGAGATCCGGCATATCTTGATATTAACGCCGACAAGAACGAGATCAAGAAAATAGAGGCGGTATCCTCTTTGCAAAAAGAGCTTTGCCTGTGCGAAATGGTTTCGCACGAATTTGTAAATTGCGATCGTTCGGTACAAAGAACGGTATTTTCCAACGGTACTGCGGTTACAGTCAATTATGTAACTCATGAGTATAAGGTGGAAAGGCAAGAATAATATCCGGGAAATTTTTCGGTATTGTACTATTGCAATAACAAAATCAAATTGTCAATTTGTAATTATGTTTTAAGAGCAGTATAGGTAAATGTTGGTTTTCACATAGCGTATAAGCGTTATGTAAAAATAATAATATATAAAGGAATGGTAGACAATGAAAAAAATTTTGGCAACCACCCTCGCTTTTGTATTGCTGTCAACAGTATTTTTTGTCAGCAAAGTTCCTGTAAGAGCAGCAGAAGACACAACAACAACGGGCACGTTTCTTTCGGCAACCAGATCCATACCGGAGGAGACAATTGATGTTACATATGAAACAGATAATAGCAATGTGTCGAAAACCTTTGGTACAGCGCTGAAAATAACTCCAGGCTACCCCGGACAATTGCTCTTTGCCAAAAGTAATCCTAAAAGCGGCGGAAAAGGTATGCTTATGTATGCAAAAACAGAAGCTGACGGTAAAACGACAACACCTATGGTTTATATCGCCGGTGAAAATGGTCTTAATGCCTATGCTTCGACGGGTGAATGGTATATATTAACTGAAAACGGTGCAGGTTGGGAGAAAAGAACTTATAACAATTACGGTTGTGAATTAGAATCCGGCTTTGAGGGCTATATATATATTCCGTTCAGTAATTATTCGATGTTGAATGACACCGTTAAAATTACCGGATATAATTTATATTTACATAAAGACAACAATTACTATGGTAATAATATCACATTCGGTCAGCCGATTATTGTTACAAGTGAAGGCATTCCGAACGCTGAGAAAATAGACTGCGGTGATTGGGCATATTATTATTTCGGGAAAAAAGCGCCGCAATATAACGGAACTCTAACTGAAGCGGTGGCTATGGATTATGATTTTAATTTTAATGCCTCTGATCCAACAATTCCTACTTATCAAGACGACACGCATTATACAATATCCGGAGATCATTATTTGAAAAGAGTCAGACCTGCCATTGATTCTTCGGGATTTAAGCTGGGCAGCGCATTTAAATTTACCACATTAACTTATACCAATGAACAAGGAAGCTGTGCATTAAAAGATCCTATATACATTAAGGTTAAAGAAAATGATATTGCTGCACACGGTATGATGCTTTATGTTAAGACCGAAAACGACGGCAAGCCTTATGGTATACAGGTTTATATCAATGGTAAATATCAATACAGCGGTTCTGCATATGCTCTGAAAAGGGGCAGTTCGACTTGGGAAAGTGTCGGCTTTGCTTCACAATACGGACCTGTTTTAGAGTCCGGGTTTGAAGGATATGTTTATTTCCCGTTTGTAGGTGGCTTTGCCGAGTTGGATAATACAGCTATAAATACCTATACTTTATATTTGACAGCAGGAAACAACAGTGAAGGACAGGCAATATACGAAGAAGGCAGAAGCATAATAGTCAGCAAACCGGTTGCAATTACAAGTGATTTGGGTGACAATCCGCCCTCGCCTGAGATGCTGAAATTCGGCAATGAAACAAAGTCTTATTTTACAGAATCGGCGCCGAAGGTACTTGGTGATGCAAACGGTGACAAAACTACGGACATAAGGGATTTGGTTCACCTGAATAGTGTATTAGCCAATCCTTCGGAATATACGGAAAATGCAGATGTAGATAATAACGGCGTAATTGACAGTTTTGATTTAGCTGCATTAAGAAAAATATTGCTTGGTATTTTAGGCTGATATCAGGAAATGAAAAAGCAAGAATAAGCAAATAAAATTTATATGCGATATATTTCGTTGCAAAACGAAATATATCGCGTCCGTTTGTTGTTATTCTGCTTTTTAATTTTGTCTTATAGTATATAAAATAATTAAATGATTTAGATGTGAATATTTATGAATAAAAAAGTAAAAGTTGCCTTAATCGGGGCAGGAAACCGCGGGAAAAACGTATATGCAAAATACCTGAAGGTTTTTAACGATAGAGCCGAATTAGTGGCGGTTGCGGATGTTGACTCCGAAAAAGTTGATGAAGTGCGTTCGGAATACGGGATCGCCGATAATATGTGTTTTTCAAGCGGAGAGGCTTTGCTTGAACAGCCAAAGCTTGCCGATGTAATTATGTTGTGCACTATGGATCATCAGCATTTTGATTTGGCTAAGTCGGCAATAGAAAAAGGCTATCATCTGCTTTTAGAAAAACCGATTTCGCCTGATTTGGACGAATGCAGAGAATTGGAACGCCTGGCTCTTTTGCATAAGCGTCATGTGCTTGTGTGTCATGTTCTCAGATATGCACCGCTTTATACAAAGCTTAAAGAAATTTTAAATTCCAATACGATAGGTAAAATTGTTTCTATACAGGCAGCAGAAAATATAGGGTATTATCATTTTGCCCACAGCTTCGTTCGCGGGAATTGGCGTAATTCAAAAGAAAGTAATCCTATGATTATGCAAAAATGCTGCCACGATATGGATATTATGCTTTGGCTGACCGACAAGCACTGTGAATCGATTTCTTCATACGGAAGCTTATCTTACTTTAAATCAGAGAATGCTCCGAGCGGAGCGGCGGAACGCTGTTATATGTGTCAGTATAATGCAACCTGCCCATTTAGCGCCGAAAAAATTTATATTGATTCTCCCGATACCGGAATAGCACACGGAATTGAAGAATGGGCGTCTATGTTTGTTGTAAAACCGACACCGGAAAAGGTGAGAGAAGAGTTGAAAACCAACCTTTTCGGGCGCTGCGTATGGCACTGCGACAATGATGTTGCCGATCATCAAGTGGTAAATCTTTTGATGGAAGACGGATTAACGGTAAGTTTTCATGTTTGCGCCGCAACAAACAGTTTGGGACGCACAATGCATTTATGCGGTACCGAAGGTGATATTTATACAAATACCGACACTCAGACAATCACGGTGCAACGTTTCGGAGAAAAGCCGTCGGTTATAGATGTAAACTCTATGTGTTTGGATCTTTCGGGTCACGGCGGCGGTGACCGTAAGCTCATTGAGGATATGATAGATATTGTAAGCGGTTCGGATGGCTCGGGATTGACGGAAATTACAAGATCGGTAGAAAGTCACTATATGGCGTTCGCAGCAGAAAAATCCCGGATAAACAATGGTCAGCCTGTAAAAATAAATGATTTAAAAATAAATGCCGTTGAAATGTAACACATTAAGTTTTTAATTTTGGGTCGGTAAGTATCCGAGCGGGAACGGATAAAGATACTTAATCCGGTTGTCGGGTTGGTTACAAACCGACCTTATATTATATAACGGAGCGATTTGACATATATAATTATGAATAAAAATTTATCAAAAACAATACGCATAGGCTCACTGTGCGTAAGTGCTTATTTGGCAAGTTATGTAACGAGAAATATATTAAGCGTTTCTTCGCCTGAAATGATCGGCGAAGCATTTTTCAGCAAGGAATATGTCGGTCTTTTATCTTCGGTATGTTATATATTTTATGCTTTGGGTCAATTATTTAACGGGTTCATAGGCGATAAGGTTCATCCGAGATATATGCTGGCAATCGGATTTTGCACAAGCGGTATTATGACGGTGCTTGTACCGATTTCAAACATCAGAGCATTGCACTTTATATGTTTTGCGTGCATAGGATATTCGCTTTCCATGCTGCGGGGACCGCTTACTAAGGTTATATCTGAAAGTACGGATATAAGGTATGCGAGAATAATATGCACAATTCTTAATATGGCAGGCTTTGCCGGTCCTATAATTGCAAGCTTGCTATCCTTGTTTATGCATTGGCGCGCGGTGTTTTTTATTGTCGGTATTATAACCGTTGTAATAGGCGTAATGTGCTTTGTTGCTTTTACTGTGCTTTCCGCAAAGGGTGAAATAGTATTCAAAAAGGATGCATCGGTTGGTTTTAAAAGTCTTTTTGAGGTTTTCAGAATAGAAAGCTTTATATTTTATATGAGCATAAGTGCTGTCAGCGAGGTGTTAGCTACTTCAATAACATTTTGGATACCCACCTATTCAACGGAGCATTTGGGATTTTCTGCGGAGACTTCATCACTAATATATTCAATAATGTCATTTTCAACATTATTAGCGCCTTTTATATCTCTTTTTATTTACGATTACATTTTGCGCGATGCGGTAAAGCTTTCGTTAATTATGTATGTTGCTGCCGCGGTCTTTTTCATAGCCGTAAGATTTATTGCAGAGCCGTATGTAAATATAACTATGTTTATTTTAGGACGACTTGCCGGCAGTTGCGCTGCCGGTGTGGTATGGAGCGTTTATATACCCGGCTTGGCTGAAAGCGGAAAGGTATCCAGTGCAAACGGAGTGATTGATGCGGCAGGTTATCTAATGGCTTCTATAGCTAATGCTGTTTTTTCCGGTTTATTAAATATCATAGGTTGGAATGGAATAAAAACCGTGTGGTATTTAATTATGGCTTTCGGCGCGGGAATTGCAGCGGCAAAGCTTTTGTCAAAAAAAGCAGCACGGTAATATTTAGCCTTCCAACAGATAAAACAAAACGAATAAATATTATATTCGGGGAACTGCGATACCACGATTTGCTTTAAACGTAGCTTTAAAAAGCCTCATTTAATCGCTTTTTCCGCGTTTAAACGAGGCTTTTATTGCCGGTTTTAATATCTTAACATAGCAATATATGCTTATAAATTTACGGTGAATTTTTAATGTTCTTTATGGAATGCTTATACTGACTCGGAGTCATTTTTGCATACTTTGTGAAGCATTTTGTAAAGTATTGAGGATTATCAAAGCTTAAATATTCCGAAATTTGAGCCATGTTCAATTTATCTTCTCGAATGAGTCTTTTTGCTTCGCTGATTTTAAGAGAGTTAAAGTATTTTATCAAACCGCCGCTGTAATACATTGAAAAAAGCTTTTTAATTTGGCTTTCACTTGTATTTATGTGTTTGGCAATTTGTTTTACGGTTATTCTGTTGCAGATGTTTTCTTTCATAAAATCAATGGTTTCTTTTATTTGGTGCGGAACATCTAATCCGTCAATAACATAATTTCTTCTTTCTGCCTTTGTTGTTGAAAAGCCACTTCGGTAAAGTTCAATCAAAAATAACTCCAAAAAAATTTTTGTAGCCTGACTGCTGCCAAAAGGACAATTATTTTTACAATGCATTTTTTGAATTAGAGGGTTGTTTTCGTCTTCCATTTCATAACAGGATAAACCCTCTGCAAAAAGTTGAGAAAGAAAGAATTTTTCTTGATGATTTAATTTAAAAATTTTACCGTCAAAATATGACATGGCAGTATTATTGCAATCAAATGTAATAATGCTTACATTCGGGGAATCAACATTGTTACCTTCAAGATTATGAAATTCATTCGGTTTGTGAAAAGCTATTTCCCCGCTTTTAAGAGTGAAACGATTCTTTCCCGCTGTACAAATCATCTCGCCCTTGTCAATATACACCATTTCCCAAAAGTTGTGGCTTTCTCCGTCATATTTAAAGTTTTTGTTCAGTTCCATATAAAACAAAGTGACTATGCTTTTTACATTAAAAACAGTATCAAATTTGATTTTTGTAAAATTATCCGACATAATACAACCTCTCAACCGATAGTATAATTATTATATCTTTTTTTACATTGAATTGCAAGGCTATATTTAGTATTTTAATATTATATAAAATCATATACGACTATATAAGATATGAGGAGTAGAAAAATGAATATTTTAGCAATAGGCTGTCATCCCGACGATGTTGAAATTGCATGTTCGGGAACATTGGCGAAGTGCGTAAAACGCGGCGATAAAGTTATTGTATGTCATGCGTCAAACGGCAATCTCGGACATGTTATTATTCCGCCGGATAAATTGGCGGTTATGCGTAAAAACGAAGCGAAAAAAGCCGGAGCTCTTGCAGGTATTGAGGTTATTTGCGCTGATTTCGAAGACTTGAATATATATGACAATAATAAAGAGGCGCGGGAGAGAATAATTGACGTTATCAGATATGCGAATCCCGATGTTATAATCACGCATAATCCCGATGACTATATGCCCGACCACACTGCGGTTTCAAGGCTTGTGTTTGACGCTTCCTTTGCGGCGACTCTCCCGAATTATACAAATTATCCGCATAAATTCAGCTCGCCTGACGGTGCGCCCGCAAAATTAGTGCCCATTTATTATATGGACACTTTAGCCGGAGTAAACTTTGTTCCCGATGAGTTTGTTGATATTTCAGATGAAATAGATTTAAAAATTGAAATGCTTGAATGTCATGAAAGCCAGCTGGTTTGGATGCGCGAACACGACGGCATAGACTTTGCGGATATGGTGAGAACCTGTTCGAGATACAGGGGCTACCAGTGCGGAGCGGACTATGCCGAGGGCTTTAAGCTTTGCAAAGCATATCTTAAGGGTACAGCAAAAAGGCTTTTGCCTTAAAATTTAAAGGAGATTGTTAATTATGGATTTTATGAGCACGGTTAAAGGATCTTTACTTGAAGGATTTTATCCCGCAGGCTGGGATATGGCTAAGATTGACGCCTGCTGTGAAAAGGGCGTTGAACGCGAAGAATTCTGGAATGAAAAATTCAGCCCGATTGAATGTATAAGCATTAACGACTTTGATACGTTTATGGGGCACGAAATAGCCATGCAGGTTAAGGAAACATATGAGCAGGGCAGAAAGCTTGCAATTATACTGCCCGTAGGACCTATGGGAATGTATAAATGGGCAGCGTATTTCCTTAATGAATGGAAGATACCTTGTGACCATGTTACCACCTTTAATATGGACGAATGGGCTGACGGAGAGGGAAACACCCTTTCAAGCGATAATCCGGCGTCTTTTGAATACAGTATGAAGGAAGCGTTTTTCGGTAAGCTTAACAGCACCGTGCCGGAAAATCAGCGCAATTTCGCAACAAAAACAAACCTTCCTACATACCCTGAGAAAATTGCGGCATTAAAGGCAGAGGGCGCAAAGCTTGTTTTGGTTTACGGAATCGGACGTATGTGCCATATCGCTTTTTGGGAGCCGCATTTTGCCGCGGATTACAAAAATGAGGACGAGTGGAAAAAGGCTCCTTACCGCCTTGGCGCAAAGCTGCACCCGCTTACCATTGAGCAGAACGCCATTACAAGCTTTAAGAGCAGAACAACGCTTGTGCCATGCCGTGCCAATACAATAGGACCCGCTTTGTTTTTGCAGGCGGATTACGCAATCGGCGGTGCCGACGGTGCATTAGGCAGAGGAATGGGCTGGCAGGGAATGAGCTTTTTAACAACGCTCCATTACGGACCGGATATGCATATTACCTCAACCTTTATTCCCACATTGCCGGGCAAGCTATTTTACTTAAAGGAATTGGCAGGACCATTAACTGCGGAGTGTAACTGATGGAAAAGAAAGGTATTGCGGTTGCGGGCAGTATACTTGCAGATGTTATAAACACAGTATCAAAGTACCCGAAAGAAGGGGAGCTTGCCCAGATCTACAAGGTATCAAGAGCTGTCGGGGGCTGTGTGCCGAATGTTGCCATAGACCTTAAAAGGTTATGCCCTGATTTAGACGTTATGGCTGCCGGCAGGATTTCAAATGACGATAATGGGAAATATGTACTTAATATTCTTTGCAAAAGCGGCGTCAACACCGATAATATCACAATAACCGATGATAATAAAACGAGCTTTACGCAGGTTATAAGCGTTGAGGGCGGGCAGAGGACTTTTTTTACTTTTCCGGGTGCGTCTGCAGATTTCGGCTATGATGATATTGATTTTAGTAAGCTCTGCCCGAAAATGCTTCATCTCGGTTATTTTCTTTTATTGAAAAGAATTGATGATGGAGACGGTCTGAAAATTCTTAAAACAGCTTCCGAAAAAGGTATAAAAACCTCTATCGACCTTGTAAGTGAAAACAGCGACCGCTATAAATCCGTTCTTCCCTGTCTGCCGTTTACTGATTATT
>ULVN01066206.1_pt1 | contig 10698 bp, 6 predicted proteins | sample 1959491 | NCBI WGS metagenome assembly ULVN01 (sample SAMEA4835787, study PRJEB28245) | human gut metagenome | biome: gut microbiome; material: fecal sample | place: Denmark | collected 2008 | reverse complement strand
TTCGCGAAAGCTAGTAAAATGGCAAGTGGGAAACTTTAGTTAGATATACGATATGTTTACAATATACTCTCTCGCAAGATGCAAAAACTCAAAAGCGACAACAAGTTGTCCTCATAAGTTTGTTCGCATACAAAACGATTTTTGCAATAGTCCTTCACTGACATACTACAATTCCTCAATTTCATTTGCAAAATTAATAGATGATGATGAAAGGAAGAAAGAATCATGTTAAAAACATGGTTCTATTAACACTTATTAGTTAAACAAACGGCAGTTATGTATAAAAACAAAGCTTTTATAGACCCCACACTTACACTTCATCATGATAAAGTCTATAAAAGCTTCTACTTCTTAACCCACAGTCAGACTCGCAGATTTATTTTCCCAATATCACCTTATGATGGTTGATAATGTAAATGCCTTTTGGTAAAGCAGAAGGATCAGTACCCATGTTCTGACCGGAAAGACTGTAGATACTTGGCTGAACCTTGTCGGATCGTGGGAGATCGCGAATGCCTGTTGTCACTGGCTTTGTGATATACACGTCATCAAGGAAGAAACGACCGGTGGCGATAAACGACAGCGAGCAAGAACCGCAGCCCACGATATGATAAGTATAGATCTGCCATTGTCCTTTTTTCATGGTTCCCAAGACTGTTCCTCCATTCTCTTCTGTGAACTGGGCCTTGGACAGACTCAAAGACAACTGCAATTCTGTACCTTCGCTCTTCGTATTCCAACCTGCCAAACGAAAGGTTAGTGTCACTGTATCACCGGGAAGTGTAAAATAAGGAGTAGTAACGATAAACGTCTTATCAGCAGCGCTGCCACTACTGCCAAAGCGTGCACAATGATCACCTGCGTAAGCCTTACACTTAGGATTCCAGCCTTTCAAATCCGACAGAAAGCTACCATTAGCTATCGCCCCATTGAAACGTCCGTCATTGCCACCAGTACTTTTGCAATTGGAGAAGGTTTCCTTGAGTAAATACTCTCCTTCTTCTTGATTGGTGGCAAGAGAAAGATCAGGCGAATAAGTAAAGGAAGCTAACCCATCACCGTCGACATCAATATTTGTCACACTGCAATGCAGCAGCCTACTGCCGTCGTAATTGTCATGAAAGAGCTGTGTCGCCGGCGAGGAGCTATCAGAGAAAATGTTGCGGGAGCCATAAGGATAAGTGTCGTGAGCGACCGTTGAGTGCGTCGACAATCCGTCGGCAGGAACTAAAGCGAGGTGAAGGTGATCGCCGTAATAGTCATTATACAGTCCGAGTGTATTGACGGCATTGGCTTCCCATGCGTCTTTGTCATAGTCGACATGGGTGATGAGCACGCCACTTCCAGGAAGTTGCCGGTCAAAGCCAACAGGCTGACGGTTTTCTAAAAGGAAGTATTCGTTTGCATATTGCGGATGCCGGATCAGATAAGCTTGTCCTCCATCGGCGAGCGGTTTCATATCCTTGACCTCCACGGAATTGTTTCCCAACTCTACAGGGGAGAGCCAGCCGCACGTCATCTTCTCATAGGCTGTATATCCTGCCGGAAGATACCCGTCACCATTGTAGTTGCCATAGTCCATCAAGTCCCAGGCATCCATGGCAAAACTACCTTTGTCCTGAACATCATAGACATCGGGAAAACCCATGCAATGGGAGAACTCGTGACAGAACGTGCCGATGCCGGCAATCTTTCCATCATATTTCAACTCATTGGAACAAGCATAGGTATTGATCTTCGTGCCGTTGATCTTCAATGCTTTTCTGTCTTCTTTCAAGGTAAACATCAAAGGCCATATCAGACTGTCGTTGGAGGAGTCGAAGTCATTCTGCCCATATCCGGCAAAAAGAACAAAGACTTCCTCCGCCTCACCGTCGCCATCCCAGTCATAACGCGAGAAATCAATACTGCCCTGCACGCCCTTGCATGCCTCAATCACCATATCACCGATGTTCTTCTCATCGTCTTTTCCATAATAATCATAAGGCTGAGACATCATCACCGGCCCCGCCACGTCGAAGTCCAAGATGAACTTGCCTCCACTCTGTGCCTTGAAATAATCGCGGACAGAACCTTGGAAGCCATTGTCGTGATAGTCAGGAGCATTGGTGATCTTGCGATAGAGTGCCACCGGATCAGCCATGCTGAACCGCTTATTAGGAAACTCTGCAAGGATCACAAGACCGTGCTTGTTCCCAGAAAAAATAGGGGACGCAGCCGCAGTGCGACGGACAGAAGAAGCAAAGCGACGGGATGCTGACACATATCTCTTTGCCGCGCTCGCCACAATACTATCTCTTGAAATCCTCTGATAACGTCCTGTTGCTTTGTTCAGAACATAGCAAGTGCCGTCAACAGCACGCGCATACCGTATGTGCTCGTCTCCCAAGAATTCCACGTTTACAGACTTACCATCGTTTGTAAGCACTTGTTTCCAATGGCCACGACGAGCTGGAACAGCCATCATCAGCATGAGATGGCAACAAGTAAGCAATAGGAAAAGGAAGCGTAAAGGATGTTTCATAACATGAAAGGATTAGTTTTACTCTATATTTTCAAACAACGTCTGCCATAAGTCACCGACAAGGTTGTTAAGAAGGACTTCGCTTACTCTATATTCTCAAACAGTGTAGGCTGTAAGTCTCCCAGGAGATTAAAGGTTTTACGGTGGTAGGGCGAGATGCCATGATCACGGATGGCCAACCGGTGCTCTCGTGTGGGATAGCCTTTGTTCTTCTTCCAGCCATAGACAGGATATTTCCGGTCGAGCTCATCCATATAGTCATCGCGAAAGGTCTTGGCCAAAATGCTGGCCGCAGCGATAGCCTCGTACTTCCCGTCGCCTTTGACAATACACTGATAAGGCAAAGGCTGACGACTGTCGCGCTTCGGAAAGACACGCTTTTGTCGTGGTTGGCACGCTTCGTCGGCAATAGGAACATAGGGATCAAAGCGGTTGCCGTCGATGATGAGCTTGTCAGGTCTGACCTTTAACTGGTCGAGGGCGCGGTGCATGGCCAGGAAACTGGCGTGTAGAATATTGATCTCATCGATTTCCTCCGGTGTGACAATACCGACAGCCCACGCCACAGCATCATGCTCAATGACCTTTCGAAGCTCGTAGCGTTTCTTGGCTGTGAGCTGTTTCGAGTCATTGAGCAGCGGATTGTCGTAGTCACGCGGCAGGATGACGGCGGCAGCATAGACACTACCCGCCAGGCATCCGCGGCCGGCCTCGTCACAGCCGGCCTCTATGCAATCAGTATAATAATGTGGTAACAATGGGAATGTAGATGGATGAGTGATAAATGATGAGCGATGAATGTTGAGTATTGAATGACGAATGACGCATGACAAATGCTCAGAACATCTTGCGCACGCGGTCAATGCCGGCAACAAGCGTGTCGATCTCCTCCTTGGTATTGTACAACGCAAAGGAAGCACGCACGGTTCCCAACACCCCCAGACGATCCATCAACGGCTGCGCACAATGGTGACCCGTACGCACAGCAATGCCCAGACGGTCAAGGAGAGTGCCCAAATCCATGTGGTGGATATTGCCGACATTGAAGCTGACTACTGCATCGTGGGCATGAGCGTCGAGCGACAAAGGTTGAGACGCCGCTGTCTCTGCCTGGGCAATAGGTCCATAGATGTGCATCTCCGGTATCTCCTGAAGCCGCTGAATGGCGTAGCGGGTGAGTTTCTGCTCATGAGCCGCAATGTTGTCCATCCCTAACTTCGTCACGTAGTCAAGTGCCATGGCGAGTCCATGCGAGGCAATATAGTCGGGCGTACCGGCCTCAAACTTCAAAGGCGGACGCTCGAAGGTGGTATGCTCAAAGCTCACGTGCTCGATCATCTCACCACCCCCCTGATACGGCGGCAACTTCTCCAGCCAAGCCTCTTTGCCATAGAGCACGCCAATGCCTGTGGGACCATAGACCTTGTGTCCGCTAAAGACAAAGAAATCGCAGTCGATGTCCTGTACATCCACCTTGAAGTGGGGCGCACTCTGAGCACCGTCGATCATCACGGGCACACCATGCTCGTGGGCAATGCGCACGATGTCCTTCACAGGATTGACCGTACCAAGGACGTTGCTCACATGACAAACCGATACGATGCGCGTCTTCTCAGTGAAAAGGCTTCTATAAGCCTCCATGTCGAGGATGCCGTCATCGCTCATCGGTATGACCTTAAGCACAATGCCCTTCTTGCGTGCTTGCAATTGCCAGGGCACGATATTGGAGTGGTGCTCCATTGTGGAGACGATGACTTCATCACCTTCCTGCATACACTCGTCAGCAAAAGTGCTGGCGACGAGGTTCAGTCCCTCGGTGGTGCCACGGGTGAAGACGATCTCTGTGGTGGACTTGGCATTGAGAAATCGTCGTACCGTTTCACGTGCCTGCTCGTGCAACTCGGTAGCCTGCTGGCTCATCCAGTGCACGCCCCGGTGTACATTGGCATTGACATTGAGGTATTCTTCGCGCATCGCGTCCAAGACACAGAGTGGTTTCTGTGTCGTAGCCGCGTTATCGAAATAGACCAGCGGCTTGTCGTAGACTTTACGCGACAATATCGGGAAATCTTCCCGCACTTGATTGATATCGTACATAGCTAAATAGTTGAGAGTTGAGAGTTGAGAGTTGAAAGTTGAGTGCTAAAGAGTTGAAAGTTGAGTGCTAAAGAGTTGAAAGTTAAAGATAAATGCAGCAAAGATAGAGCTACGCATACCCCTCTATCCTACGGTTCAAATAACTCTCAACTCTTCAACTTTCAACTCTTCAACTCTTTTTGATCTTGCAATTCTCACAGTTGCCAAGCTCACCACGGAAGCGCTTCTCCACGAGGTGATGGAGCCGGTCGCGCAAGGGTTCGAGCTTGATCTGGTCAATGACCTCACCAACGAAAGCGAACTCCAGAAGCAACTTAGCCTCATGCTCGTCGATACCGCGCTGCTGCATATAGAAAAGCGCAGCGTCGTTGAGTTGTCCCACCGTAGAGCCATGAGCACACTTCACGTCGTCGGCATAGATCTCCAGCATCGGCTGAGTGTACATCCGCGCCGTCTTTGTCATCACAAGATTCTGATTTGTTTCCTGCGATGTTGTCTTCTGACTGCCATGCCGAACGAGCACTCTACCGGCAAAGGCACCGACGGCCTGCCCGTCGAGCACATATTTATAGAGTTCATGCGAATCGCAGTGTCCCACCTGATGATCGATGAGCGTGTTGTTGTCGACATGCTCACTGTGGTCAGCAATGACGCAGCCGTTGCACCAGCACTCAGCGCCCTCGCCCTTGAAGACCAGGTCGAGTTTGTTGCGTGTCACGCCATTTCGTAGTGTGATGACATTATGATTAAAGCGGCTGTTGGCCTGCTGCTCGACATAGACGTTGGACACACGTGTATTCTTTTCGTGAGTCTGCTCCAGACAATAGAGGTCGAGACCGGCATTGTCGCCAACATAAGCCTCGATGACCTGCGTGCCAAGGAAGTGACGGTCGTCGGCGGAGTCGTCGCAGAAGAGGAACTTAGCCTCGCTGCCTTCGTCCATGACAATGAGTACACGGCGGTTGACCATCAGATCCACGTCAGAGCGCAGGATGTTCACCACCTGAATGGCACGGTCCACTTTGACGTTTTTCGGCACATAGACAAAGAGACCGTCCTGCGCCAGCATGGTGTTCAGCGCCGTCACCGCGTCCTCTTCAGTCTTGGCGATCTTACCATAGTACTTCGTCACAAGTTCGGGATGGTTGTGCGCCGCGTCGCAAAGACTCTCCACGACGACGCCCTCGGGCAACTGAGCCTTGGGCAGTGCCTTCTTATAGAACTGGTCGTTGACGACAAAATAGAGAGAAGTGCTGAGGTTGGGCACATCACAATGGAAGACATCGTAAGGGTTGACCGGAATGTCAATGCGGTTGATGTTCAGTCCATAGTCGGGTGCGAAGAGTTCCTGCATGTCGGTGTACTTATATCGCTCGACCTTGCGTGAGGGAAAGCCCTGCCGCTTGAAGTCCTCAAAAGCCTTGTCGCGCAGCGCGTTGAGCACAGGCGCGCTGTGCCCGGCAATCATCTGCCGCGTCTGGCTGTAGAGGTCGATATATTGTTGTTCTGCTTGAGTCATACGCCAACCTCCTTATTTACCATATTTAGCGTCAGCCTCTTCCTTGATCCAGTCGTAGCCGCGCTTCTCTATCTCCTTGGCGAGCTCTGGACCTTCGGTTTTGACGATGCGACCATTGTAGAGCACGTGCACAATGTTGGGCTTGATCATGTCGAGCAACCGCTCGTAGTGCGTGATGACGATAATGGACTTCTTCGGGGTGAAGAGCTTGTTCACACCATCAGCTACAATACGCATGGCGTCGACATCCAATCCAGAGTCAGTCTCGTCGAGGATACTCAACTGTGGGTCGAGCATTGCCATCTGGAAGATCTCGTTGCGTTTCTTCTCACCACCCGAGAAGCCCTCGTTGACGGAGCGGCGTGAGAGTTTGGCGTCGAGCTCCACGATCTCACGCTTCTCGCGCATAAGCTTCATGAAGTCGGCAGCCGTCAGCGGCTCCAAGCCCTGATACTTCCGTTTGGCGTTGACGGCGGCCTTCATGAAGTTGACCATCGACACGCCAGGGATCTCCACAGGGTACTGGAAACTGAGGAAGAGCCCCTCGCGGGCACGGTCTTCGGGCTTCATCTCCAACAGATTCTTACCATTGAAGATGGCCTCGCCCTCGGTGACGGTGTAAAGCGGATTGCCGGTAAGCACAGCAGACAGCGTAGACTTACCCGAACCGTTAGGTCCCATGATAGCGTGAATCTCGCCGTCGGCGACGGTGAGGTTGATACCTTTTAATATCTCTTTGCCTGCAATAGAGGCATGTAAGTTCTTTACTTCTAACATTGTTCTAATCTATTCTAAGTTTGTTTATCCTACGGTTCCCTCCAAAGAGACGGACAGCAGTTTCTGTGCCTCCACGGCAAACTCCATAGGCAGCTTGTTGAGCACCTCCTTGGCATAGCCGTTGACGATGAGCCCGACGGCATCCTCTGTAGGGATACCGCGCTGATTGCAATAGAAGAGCTGATCCTCGGAAATCTTAGAGGTCGTCGCCTCATGTTCCACAATGGCGGTGTCGTTGTGGATGTCCATATAGGGGAAGGTATGCGCACCGCAGTCAGAGCCCAGCAGCAGAGAGTCGCACGAACTGTAGTTACGGGCATTCTCGGCACCCGTTGCCACTCTCACAAGCCCACGATAGGAGTTTTGGCTGTGCCCGGCAGAGATACCCTTTGAGATGATCGTGCTCTTGGTATTCTTGCCGATATGGATCATCTTCGTACCCGTGTCGGCTTCCTGATAGTTGTTGGTCACGGCCACACTGTAGAACTCAGCCTGCGAGTTGTCGCCGCGCAGGACGCACGATGGATACTTCCACGTCACGGCCGACCCCGTCTCTACCTGTGTCCAGCTGAGCTTTGAGTTGACACCACGGCAGTCACCACGTTTGGTGACGAGGTTGAGGACACCACCTTTACCATGCTCATCGCCGGGATACCAGTTCTGCACAGTAGAGTACTTCACCTCAGCATTGTTCATCACCACGATCTCCACGACAGCAGCATGGAGCTGATTCTCGTCGCGCATCGGTGCCGTACAGCCTTCGAGATAGCTCACATAAGCATCGTCATCGGCAATGATCAGCGTACGCTCAAACTGTCCGGTGTTGCGGGCGTTGATGCGGAAGTAGCTGCTCAGCTCCATCGGACAGCGCACGCCTTTGGGAATATAGACAAAGCTACCGTCAGAGAACACTGCCGAGTTGAGTGCCGACGTGAAGTTGTCGCGATAGGACACCACACTGCCGAGATACTGACGCACGAGGTCAGGATGCTGCTTGACGGCCTCACCGATACTGGAGAAGATGATACCCTTCTCAGCTAACTGCTTCTTGAAGGTTGTCTTCACCGACACCGAGTCCATGACAGCGTCGACAGCCGTACCGCTCAATGCGAGGCGCTCCTCCAAGGGGATGCCAAGTTTGTCGAAAGTTTTCTCCAGCTCAGGGTCTATCTCCTTGTTTTTGGGCTTTTTGGCCAGCGGATCGGCATAGTACGAGATAGCCTGAAAGTCGATGTGCGGCACATGCACGTGGCCCCATGTGGGCACGGGCAGCGTGAGCCAATAGCGGTAAGCCTTCAAACGAAAGTCGAGAAGCCAGTCAGGCTCGCCTTTCTTCTGCGAGATCAGACGTACCACATCCTCGTTGAGTCCTTTAGGGATGATGTCTGTATGGACATCGGTGGTGAAGCCGTACTCGTACTTCTGCTCCGCCACTTCCCTGACGAACTTGTTCTTTTCTTTATCGTTGATTTGTATTTCCATAAATGATAATATATAGAGATTGGAAATATGACACCATTGTCGTCAGCCTCAAAGCGACAAACAACGTGCCACATGGCTTGGGACAAGTCAAAGCGGTCACAAATGTGGTGATTTGTCAAGCTTCTGTCCTTGTCGGCAATATTGAAAAAGCAGGGGCGCAACAGATCTGACCTATTGCGCCCCCACCCTATATTCTGTTCGATACACCTTATTATATATATAGGTGCCGCGCACCTCTCGCCGCCGTTTAGAGCTTCTGCTCCACCTCCACCTCAGTGAAGGTCTCAAGCTGGTCACCCACCTGGATGTCGTTGTAGTTGACGAGCGAGATACCGCACTCCAATCCGGCGGCAACCTCTTTGGCATCGTCCTTATAGCGTTTCAGGGCAGCAATAGGAGCTGTGTGCACGACAATGCCATCGCGAACCACACGGGCCTTGTCCTTGTTGTGGACTTTGCCTTCGGTGACAAGACCACCGGCGATAGTTCCGACCTTGGAAATCTTGAAGACCTGCTTGACCTCCACCTGTCCGGTGACGATTTCCTTCTTCACCTTGTCGAGCATACCGACCATAGCAGACTTTACGTCGTCGATGGCATCGTAGATGACTGAGTAAGTGTTGATCTCCACACCGTCGTTGTCGGCGAGCTTACGGGCAGCAGCCGAAGGACGTACCTGGAAGCCTACGATGATGGCATCGGAAGCATCGGCCAGTGTGACATCGTTCTCCGAGATCTGGCCGACGGCCTTGTAGATGACCTTGACCTGTACTTTCTCGGTAGACAGCTTGATGAAGGAGTCGCTCAGAGCCTCCACGGAACCGTCGGTATCACCCTTGACGATGATGTTCATCTCGTGGAACTCACCACGTGCGATACGGTGCGAGATGTCGCTCAGTGTCAGACGGGTCTGTGTACGCAGGCTCTGCTCACGCTGGAGTTGCTCGCGCTTGTTGGCGATATCGCGCACCTCCTGCTCTGTGTCAAGCACATGGAACTGGTCGCCGGCCGTCGGTGCGCCATTCAGACCGAGTACGATAGCGGGCTCGGCAGGCTTCACGTCGTCGATGCGCTGGTTGCGCTCGTTGAACATAGCCTTGACACGGCCCCAGCTGGTACCGGCGATGACATAGTCACCCACATGGAGCGTACCATTGCTCACCAATACTGTGGACACATAGCCACGGCCCTTGTCGAGCGAGCTTTCGATGACCGTACCCGTAGCCTTGCGGTTGGGGTTGGCCTTGAGGTCGAGCATGTCTGCCTCCAAGAGCACCTTGTCCATCAGGTCATCGACACCGACACCCTTCTTGGCACTGATCTCCTGGCACTGGTACTTACCGCCCCACTCCTCGACGAGGAGGTTCATCTGTGCCAAGTCCTCACGTATCTTGTCGGGATTGGCTCCCGGCTTATCAATCTTATTGATGGCAAACACCATCGGCACACCGGCAGCCTGACAGTGGGCGATGGCCTCCTTGGTAGTAGGCATCACGCTGTCGTCGGCAGCAATGATGATGATGGCGATATCCGTCACCTGCGCACCACGGGCACGCATGGCGGTGAAGGCTTCGTGACCCGGCGTGTCGAGGAACGTCACCTTGCGGCCGTTCTTCAGTGTGACACTATAAGCACCAATGTGCTGGGTGATGCCACCAGCCTCACCGGCGATGACGTTGGTATTGCGAATATGGTCGAGCAACGATGTCTTACCATGGTCGACATGACCCATGACCGTCACGATCGGCGCGCGCGGCACGAGTTCGCTCTCGTCGTCCTGCTCCTCGCTGACAGCCTCCTGTACCTCAGCACTGACATACTCGGTCTTGAAACCGAACTCGTCAGCCACCAAGTTGATGGTCTCAGCATCGAGGCGCTGGTTGATAGAAGCCATCACACCGATACTCATCAGTGTGGAGATGACCTGGTTGACACCTACGTTCATCATCGTGGCAAGTTCAGAGACGGTAACAAACTCCGTCAGTTTCAGCGTCTTGCTTTCCTTCTTCTCGGCACGTGCCTCCTGGTTGAGTTTCTCCTGCACAGCCTCGCGCTTCTCCTTACGATACTTAGCGCCCTTCTTGGTCTGGCTCTGCTTACTCGTCAAGCGGGCAAGCGTCTCCTTGACCTGACGTGCTACATCCTCCTCGGTAACCTCAGCGGGCTTCTGTCCGCCACGCTTGCGGTTCTTCTTTTTCTTGCCCTGCCCATTGCCTTGCTGGTTGGCGGCAGCGTTGATGTCGACGCGGTCTTTGTTGATACGCTGGCGCTTCTTGTGGTCGTTGTTGTTACCACCGTT
>ULVN01074669.1_pt1 | contig 10734 bp, 8 predicted proteins | sample 1959491 | NCBI WGS metagenome assembly ULVN01 (sample SAMEA4835787, study PRJEB28245) | human gut metagenome | biome: gut microbiome; material: fecal sample | place: Denmark | collected 2008 | reverse complement strand
ACATTTCGGCTTCGTCGCTCCGCTAAATGAGCCCTATGGTACGATATCCTCTCGATGACGCCCCGCCGCCTGCCGCGGCGTTCTCACATCGCAGCTCTATGCCCCAAATGATCAGGGCTCAGCCCTGCGGGCTATCGCTGCGCTCCTGCAGGCGAAATGTCTTTCCCCTCCTGAAGTTACTTCCTGCACCTTCGCTGCGCTCCTGAAGATAAAAACCTGCCCCCGCCTACTAGGCAAGCCAAGCTCGCATGCTAAGGTCCCCATTGTTCACGGTAGTCCCCTTGAGTGAGCAAGATTGCCAGACAACACCTTCGGGCAAGCAGGGCTGCGCAAAAGCGCAGCGTTGGCAGGTTGCGTCAAGAATCGATTTTTTCCCCACCAGAATCCTGACGAAAGAGCGTCGTCCAAGCGAAGCGCGTTTAGCTCTTTCATCAGGCTGCCTTAAAAGGGAAAAAATCGATTCAGCAACATGCCATAGCGGAGCGTTGCACAGCCCTGCTCGCCCGTTGCCATACTGCATCAAAAAAGGAGCCCGTTTCCCATCCGAATGGATGAAGAAACGGGCTCCTTTGTCGTTATCCGATTATCGTCAATCAGAACAGTACCTTTGCAAGGTGCAGGTAGTCCGGATCGAGGATCTTCTTGTTGTTGACCGCATCGTGCAGGTCGATTGAGACAACACGGCCCTTGCTGTAGCCGAAGACGATGTCCGACAGGCCCGAGATCAGCGCGAGAGCAGCCTGCTCGCCGAGCTGGCTGGCGCGGACGCGGTCGATGACCGACGGCGAACCACCGCGCTGGATGTGCCCGAGAACCGAGACGCGCGTGTCGAGCTGCGTCTTCTCCGCGATGTACTGGCCAATCTCCTGGCCGCTGCCAGCACCCTCTGCCACGACGACGAGGATGTAGCGCTTGCCCTTCTTGTAGGCTTCCGTCATGTTGTCGCAGATCTCATCGAGGTTGTACTCCTCTTCCGGCACGAGGATGTACTCCGCGCCGCCCGAGATGCCCGAGACGAGAGCGAGCCAGCCGCAGTTGCGGCCCATGACCTCGAGGACGATGACGCGGCGATGGGCCGAAGCCGTATCGCGCAGCTTGTTGATTGCATCGATGATCGTATTCGCAGCCGTATCGCAGCCAATCGTGTAGTCAGAGCCCCAGACATCGTTGTCGATCGTGCCCGGCAGGCCGACGATAGGGATGCCCGTCTCCTTCGAGAGCAGCGAAGCGCCGCGCAGGGAGCCGTCACCGCCGATGACGCAGAGACCCTCGATGCCGCGGTCCGTCAGGTGCTTGTAGCCCATCATGCGGCCTTCCGGCGTCTTCCAGCGTTTGCAGCGTGCCGTGCCAAGGAACGTACCACCGCGCTGGATGATATCACTGACGTCCCTGGACTTCATCTCAAACATATCCTCTTCCAGCAGACCGTGATAGCCGCCGCGGATGCCCCATACCTTGACACCCTCGTACAGAGCCGTGCGGACGACAGCGCGAGCTGCCGCGTTCATGCCTGGGCTGTCGCCGCCGCTCGTCAAGACTGCAATACTTTTCAACATAATGGAAGTCCCCCTTGAATTGAGAATTGCTAGCATAATTGACTGAATCAAAATCATAGAATGACATTTATCATCCTTAATCATACCATAAAAAGTCCGAAGAAAACAGGGATGACGGTTATTTTTTCGGACCAGGACAGACCTTGACAAAATGCCATCATAATGGTAGATTTTAACTAGATGCTGTGCAACTGACGGAAGTGGATGACCACAGGGAGCACAGGGAAGAAGAGCCGACCGTCTGGGCACAGCCTGGATTTGTGTCGGCTTTTTTGTATGTGAAAAGGAAGGAATCGCAAAATGAAAGAACTGGAACTCAAATACGGATGCAACCCGAACCAGAAGCCAGCCCGCGTCTTCATGGAGAATGAGGCTGAGCTGCCGTTCACCGTCCTCAACGGCCGCCCGGGCTACATCAACCTGCTCGACGCGATGAACAGCTGGCAGCTCGTCCGCGAGCTGCGTGAAGCCACCGGCCTTCCGGCTGCCGCTTCTTTCAAGCACGTCAGCCCGGCCGGTGCTGCCGTCGCCGTTCCCCTCTCCCCCGTCCTCGAGAAAGTCTACTTCGTCGAAGGCGTAGAGCTCTCCCCGATCGCCACGGCCTACATCCGCGCGCGCGGCGCCGACCGCATGAGCTCCTACGGCGACTTCGTCGCCCTGTCTGATGAGTGCGATGCCCAGACGGCTTCCTTCCTCAAGCGCGAGGTCTCCGACGGCATCATCGCACCTGCGTATTCGCCGGAGGCACTCGAGATCCTCAAATCGAAGCGCAAGGGCACGTACCTGATCCTACAGATGGATCCTTCCTATCAGCCGGAAGAGCTTGAGCGCAAGCAGGTCTTCGGCATCACCTTTGAGCAGAAGCGCAACAACGTCGCCATCACGGAAGACTGCCTCAAGGACATCGTGACGAAGAACCACGACCTGCCAGAGAGCGCAAAGCGCGACCTCTTGATCGCCCTGATCACGCTCAAGTACACGCAGTCCAACTCCGTCTGCTACACGAAGGACGGCCAGGCCATCGGCATCGGCGCCGGCCAGCAGAGCCGCGTCCACTGCACGCGCCTTGCCGGCACGAAAGCCGACAACTGGTTCCTGCGCCAGAGCCCGCAGGTCCTCAATCTGCCGTTCAAGCCGGAAGTCCGCCGCCCGGACCGCGACAACGCCATCGATGTCTACATCGGCGAGGAGTGGGAAGACCTCCTCGAGACGGACGACTGGAAGCGCGTCTTCACCGAGAAACCGCCCGTCTTCACGCGTGAGGAGAAAAAGGCATGGCTCCAGAAGGAGACTGGCGTCTCCCTCGGCTCCGATGCCTTCTTTCCGTTCGGCGACAACATCGAGCGCGCCCACAAGAGCGGCGTGACCTATGTCGCCCAGACCGGCGGTTCCATCCGCGATGACAATGTCATCGAGACGGCCGACAAATACAACATGACCATGGCCATGACGCACATCCGCCTGTTCCATCACTGATATTTCCCGGATATTTCACGAGAAGAACACGAGCCCCGGTCCAGCAGGCCGGGGCTCTTTTATGCGCCGGGATTTTTGTCGCCATGAGCCAGAGCTGAGCGATATGCAAAATTCGAATAAGTCTTTTACCATTGCCCCCACTTGCGCTACAATAGGGAGTAGAATATATGCGTGTACTGCGGCAACACATGCCGTAACCTGCGCGATGAGAAATGAGGCGATTGTATGTTTTTTCAGAAATTCGGAGCACTGGCCATGGTGCCCGTGCTCGTAGCAGCAGCGCCTGCCTATGCCGAATGGCACGGCAATGCCCATATCGAGACTGTTGAGGTGACGGGCAGCTATCTGACGGATGACATCTCGGAGGCGGGGCTCAAGAAGGCCCGCGAAGAAGCGCACAAGGACGCCCTGCGCCTGGCAACCGAGAAGGCCGGCGTCTTTGTCCAGAGTTATTCCAAGACACACAATCAGGTTCTTACTGAAGATGAGATTCAATCCATCTCTGGCAACATCCTCGCCGTCCAGAACGAGTCGTATGCAATGAGCAAGACAAACGACGGCTACACGCTCGTCACCTGCCATCTGACGGCCTACATCCAGCTCGACCAGGTCGACCTCAACCAGGCCATCCAGCAGATCAACATCGAGGGCGAAAACAGGGAGCTCAAGGCCGTCATCGAAGGCCTCAAGCACAGCCAGGGCAAGGCAGGCGAGCTGCCATACGGCACGGCTTACTTCCAGAAATTTGCCCAAAACAGCTCCCTGCTCAAGAAGGTCTGTGACGTAGGCTACGATGTCGACAGCGTGAGCTACGACAAGGCGACGGGCCTGATCCGCTACAACCGGTTCACAAGAGCCGTGGACGATGATCAGCTCTATGCGTTCCACGTCGAGCTCTCCTATCCGGATAATACCGAACGCATCTACAAGATCACAAAGATCACCGAGAAACCGTTCCAGACCGTCGAGTTGAAGTTCAAAAACGCGCGCACGACCATGCTGCCGATTGCTACCTATTCCACTGACGACTACTATCGCCGCCTGGTCTGCAAGCAGCTGCAGCTGCCCGAGTACGCTCATCTCAAGCAGCCGGGCTGGGGCCCAATCCCTCTGCTCGACCCGCCGCTCTACACCGATAAGCTCAACATGAAGCGCATCGATGGCATGCTCTACTGCTCGCTGGCCGATACCGAGGACGGCCTCGCCAACCTGCTCTTCCCGAGTTTCGCCGTCCGCTACGACCCACAGCGCAAAGTCCTCGAAGAGGCCGATATCCTCTACACCGACAGCTGGATCCCCGCCAGAACGGAATATCTCCCCGCCATCCCCTACCTTGACTTCCTCTACCACGACGGAAATCTGGAAAACCCTTGATGCCCTGCCCTTTACTATAAATATCAGCCGTTTACAGATTTGGAAGCCTGCTAAAACCACATCTTTACTGAAGGGCAAATTTTTCACCGAGAAAAGCTTGACACATACACATCTCTCTAGAACATTGCATCTGATTCCGTAGTATGATATACTAAAGATGATCAAGAAAACGTCTATGGAAGTAGACGAAGGCCCTAGGGTGGCACACCCCTAGGGTCTTTTTTTGCGCAATAAAACAGCCAGCTCAGATAAACTAAGCTGGCTGCATAGAGGCTAGAACGTATTGCTGCTACCGCTCTAACCATTTCTGAATGCCGTACCAAATGGCACACGATACGACACCAGCAAGAACGGACATCAAGAAAACGTCCATGCTCATGAAGCAGACCTCCTTTCCGTTTCCGGCATAGAGGCAGCAACGCAACTAGTATAACATAGAAAACCGAATACAGTATATAGGGATAGATGCAGGTGACGATTTCTCGAAATACACTACACAATATGATTCATGATAAAGGATATCAATATACTATATATCATAAATTTTTAGTATTTTATATTTCTGAAAAATAAGTGTATAATATGATTAAAAGATAATAGATATTGAAATGAAGTGAATATCAAAATGTGATGGACGTCACACAGGCGTTTTGGTGGATTCCACTACACAAGCATATTCCCTTCATCTTTGAACGGAAAGGCGGGATTGGACATGAAAGAACGGCCACGTGTCGTCATCCTCGGCGGGGGTATCGGCGGCATCAAAGCAGCGCAGAAACTGGCCAACCAGCCGGTAGATGTGCTGATCATCGATCACAACAACTACCAGGTCTTCCAGCCGCTCCTTTATCAGGTAGCGACATCGATGCTCTCGACGGATGAGGTCGTCTACCCCATTCGCGGTTTCTTCAAAAAAGCGAATAATGTTGATTTCCTTTTAGCAGAAGTCCGTGGCATCCTGCCAAACGAAAAAATCGTCAAGACGAGTCACGGGGATGTTTCCTACGACTATCTCATCATCGCTCTTGGCTCGACGCCAAATTTCTTCGGCAATGAAGAAGTAGAACGCAACGCATTCCCATTGAAGACCCTGCAGGACGCGATCCGCATCCGCAGCCATCTTTTAAGTGTCTTTGAGGAAGCTTCTGCTGAGACAGACCCTGAAAAGCGCAAGGCTCTGCTGACCTTTGTCTTTGTCGGCGCCGGGCCGATTGGTGTGGAAGGTGCAGGCGGTGTATCCGAACTCGTTTACGACGTCCTGCAGAAAGAGTTCCATCATATTGACTTTGATGAAGTCAGCATCCATCTGATTGGCGCCGACGCATGCGTGCTCAGCATGATGTCCGAAGAGCTCCGCGCAGAGACGCTCAAGGTCCTGCAGAAAAAGCGAATTGACGTACAGTGTTCCATGCTCGTGACGGGCTACGACGGAGAGAATCTCTTCTACCGTCCGATGCATGCTCCAAAAGATGCGCCGTGCGCCACGCTCAAGACGAAAACAGTTGTCTGGTCGGCAGGTGTACGCCCTGTGGACTGTCTCAGCAGCTTTGCCTGCGAAAAAGACCGCGGCAAGCGCCTGCTCATCGATGATACGATTCGCGTTCCGGGCACACAGGATATCTTTGCTATCGGGGACTGCTCAAGCTACACGCCTCCCGGTGAACAGCGTCCTCTGCCGACGCTTGCGCCTGTTGCACTGGCTGAAGGAGAGCTCGCCGCCAAGAATATCCTGCACGATGTACGCGGAGAAGAGATGGAACATCTCCATTACAAGAGCAAAGGCGTCATGGCCATCATCGGCAACAGTGAAGCCGTCATGGAAGCAGGCCCTCTGCGCGGCCGTGGTTTTCTCGCCTGGGCGGCCTGGCTCTGGATTCATCTGCTCACGAAAGCGGGGTTCCATGCCAATATCTCCGTCACGTTTAAATGGATTTTCAATTATCTTTCCGGGACACGCCTTGGCCGCCTGATCACGCGTCCTGAATTGCAAGGCCTGCCCGAATCCATAAAGAATGCTCCGGAAGCAAAAGATGCCGGAGCTGAGAAACAAGCGTCGTAGTGCATGTAAAGCCCAAGGCTTTTACATAAAGAAGATTTACTTTTCAATCCAGATATATAGGAGGGATTCGCATGATTCCAGTTACGAAACTGAACAGTCAGTATGGCCTTTTCATCGACGGAGCCTGGCGTCCGTCAGCCGATGGCAAGACGTTTGATTCTTTTTGCCCTGCGACTGGTGACAAACTTGCCAGCTGTGCAGAAGCCACGTCGCAGGATGTCGATGCTGCCGTAGACGCAGCCTGGAAAGCCTTTGCCACGTGGAAAAAGACCACGGTCAAGGAGCGTGCCACCCTTCTCAACAAGATTGCCGACATCATCGATGCGCATACAGACGAACTGGCTCTCATCGAGACGCTCGACAATGGCAAGCCCATCCGCGAGACAAAGAATATCGATGTGCCGCTTTCCGCTGCTCATTTCCGTTACTTTGCCGGCTGCATTCTCGCCGAGGAAGGCTCCGCCACGATGCTCGACAATACGACCATGAGCATCATCCTGCGTGAGCCGATCGGCGTGGTCGGCCAGATTGTACCGTGGAACTTCCCCTTCCTCATGGCAGCGTGGAAACTCGCACCCGTACTAGCAAGCGGCTGCTGCACGGTCCTGAAGCCGTCAAAGACGACCTCCCTTTCCGTGCTGTACTTTGCCGATCTCATCAAGGATATCCTGCCGCCAGGTGTCTTCAATGTCATCACGGGCGCAGGCTCGAAAGCCGGTCAGTACATGCTCGACCACAAAGGCTTCTGCAAACTGGCATTCACAGGCTCAACAGAAGTCGGTCTTTCCGTTGCCAAAGCGGCAGCCGAAAAACTCATTCCGGCCACGCTCGAGCTCGGCGGCAAATCCGCGAACATCTTCTTCGCGGACTGCAACCTCGAACAAGCATATGATGGTGCCCAGCTCGGCATCCTCTTCAATCAGGGACAGGTCTGCTGCGCTGGTTCGCGCATCTTCGTTCAGGAGGACATCTATGACGAATTCGTATCAGAACTCGTCAACCGCTTCAACAAAGTCAAGATCGGCCTGCCGTGGGAGGAAGACACGCAGCTCGGTGCGACGATCTATAAAGCGCAGCTCGATAAGGTCCTCTCCTATGTCGAACTCGCAAAAAAAGAAGGTGCGACCATCGCCTGCGGCGGTGAGCGGGCAACTGACGGTGCGCTCAAAAACGGCATCTTCATGAAGCCGACACTGATCACCAATGCTACGAACGATATGCGCGTTGCCCGCGAAGAGATCTTCGGCCCCGTCGCCGTCGTCATCAAATTCAAGACAGAAGAAGAAGTGATCAAGATGGCTAATGACAGCGATTACGGCCTCGGCGGCGCGGTCTGGACACAGGATATCAATCGTGCCTTCCGTGTCGCCAACGCCATCGAGACGGGCCGCGTCTGGGTCAACACCTACAACCAGATCCCTGAGGGCTCGCCGTTCGGCGGCTACAAGCAGTCCGGCATCGGACGCGAGACGCACAAAGTCATCCTTGAGCACTACACGCAGATGAAGAACATCCTCGTCAATCTCTCGGGACAGCCCTCCGGCTTCTACTCGCAGAAGTAACACGCCGCCGCTCCCTGGCTTACCACACTCCCATCCTGCTTCTTCCTCATATACAGCAAAAGGCTGCCGCAAATCCGGCAGCCTTTTGCATGTTCAGGAGCCGTGCCCGATCCGGACAGGCGAGGACATTCCTCCCGTAAAAAATTTTAAAACACTATTGATATTCATTCTCATATATGCTATATTATCTATAGGCTTTCGTTAGCAGCTTCTTTCAAGAAGCGCAAAGCTCTCCTAAGATATAATACACAGCAAAAATCCCGGCGTACTGCTCATGCGCCGGGATTTTTGTCTGTGATAAAGAAAACCTCGCTCCGCACCTTGCGGACAAGATTGTCACGAAATGTTTGTGTGAAAAAAGAGGGCGATGTTTCACGTGAAATGCTCAAAAGAATGCGTGCACGGCGAAGAGCGGAATGTTCTCGACCCACTCGTCTTGGCGGTAATCGTTCATGGACAACCGGATGGTTTTCTCGGGATGGTATTTGCTGTAGTATGCGCGCAGGCTCTTGGCATGGACGTTGCGCTCTGCTTTCACTTCAACGGGGATGACACTGCCGCTTTGCTGGATCATGAAGGCGATCTCGTATCTGCCACTCTCAGAGGTGTAGTAATACGGCTCACAGGATGAGTCAGAGAGCAGCTGCTGGCAGACGTACTGTTCCGTCAGTGCCCCTTTGAACTCGATGAAGACGCGATTCCCTTCCAAGAGTGTGCGTGCATCGAGTTCGCTGTTTGCACCGAGCAGGCCGATATCCAGGAAAAACAACTTATAGGCATTCTCCTCCAGGTATGCCTTGAGCGGGATGGCCGGCTTCGCCACGCGATATACCCGGGCAATCAGGCCGCAGTCAATCAGCCATTCAATGCGCGTTCCATCCAATTCCCTCCATCCAGTTTTACATTTTTTGTAGGGAACTAACAAGATATAAACACATTTTTTGTAACGAATCCTGCTCACCAATATAAAAAGGACGATGTTTCACGTGAAACAATATCTGGGCCGATGAGGTGACGCATGTCTTGGGGGACCGGGGCTTGTACTTGAATCTCTTTGCCGGTAAGGGGATGGCGGAAGCGCACGCGCCAGGCGTGCAGGGCCTGCCGCTTCATCCTATCACAAGGGCCGCCGTAGGCGGCATCGCCTAAAAGGGGATGGCCGAGAGCGGAAAAGTGGACGCGGATCTGGTGAGTGCGGCCGGTCAGCAGGTGGAGTTTGAGCAGGGAATATGCAGGCCACGATGCGATGACCTTGTACTCCGTCAGGGCGCGCTTCCCATCTGCGCGCACCTGCCAGTGATTCGCCTTGCTCGTGTCGCGGCCGATGGGCATGTCGATCCGGCCACTCGAACGATCCAGATGCCCTCGCGCCAGTGCCAAGTACTCGCGGTAGATCTGGCCGTGACACTGCGTCATCGCGTGCTGGATGCGCGCCGATTTAGCGAGGATGACGATGCCCGTCGTATCGCGGTCAAGGCGATAGAGCGGATGGATGCCGACGCGCTCTCCCCTGCGCCGGAAATAGCCGGCCACCGCATGGACGAGCGTGTCGCGCGCCTCGCGATGTGTCGGATGGACGATCATCGCGGCAGGCTTGTTGACGATCAGGAAGGCTTCATCCTCGTAGAGTACATCGAGCGGCAGGTCGACTGGCACGACGGGCGACGCTTCCTGCCAGAGCATCGTCAGCTCATCCCCTGCCTTGACACGCAGGCTGGCATTACGACACGGCTTCCCGTTGACAAGAATTGTGCCATTCCACTTGATGCGTTTCCAGAGCTTCGCCGAAAGCCCCAGTGTGGACGATGCAAGCTGACGGATTTCCCTGCCGTCATGGGCATCATCAACCGTATAAGAAATCTTCACCAGACGTCTCCTCTCTTTTAAAAATAAAAACGGGGCATGTTTCACGTGAAACATGCCCCGCTGCATTAAAGCGGATTCTTTGCCGGAGTGCCGGCCTTGCGCGGGTAGGCCTTCGGCGTCGGCATCGTTTTGGTCACGGTGATGATGGCGCGCTTGTCATCGAGGCCGGGCAGGTGGACTTCGCGCATCTCCGTCTTGCTGCCGCCCATGACCTTGATGGCCTTGGCCGCTTCTTCGACTTCCTCGGCGTACGCTCTGCCCTTGAGCGCGAGGAAGTGGCCGCCGCGCTTGACAAAAGGCAGGCAGTATTCGCAGAGGATGGGCAGCCTTGCGACGGCGCGCGAGACGGCGAGGTCAAACTGCTCGCGATATTTTTTGTTGCGCGCGCCCTCCTCTGCCCTCGCGTGGACGCAGGAGACGCCTTCGAGGCCGAGCTCGTCGACGACAGTCTGCAGAAAGTGGACGCGCTTATTCAGGGAATCCATGAGCGTCAGGCGGACATCCGGGCAGAAGATCTTGAGCGGCAGGCCCGGGAAGCCCGCGCCTGTACCGACATCGATTATCGATACCGGTCCATTGAACAGCGCGGGGTCGTAGGCTGAGAGAGAATCTACCATATGCTTGACCGCCACCTCGTGTTCCTCCGTGATGGCAGTGAGATTCATTTTCTCGTTCCACTCCACCAGCAGCTCATAGTAGCGCGTGAACTGCGCGAGCTGCATTTCGCTCAAAGTCAATCCAAAGTCCTCGGCTGCTTTCTTCATCTCATCTCGAAACATCATCGTGCCCCCTCTCAACCCTTCTCGTTCTCTTCATCACGGACATCGCGAAGCCGCTTCTG